>ENA-OQCX01001166-OQCX01001166.1-human-gut-metagenome-genome-assembly--contig:-NODE-1166-length-12641-cov-2.127857_pt1 | contig 12641 bp, 17 predicted proteins | sample MGYA00242762_ERZ504587 | MGnify/ENA primary metagenome ERZ504587 (study PRJEB26092, sample SAMD00036337) | human gut metagenome | host: Homo sapiens | study: EMG produced TPA metagenomics assembly of...
ATCAAAAAAGGAGAAAAATCATGGCAAAAGAAAAGAAAATGGTAGAAGCTATCACATCCATGGATGTGGATTTTGCACAGTGGTATACTGACGTTGTAAAAAAAGCGGAACTTTGCGGCTATACAAGTGTAAAGGGATGTATGGCAATCAAACCAGCAGGATATGCAATCTGGGAGAATATCCAGAAAGAGCTTGACCGCAGATTCAAAGAGACAGGCGTAGAGAATGTATACATGCCAATGTTCATTCCGGAATCCCTTCTGGACAAAGAGAAGGATCACGTAGAGGGATTTGCACCGGAAGTTGCATGGGTAACACACGGCGGACTTGATCCTCTTCAGGAGCGCCTTTGCGTACGTCCTACATCCGAGACTCTGTTCTGTGATTTCTATCAGAAAGAGATTCAGTCCCACAGAGATCTTCCGAAAGTATATAATCAGTGGTGCTCAGTAGTTCGCTGGGAGAAAACAACCCGTCCGTTCCTTCGTTCCCGTGAGTTCTTATGGCAGGAAGGACATACTGCCCACGCTACAGCTGAGGAAGCAAAAGAACGTACCATCCAGATGCTGAATCTGTATGCAGACTTCTGCGAGGAAGTACTTGCAATCCCGGTTATTAAAGGTCAGAAGACAGAGAAAGAGAAATTTGCGGGTGCAGAGGCTACTTACACAATCGAGTCTCTGATGCATGATGGAAAAGCACTTCAGTCTGGAACCAGCCATAACTTTGGCGATGGATTTGCAAGAGCATTCGGCATCCAGTACACAGATAAAAACAACCAGCTTCAGTATGTACACCAGACATCCTGGGGAATGACAACTCGTATGATCGGTGCTCTGATCATGGTTCATGGAGACAACAGCGGACTTGTTCTTCCACCAAGAATTGCTCCGGTTCAGGCTGTTGTAATCCCGATCCAGCAGAGAAAAGAGGGCGTTCTGGAGAAAACAGAGGAGCTGACACAGATTCTGAAAGCAGCTGGAATCCGTGTAAAAGCAGACGTTACAGACAAGAGCCCGGGATTCAAATTCGCAGAGCAGGAAATGCGTGGTATTCCGGTAAGAATTGAGTGCGGTCCGAAGGATATCGAGAGCGGACAGGCTGTTATCTGCCGAAGAGATACCAGAGAGAAATATATTGTGAAGTTCGAAGAACTTGCTGCTAAGGTTCAGAAAGTTCTGGACACCATGCAGAAGGAAATGCTGGAGCGTGCAAGAGCCCACAGAGATGCTCACACCTATGTAGCAACAAATTACGAAGAATTCAAGGAGACCATCAACACAAAACCTGGTTTTGTAAAAGCTATGTGGTGCGGCAACCGTGAGTGCGAAGATAAGATCAAAGAAGACGTTCAGGCAACATCCAGATGTATGCCGTTTGAGCAGGAACATTTAAGCGATGTCTGTGTATGCTGTGGAAAACCTGCCAAGAAAATGGTATACTGGGACGTGCTTATTAATAACAAAAGGGATTGCTGTTTATTTTGCAATCAGTAGTCAAAAAGGGGCAAAATTATTTTGCCCCGCTTTGTTTTTCAAGGCAGAGAAGTGTATGAGGAGAAGTTTTGTTTTAAATCAGAGGCAGGTGATAAAGATGGTATTTGAAATTCCACAAAAAGTTGAAATAATTATAAATATTCTGGAAAAAGCTGGTTATGAGCCTATGCAGTAGGCGGCTGTGTCCGCGATGCCCTTCTTGGAAGAACTCCAAATGACTGGGATATCACAACCTCAGCCAAGCCGGAGCAGGTCAAAGCCCTGTTTCACAGAACCGTAGATACAGGAATCGCTCACGGAACCGTAACAGTGCTGCTTGAAAAAGAGGGATTCGAGGTTACCACCTACCGGGTGGATGGCGAGTATGAAGATGGCCGTCACCCGAAAGAAGTAACCTTTACGGCCTGCCTGGAGGAAGATTTGAAGCGTCGGGACTTTACCATCAACGCCATGGCCTACAATCCAGGAAAGGGCTGGTGGACCTTTTTGAAGGGCAGAAAGACCTGGAAAACAAGGTGATCCGCTGTGTTGGTGATCCTCTGGAACGTTTTACAGAAGATGCTCTTCGCATTATGCGTGCTGTACGTTTTTCTGCGCAGCTTGGCTTTTCCCTGGAAGAAGAGACCAGAAAAGCTCTTTCTGTGCTTGCACCAAATTTAAAACATGTAAGCGCAGAGCGGATCCAGGTGGAACTTGTAAAACTTCTGGTGTCCCCTCATCCAGATTATCTGCGGATTGCCTATGAAGCGGGAGTTACCAGGGAATTTCTGCCGGAATTTGACCGCTGTATGGAGACACCTCAGAACACTCCACACCACTGCTATAATGTGGGAGAACACATTCTCCACAGCCTTTTGTATGTGAGGGCGGATAAGGTGTTAAGGCTGACCATGCTCCTTCACGACATTGCCAAACCTGTTGTACGAAAAACAGACGAAAACGGCAGGGATCATTTCAAAACACATGCTTCTGTGGGAGAAAAAATGTCCAAGGAAATTCTGCGCCGCCTGAAGTTTGACAATGACACTATTTCCAGAGTGAGCCGTCTGATCCGCTGGCATGATCTGCGCCCGACTCCAGCATCGGCTGAGGTGCGGAAAGTCATCAATGTAGTTGGGGAAGACCTTTTTCCCATGTGGATGGAAGTCCAGTATGCGGATAACAAAGCGAAAAGTGATTACCGTGGGGAAGAAAAAGCTGCCCGTCAGGCCGGAGTTCGAATGACTGGGAAGAAATTATGGAAAAAGGCGAATGTGTTTCCATGAAAGGTCTTGCAATTACTGGCAGTGACTGATCGCAGCCGGAATGAAGCTGGAAAAGAAATGGGAAGTGTGCTCCATGAGCTTTTGGATGCTGTTCTGGAGAATCCGGAAACTGAACAAGAAAGAAGCACTTCTTTCCCTTGCTTTTGCAGCCGATAAAAAACTTCTTTAGAATAACATATCCCTCCCACTCATAAGATAGAAGGTATCTGAAGACATTTGGCATATGTGAGTGACGGGGATTTTTATTGTATGATTATGGTCTTAGCACCCTGACCCAGTATGGAATTGAAGTGAAATCTTCGTCCAGGACCCGGAGAGCATTGGTATGTCGTACAGAACAGGGAATTCTGCTCCTCAGAGAGTTTCACGGCTCCGAAAAAAAACTGCTTTTTCAGCAGGAAGTGTTAAAAAAACTTTCCCAGGAAGGCTGTCTGGTTGATACTTTTATTGAAAATCAGGAAGGCTCTTTGGTTACCAGAGATAAGGATAATATTCCCTATACCCTTCAGAACTGGTATGAAGGCAGAGAGTGTGACACCAAGTCCAGGGAAGATATTATAAGAAGTGTGCAGATTCTGGCAAGGGTACATAAATTTATGAATATGCCTGTGGAAAAGCCTACATGGCGCGTTCCCTTGCAGATGAGTATGCAAGGCATAATCAGGAAATCCGCAAGATCCGTAAATTTATCCGCCAGAAAGGTGCCAGTGCCAGATTTGAAAAGGAATTTCTGGGCAGTGTACAGTGGTTTCTGGAAAAAGGGGAAAAAGCACTGGAAATGCTTGTAAAGTCGGACTATGAAAAACTAAGGGACAAGGCGGGCGAAGAGGGACTTCTATGTCATGGCGAATATAACCAGCACAATGTTCTTCTTTGTAAAAATCAGGCTGCTGTGACAAATTTTGGTCACTTCAGCTTTGATGTGCAGATCAGCGACTTGTATTGTTTTATGCGAAAAATCCTGGAAAAATATAACTGGGATGTATTTCTGGCCAGACGGATGCTGGAGCAATATGACAAAATACGTCCTATTTCTTCTGAAGAATGGGAAAACCTGCAAATCCGTTTCACATATCCGGAAAAATACTGGAAACTGGCAAATTACTACTTTTCTCACAACAAAGCATGGATTTCCGGCAAGAATACAGAAAAGCTGGAAAAGGTAATTGCCAGAAGAAAATATGGGGGGATTTCCCTGAAAAATGCTTTGGAAAATCCCCTTTCTAGAGCGTGTTTGAAAAAGGCTTTCTGCAAGATGTGTGTCACAATTTGTGGGAGATTTTGTTCGGATAAGGGCGCCGTAGCGGGCTACGGCAACCGAATTCGGGCAAACTCCCGCAAAGTGGGGCGTGCAGATTGCGGAAATGATTTTTCAAACACGCTCTACGGTGAAATAACTGGTAACTACGACTAAGACGCTTGGGAGAGACCTCTCGTCTAAGTCGACCTGACCAGTGGATTTCACCTTCGTTAAAAACGCACCTGAAATGACCTGCTAAAGAATATTACTTGCAAAAACGCTGTGTATTAGCAACTGGAAAGTAAAAAAATAAGTAGTTTGAGGTGTAAGGAGAAGTTTATGGAATATGATTTAACCCTCTTTGAGAAAGGACTTGAAGAGCTTGGAATTGCTCTGTCCCAGGAGCAGAAGAAGCAGTTTATCACTTATTATGAGTACCTTGTAGAGAAAAATAAGGTAATGAATTTAACTGCAATTACCGAGTACAAAGAGGTAATTTTAAAGCATTTTCTTGACAGTTTATCTATCGTAAAAGTTGGCAGTTTTGACCAGAAAAAGCTGACGGGAAGTCCGTGATCGACATCGGAACCGGCGCTGGTTTCCCTGGAATTCCGCTGAAAATAGCTTTTCCAGAGCTTAAAATTACCCTTCTGGATTCTTTGAATAAAAGGGTGAATTTCCTTAATGAAGTAATCGAAATGCTTGGATTAAAAGACGTAACAGCCATCCACGGAAGAGCTGAAGACTATGCGAAACAGAAGGAACACAGAGAAAAATACGACTTCTGTGTCTCCCGCGCAGTAGCCAATCTAAGCACCCTTTCCGAGTATTGTATCCCCTTCGTAAAAGAAGGAGGCAGCTTTATTTCTTATAAATCCGGCAAGATTGATGAAGAGCTTGCGCAGGCAGAAAATGCTGTGAAAATCCTTGGTGGAAAAGTTCAGGATGTAGTGAAATTTCCACTTATGGACACGGATATGGATCGTTCTTTTGTGGTGATCAAGAAGATGAAACCGACCGCCAAGAAGTACCCCAGGAAGGCTGGCTTGCCGGCGAAGGAGCCGCTGGCGTAGAATATGTGTTAATATTAAGATAACTTTAGTCCTGAAAGAGGAAGAAATCCGTACTATATTTCTCTCCGATAATATCGGCGATTTTTTCTGAGATAACATAGGTTCTGTCTCAATCACTTTCAAAGGAATTGTCTTCATTGGGAATAGTTTGGTTAGTAGCTTGGTTAGTGTGATTAACCAAGCTACTAACCAAGCTCTTAAACATAACCATAATATCCTCACACTTAATCGTATATTCTGGCATAGGATTTCCAGCTTCCTCGCAACTGTCTTTGATTTTTTCTATTCCACATCCCCGTGCCTTAGAGCGTGTTTGAAAAATCATTCCCGCAATCTGCACGCCCCACTTTGCGGAATGTATTTTATTTTGGGACACATTTCTAACACAAAATAATCACATATTTCTCACATAATTATCTAAATTTCCTCACAGGTTGCACATAAAATAATCATAAACAGATGCATGGGATAAGCCATGCATCTGCAACTTGAAGGAGGTAAGAAACTTGATTGAAGTAAAAAATCTGGTAAAACGCTACGGCGATCACACCGCTGTAGACCACCTTTCTTTTGAAATAGAGAAAGGCAAGATTTATGGTTTCCTGGGCCCCAACGGCGCCGGAAAATCCACAACCATGAATATGATAACCGGCTATATTGCATCTACCGAGGGAACAGTAGTCATAGACGGTCATGATATTCTGGAAGAACCTGAGGAGGCAAAAAAATGCATCGGATATCTACCCGAAATGCCGCCCCTTTATTTTGATATGACCGTTCTGGAATATCTGAAATTCGTAGCAGATCTGAAGAAAATTCCTAAAGATAAAAAAGCCACTATGATCGAAGAAATCATGGACATGGTAAAGATTACTGACATGAAAAATCGTCTGATCAAGAACCTTTCTAAAGGTTACAGACAGAGGGTTGGTATTGCGCAGGCTGTGCTTGGTTACCCGGAGGTTATTATTCTGGATGAGCCGACTGTCGGTCTTGACCCAAAACAGATCAACGAAATCCGCGATCTGATCAAAGGCCTGAAACAGAAACACACCGTTATCCTTAGCTCCCATATTTTGTCCGAAGTCAGCGCCGTTTGCGACTACGTGCTGATCATTTCCCATGGAAAACTGGTAGCCAGCGATACCCCTGAGAATCTGGGAAAACTGGCAGCAGGCTCAAACAACCTGAATCTGCTTGTAAAAGGTCAGAAAGACACTATCAGAGCCGCTCTGGAGGCCGTAGAAGGGGTAAAAGAGGTTACGGTAAAGAAAAGCCCGGAGGAAGGCGTATACGCCATTACAGTGGGAACGAGAAGAGAATATGGATGTGCGTGAAAAAGTGTTCTACAGTATGGTAAATGCCAGCTGTCCGATCCTTGAAATGCAGTCTAAGAAAGTTTCTCTGGAGGAGATCTTCCTTGAACTTACAGAGAGCGAGAAAAAAGATAAAGATGCGTCAGGAAAAAAATCCGGAAAATCTTTCTTTAAGACGGCAGCAGATGCTAAGAAGTATTTGAATGAGAAAAACGAAGATACTGTCCCTGATAATGGACTTGAAGAAAAAGAGTTTGATGAATCGGGCGAAGTATCCAATGATGTGTCAGATAATGGACTGTCTGGTGATAAACAGGATAGTTTTGCCGCATCTGAGGAAGAAAAGGGGGAAGAGTAAACCATGCTTGCTATTTATAAAAGAGAGCTGAAAAGCTACCTGACCTCCATGGTCGGCTACCTGTTTATGTTTTTTGTGTTGCTGATCGCAGGTATTTACTTTTCAGCGTACCAGCTTTCAGCTGCTTATCCGAAATTTGAATATACTTTAAATGCCATGACCTTTGTGTTTCTGATTGCAGTGCCGATCCTGACCATGCGTGTACTTGCTGAGGAAAGAAAGCAGAAAACAGACCAGCTTCTGCTTACTTCTCCAGTATCTGTATCCGGCATCGTAATGGGAAAATATCTTGCACTTGTGACTATTTATGCAATCCCTATTGCAGTTCTGGCAACCTATCCGCTGATCATGTCAAAGTTCGGAACCGTTGCATTTGGCTCTGCGTACACAGCACTCCTTGGATTTTTCCTTCTGGGAAGTGCAAACATTGCGATCGGCGTATTTTTCTCAGCAATCACTGAGAGCCAGGTAATTGCAGCAGTTCTTACCTTTGTATTTTTATTTGCTTTTTATATGATGAATGGAATTTCTTCCTTTTTCTCAGAGACGGCAATGTCTACATGTGTGACATTTGGCATTCTGATCATAGCGCTTAGCCTTATGATCTACAGTATGATTAAAAATGCAGTGATCTCAGGTGCTGTCTGCGTGATTGGAGAAGTGGCACTGGTAATCGTTTACGTTGTAAAATCCAGCGTGTTTGAAGGAGGAATCCAGAAGGTTCTTGAAGTGTTTAACTTAAGTTCACACTTTGAAAACTTTACAAACAGTATTTTTGATGTGACTGGAGTTCTTTATTTCCTGTCTGTCATTGCCATTTGTATATTCCTTACCATGCAGACAATTTTGAAGAGACGTTGGAATTAAGGAGGTGGGGAAAATGTTTTTTAAGAAGAAAAATGATAACAATATTGACAATAACGATAAAAACGTAATTAATATCGAAAGCGTCGAAAATAATAACAAATAATAACAAAAAAGAAAAACGAAAATTTAAAAGAACAGTATTAATAAAAAGTACTTGAAAAAATGGAAGCTACAGTTCTGTTATGATTGTTGTTTTCGTTTGCTATCATTATTGTTATAAATATGATTGTAGGAAATCTTCCTTCAAAGTATACGCAGCTGGATATCAGCTCCGAGAAACTTTACACCATCGGTGATGAGACAAAAGCGATGCTGAAAGATCTGGACAAGGATGTAACCATATATCAGATCGCCCAGAGCGGAAGTGAGGATGAGACTATCAGTAATCTGCTTCAAAGATATGCAGATGAATCTGATCATATTAAGGTGGAACAGAAAAGACCCAGTGGTCAATCCTAAATTTGTCAGTGAATACACCAGTGACAACCTTTCCTCTAATAGCTTAATTGTTGTATGCGGAGACAGAAATAAGGTTGTAAATTATAACAATATTTACGAATCTACAATGGATTACAACACATACAGTTATCAGACAACAGGCTTCGACGGCGAAGGTCAGATCACAAGTGCCATCGCATATGTAACCAGTGAAAACCTGCCGGTATTGTATACATTAGAGGGACATGGAGAGCAGGAGCTTGATTCTACGATCAAGGAAGATATTGAGAAAGCAAACATGGAAATCAAATCCCTGAATCTGCTTACAGAGGGAAGCGTTCCAGAGGATGCCAGCTGTCTGCTGATTGATTCTCCTACAACAGATATCTCAGAGGATGAGAAGACTGCATTGATCGATTATCTGGAAAATGGTGGAAAAGCAATGATTTTCTCCGATTACACAGGAGAAAAAATGGAAAACTTTGATGCAGTGCTGGAAAACTACGGCGTAAGCAGAGTAGATGGCCTGGTATTTGAAGGAAATGCACAGCATTATGCCGCTCAGATGCCGTACTACCTGGTTCCAACTGTAAACAGCATAGATATTACATCTGATGTGGCTTCTTCCGGATATTACATTCTGATGCCGTATGCGCAGGGAATCCAGAAATCTGATGATGTGAGAGACACTGTGAATATTGAAAGCCTTCTTACAACTTCCGACAGCGCATATTCAAAGACAGATTTGAACAGCGGTTCTCTTGAAAAGGAAGACGGTGATGTGGATGGCCCATTTGACCTGGGTGTCAGCATTACAGAGACTGTAGATGATGATAAAGAGACTCAAATTATTTATTATTCCACATCAAACCTGCTGCAGAGCCAGATCAATCAGATGGTTTCCGGTGGAAATGAGAAACTTGTGATGGCTTCTTTAAGTTCTCTGGTAGACACAGAAGACAGTACAACAGTTTCTATCCCATCAAAGAGTCTGGAAGTATCTTATCTGACTTTGACAGCATATGATGCAAGCTTCTGGAAAATCTGTACCATTGGTCTGATTCCTGGAGCATTCCTGTTGATTGGATTTATGATTTGGTTAAAGAGGAGAAAAGCCTGATGAAGAAAAAATCAGTAAATCTTATTACAGCAGTGGGCGTTTTAGTTGTCCTCAGCGGCGCATACGTAGGCGTAAAAACCTACGTAGCCAAGCAGGAGGCCGCGGATACTGAAAGTGCGGAGGAAGAAAATCCGGAAATTATTTCCATAGCGTCTGCTGATGTGAAATCAATAAAATTTGTAATTGATAAAAAAGAAGTTACCTTTGAAAAAGATGGAGATTCCTGGGTGAAAAGTGATGAAACTGGTTTCCCGGTAGATCAGGATAAAATCGATACACTAGTCAGCTCCCTGAATTCTATAAAAGCGGAAAGAACACTGGAAAATGTGGAGGATGCATCAGAATATGAACTGGATCAGCCGGATAACACGATCACGGTTACCACAGAAGATGGGGAAACGACAGTAATCCAGCTTGGAATGGAGAATGATTCCACAAGTCAGGAATACATTGACTTGAACAAGGATTCTTCTACAGTTTATGTAGTAAGCAATTCCACGTTTTCTTCTTTTGAGGGAACTTTGTACGACTTTGCAAAAAGCGGCGTTTTCCCAACTGTGGATTCCTCTACGGTCAGCAAAATTTCTGTAGATGGAAAAGATTCTTCCTATGTTGTAGAGAAAGATGAAAATAATTTCTGGAATATTACTGGTGATGGAGAGACTGAGAAAGCAGATTCCGCGAAGGCAACTTCCTTAGCCAGTACATTATCCAGTGTGGCTTATGCAAGTTATGTAAATTATAACTGCGCAGAAGATGAGCTCTCTCAGTACGGATAGATAAGCCGTATGCAGAGATTACAGTGGATTATCAGGAAGAAGTTGAGAAAGAGTCCACTGATGATGAAAACGAGGCTGAAAATGGCGATGAGGAGGTCTCAGAGGCATCTGGGGATGAGAACCAGGCGGATGAAAATGCGGATTCTGAAACAGATGGAAGCGAAAACTTGGATGAAGATGCGGATTCTGAGACAGATGGAAGCGAAAGCTGGATGAAGATGCGGATTCTGAGACAGATGGAAGCGAAAGCCAGATGAAGATGAGGATTCTGAGACAGATGGATACGAAAGCTCAGATGAAGATGTGGATGTGGCAGACACAGAAGATTCAGAAGCTGTAGAAAATGAGAATACAGATGAAACAGTAGATGACAACGTCGAAGCAGAAGATACAGATGTAACTGAATCAGATGACGAGGTGGGGTGGAAACTACAGATACTGAGTCCGCAGAAAGTTCTGAAGATTCAGAACCGGAAACTGAAATGGTTGACAGAGAACTTGTAATTCAGGTTGGAGATCAATCTTCAGATGGTGGAAGATATGTTCGGGTAAATGATAGCAACGAAATTTATACAATATCCGAGGATTCTCTTGATACTTTCCTTGGAAAAACAAATGCTGATTTCTGGGATTTGACAGTAAGCTATTTGTCTGCAAATAATCTGGATACTCTGGATGTGAACTACGGAGGAGAAGATTATATCGTAAATGTTTCACGTGAAACATCTGAGGATGAAAACGTAGAAACATCGGATAATGAGACGGAAGATGAAGATACAACAGATAGTACCAGCAGTGATGTTGCCGACGGCAACGATGTAGAGGGAAATGCTGCTGATGATAACACTTCATCAGGTGATTTGACCGGCGAAGATACTGAAAATACAGATGACAGTTCTTCTACTGCAAGCACCACAAGTTCAACCAGTGTAACCTTATCTTATACACTAAATGGAAAAGATCTGGACAGCACAACATTTACAACGTTCTACAATAAGCTGATCAACATGACAGCGCAGAAACGTCTGACTGATGAATTTAAGTCCAATACAGATCCGGAAATGACTGTGAAATTTACAGATATAGATGGCAATGAAATGGAAGTGGAGTATTATTCCTATGATACAAATTACTATGCCGCTGTTATAAACAAAAAAGTATATCTGGTAAATAAAATGACAGTAAAAGAACTGTTTCAGGCATTTGAATCTGTAACTGGTGAGAAAGAGGAAAACGAAAACGCTGAGACAACAGATCCTGAAACAAATGCTTCTACAGATAATGCTGAAACAGAAACGACAGAGGCTTCAGAGGATGCTGAAGAGTAGTAGCTGAAAAAATGATTAAAAAAGATCCTTGCCTGTGAAAAAAACAGGACAAGGATCTTTTTGGCTGTTTGGAAAAACTGTTGAATTGCCTGTTGCATAAGAATTCTACTGGATATGAATATGCGCGTACATCGTTTTGCAAATAACGATATCAATCAAGCTGGATGCGTGAAGTTGAAGGTGCGGATGGAAAAAATGTGTGGCGGGCTACGCCCGAGCGTGTCTGAAAAATCATTCCTGCAATCTGCACGCCTTGCTTTGTTATATATCTTATTCGGATTCGGTCGCTGTGGTTCACTACAGCAACTGAATTTAAGTTAAAGTTCCTGTGAATTGTGACATATATTTAAAAATCATTCTTGCAATCTGCGTGCCAAATTTTGCAGTATATTTTGTCTGAATTCGGTTGTCGCAGCTCGCTACGACAACCGAATTCGGGCGAAATCTCCCATAAATTATGATGCACATCTTGCAGAAAGCCTTTTCCAAACACGCTCTGGTCCGCTGACATTTCAAATGGTATGAAATATGTAATTAACGTTGGCTATTTTGTCTGTTTGAATTTCTATATGCATTGTTTTTGAAAATAAAATTTTAAAAATCTTTGAATTTTACTCATATGGTTTTACATTAGCCGACTATATAAAAAGTCCGAAAACAGAAACTTTGCTTTTGCTTTCTGAAATATTACGGTAAATATAAAATGTAATAATAACTTTTATAAAATAAAAACCTACTAAAACATACAATAAAGTCCAATAAATAACACTTAACGACACGATGATATAACAAAGACCTATTTAATGTACTTTGAACAACAAAACAGGCAAATGAATCGTAAAAAATCCTCTGAAAAATATATTGTTATGATAAAATATACTTTTAAACAATTCTAATTAAAACAAAAAGATTGTATAAAGATAAAATGGAACAGCGCATAATTGAAAAAATAACAAAATAACAACAAAACAATACGAAAAGAGCTCTGAGATGTATTTGAAAATCATTTCTCAATCCACCCCCCCACTTTGCAGTATATTTTACCCGTAGTTGGGTGTGTCGTAGCACGTTGCAGCACCTTCATTCTGGCCAAATCTCCCCGCAAATTGTGGCGCGCACCTTGCAGAAAGCCTTTTTCAAACACTCTCTGGGATGTATCAAAAAACATTTTCGCAATCCGCACACCTTACTTTGTGGTATATATTCCTGAATTTGGCTGCCATATTCGCTACGGCAACCTCATCCTCATCCTGGTCAAAGTCCCACAAATTGTGACGTACATCTTGTAGAAAGCTTTTTTAATATGCTCTGGAAATATAGAAAGAACAGGAAAAGCATAAAGCATAATAAATTATTATTAC
>ENA-OQCX01001167-OQCX01001167.1-human-gut-metagenome-genome-assembly--contig:-NODE-1167-length-12640-cov-2.325182_pt1 | contig 12640 bp, 13 predicted proteins | sample MGYA00242762_ERZ504587 | MGnify/ENA primary metagenome ERZ504587 (study PRJEB26092, sample SAMD00036337) | human gut metagenome | host: Homo sapiens | study: EMG produced TPA metagenomics assembly of...
CTTGTGAAAGTATATCCATAGATTATGCCGTAATGGAAAAGCGGAACGGATTATGTATTGCCGGCAGAGTTCGGATGGTCTGATCTGGGCAGCTGGGGCTCATTGCATTCCTTGCTGCCCAAAGATGAACGGAACAATGCCGTTGCTAGGCGAGAATGTCCGATTGTATGAATGCAATAACTGCATTGTACACACACCGCATTTGAAACAGGCGGTAATACAAGGACTGGACGGGTATATCATAGCCGAGAAAGAGGGAACCCTGCTGATATGCAGACTGGCAGAGGAGCAGCGTATTAAAGAATTTTCGAAAGCATAAGGAATGATTATAGCAGTTGACTTTGACGGCACAATAGTGGAGCATAAATATCCCGAAATAGGCAGGGAACTACCCTTTGCCATAGAAACGCTGAAAAAACTACAACAGGAACGGCACCGCCTTATTCTGTGGAGTGTGCGGGAAGGTGAATTATTACAGGAGGCCGTGGATTTCTGCCGGGAGCGTGGACTGGAGTTTTATGCCGTAAACAGCAATTATGCGGAAGAAACCCTGGAAAGTAATCATTACTCCAGAAAACTGAAGGCGGATTTGTTTATTGACGACCGTAATCTGGGAGGACTGCCCGAATGGGGGATGATTTACAGAATGATCCATGACAAATGGGGATACGAAGATATTTATCAAAGTTCAGGTAATAAAGAAGAGACTAAAAAGCGAAGCTTTTGGAAGATACTTTTTTCCAAGATGTAGAATCTCCGCTTCCTAATGTAGTGATACAGGCGGAAGCCCATAAGAAACTAATGTTAGATCAGAGGTAAGTACTGTTATCAGCGGATAACGGGAACTTACGAAACAGTGTTGGTGATACCCGCCTGGGAAGGTAGGTATCACCTTTTTGATCTATTCCATCAGTATTTGAAGACTTGTTCTTCTCCGGGTTCTATGGTCATGGCTTTCATTCCTTTCCGGGTTGGAATGTTCAGCACTCCCTTTCCGCCGTCGGACTTGATACGGATCTCTTTCTTATCCATATAGATATGGATATTGCCGTATGGAGTGGGCACGGTTCCTTCCATCCATTTCAAGCCGCCCAGACAAGGGGTGACGGAGTATTCCTCGTAACCGGGTTTGGTGGGTTTTACTCCCAGATAGTATTTGCCCAGCAAATAGATGGGGCTGGCTCCCCATGCATGGCAGAGGCTTTTGCCGTATGGACGTCCGTACATGGCCAGATGCCGGGTACCTGTTTCTTCGGGATTGTATTTCTCCCAGAAACTGGTAGCTCCTTCTTTCAACATACCGCCCCAATAGGCTTTCATTTCTTTCATCACCGATTCTTGTTCGCCCAAGGCGCACAGTGCTTCCAGTTCATAGAAACGCATATAAGGAGTGGTGATTTTCAAAATACTGTCATTCTGCAATACGGAGTGTTTGATGGTCTGCTGTTTATCGGCATTCAGATAATTGAAGAAGACAGAGAACATATTGGCGTAACGGGTAACGGACTCACTCTGCTTGCCCTGAACGCGGTTGTGTACCATCGCCTGTTTCTGCTCATTCCAGAAAGCGGGTTCCAGCTTGGAACGTAAAGCGGAAGCCAGTTTCTCATACTTGGTTTTGTCTGCCGTATTACCGGCCAGACCGGCACAAAGCGCCATGGTTTCCAAACTCTTGCAGAACAAGACTTGCTCAAAGGAGAGTTCGCCTTTCTTGTCCAGATAACCGTCTGCCCAGTCTACGAATACCCAGTCACCGGTCATGCCTTCCACCATACCGTTGGCATTGGTGCGTCCCAATACATAGTCCATCATGCTTTGCATACGCGGATAGAGTTGGGTTACAAAGTCTTTGTCACCGGAATACATGTAGTAATCGTAAATACTGAGGAACCAATAGAAGGTGTAGTCCATAATGGTATTGCTGTGGCTGGTCACAGGGTCTTTTCCGCGAAGCAGCCAGATGGTACGCTTCACGGTTTCATTATCGAAGAACAGATAGTAGTTCATCAGGTAACTCTGGATGGCATCGCCACTCCATACCCAACGGTCGCGCTTGATGCCGTCGATAAAGAATTCACGGGTAGTAAGGTGCATGGTGTATGCTCCTACTTCCCAGATGCGGTTCAGCTCTTCGTCATTGCATTTGAATGAGCCGGTACTCTTCGGGCAGGTATTCGTATTGCATGGAAACGTCCTGTATCGTTACTCCCGGATCGCAAGTGACATAGACATAACGGAAGGCCTTGCTGTTGTCCAACGTGTATTCATCGTATAGTTTCCGTGTATTCCGGATGGCCAGATCGGTTATCTGCCCCGGCTCTGCCAGCAATTTGTCCAATGTTTCGCAATATTCCGTATCCAAGGCTTCTTCAGGACTTTCACCATAATAGATATGGATCGTTCCTTTTCCCTTTACCTCTTTCAGAGTGATATAACCAAAGGTCTCTTTTCCGAAGTCGTACAATACCCCTTCTTTCCGGGGAGTGGAGGAAACTGCTTTCATCGGTTTTCTGGCCAATGAAAACTTGGAAGGCAGTTGGGTGGCTCCGTCAAAGTTCCAACACCCTGCATCCATATAAACGGTGGCAGAAGTATCACTGGCTTTTCCGCTTTCGTCTATCCATTCCTTGTCTTCGTAGGTTACTTTCCAGGTCTTATCCGTATTTACGGTTTTTCCTTTCACATAAATAGTGGGGGGAGTGGACTGATTCCACACTTTGATGTTCAGACTGTGTTTTCCTGCGGGGAGTTTCAAGGTGGAGGCATACCGAATTGCAGTTTGCCGTCCAATTTCACATTGTATTTTCCTTCGGCGGCAATGAAGATTTCTTCCGGTTCCGCCAGGTCCAATTTCTTGCTGAATTCCACTACCACATAATGGCTGTCCGTTTTCCAGAAGGGAGGGAAAAAAGCACCGCGTTCCGTACGGCGGTTGTTCATCCGGTTGCCCAGCCATATCTCATAATCACCCGGATACCAGATCCAGGTCTGGGCGGAGGCGGCAGCACTCAATGCAAGTGCTCCGACTAAAGTGGCAAGTTTGTTTTTCATAATGGTATCACGTTTTATTTTTCCTTCAAATAGCTATATTCTTTGGGCAGTCCGGCATTTGCCTTGATGCTGTCGTTCACCATCGGACCATTGTTTTCCCATGTATTGCCCGGACCGTTGGCGTTCTTCAGGAACTTCTCTCCTTCCGTCCAGTTGTCCTTGACGGTGATAAATGAAGATCCTTCGTCGGTGTAAAGATAGAACCAATGATTGGGATCATGTGCATAACCGGGTGAAAAAATGTTAGAAACGCAATTTTCCGTAATCCAGCTATGGGGTTGTGAACCTAATGTATAAATACCGGCTACATCATACATGTGCTTGGCATAGTGATGAATCAGATTGGCGTGCACGCGGTTATTGCGCATACAGTTTACTGTACGTGTCCATCCCCATCCCAGACTGATGCCTGAATAGGATACATCACTGATTTCATTGTGCTCGATATTGATATCACTGACATAACCGGCGCAAATACCCAAGGTGCCCCAGTCTTCATTGGTCACATCGTTGATGTAGTTGTTGGAAATGGTCAGTCCGGTACAGACCTCACGACGGTCGGCAGGATCGTATGGAAGATGTGTTTCGTGAGCGGCAGGGCTGAAACTGCCCGCTACAATACCGTTCCCGGCAATATCACGGAACAGACAGCCGTTTATATGTCCTCCATCGGTGGCCCATTCATAATCAATGCCTGTAGAGCCCAAATGCTGGAAACGGCACTTCTCGAAATCAATATCCCAGGCAGCCTTGACTACGACTGCCGATGCCGGACGGCCCAACCAACCTTGATTATCCAGTTTATGATTGTTCTTACGAATCATGGAAGGACGGATTTATATCCGTCTGTCATATACATACCTGCCTGAAGAGGAACATGACCTTGCAAAGAGGGACGCATCCAGGTGGTATATTGGAAAGCAATATTGTCAAAACGGATGTGCTTTACCGGACGGTCTATCGTTCCTTCCACCCATACCAACGTTTCGATGCCGGGAACTACGGCTTTGCTTATCTTCTCTCCTTTCCGAGGATAATAATATATTTTACGGCTTTCAATGTCGTGATACCACTCGCCGGGTTCATCCAGCAATTCCATGGCATTGGTCAGATAGAAAGCCGAGTTGTGACCATCCTTGGTCACCATAGGACGCGGCCACGGGTGTTCGAACTGGATGCGGCTTTCAGGATGATGGAAACGCACGGCGGCACTGTCTCCCTGTATTTCGACCGACTTGATACGGAGATTTGCCACACACCACATTTCATGAAGGACCATTTCGGCATATCGGCCTTCTGTATTTTCTTTACAGCAGCGGCAGGTACCCACAGTATTTCGTTTTGGGGGTCGTTGTTGATGATGCGGTACATCTTTTCAAAGTCTGCCACATCCCTTGCACGAACAGCCTTTTGTCCATTGATCACAGTTGCCGGAAATCCAGCGGACGCCCGTTAAACATAGGAACATCGGCTACCCACAACTTTCCTTGCTTCTTCCAGTTCCTGATTTCCACCCCACCATTCAGAACGGCATTTCCATCCGAAGTGATGACGGTAGGTGAAGCTGCCGTCCCGCTGTCCTCCGGACGGATAAAGACGGGTTCGTACAGATGGTAGTCACCTGCCTCCAGATGGATGGTGATGCCACCTTTTACACTTTCATCATTAAGACGACGAAGTTCCCTTGCCTGACGCAATGCGGCTGTAAGGGTGGCTTTCGGAGAGTCTTTGGTACCCGGATTCCGGTCATTGCCTTCCGGAGATACGAACAAATCGGCTGCCGACAGTGTACAAGCTATCAGCAGCGCGGCAGTGGTTATGAATATTTTTTTCATTTGTAACTAATTAGGGGTAAGTGGTTAGTGATTAGTCCGTGCCAAAGGCATCCATACCGTCATTTCAGCCTTTCCGCGGTTTCCCCATGCATAATAAGGAATCAGACGGATATGGACCGGTTTGTCGGCCTTTCCTACCTCGCGGTACAAGGTATCTTTCCATGATACTTCATCGACCAGACGGGCAGTACCATCCAATGCGACAATCGGACTGCCTTCGATGGTTATTTTTTTCGGAGTCAACCGGATATCGGCAGGTATCAGCACATTGTCTATCTTATGCCCGCCTTCTATATCCATACTTTCCAGACAGTAGACCAACGGGCCACGTTTCACCACTACCTGGTTACGGATTTCTTCGGCCAACGGATTTGCTTCCAGCAATTTTACAGGCATATCCATCACCCATTCCACACAATCCCCTTTCTTCCAGATGCGGTTTACCTCGGCGTATGTATTCGCTTTCCAGGTTCCTTGCACCGGTTCGCCATTTACCTTCAAAGTTGCCTTCTCGCACCAGTCAGGAACACGGAGGAACAAAGAAAACGCTTTCTTCTTTGACGGTTTCGGAGCTTCGGTAACAGTCAGCTTCACAGCACCTTCCCACGGATACTCCGTTTCTTGCACCAGCCCGATCTTTCCCGTTTCCTTCAAAGTTGTAGCCAGTGTATTCGCTCCATACAAATTGCAATATACCGCATTCGGAGTCACCGTATAAGCATAGTTCTGGCTTGACAAACGGTGCGCAGCGTATTAGGCGGACAACAGAAGCAGCTGATATACTCGGTACGTTCTTTAGGCCAGCGAAGTGTGTATGGCAAATCCGCACTGATGCGCAACGGGTTGGTATAGAAATATTTCTTTCCATCCAGACTGACACCACTCAACACACTGTTGTAAAGGGCGGTTTCCACAATATCCGCATATTTGGCATCGCCCGTCACTTCCAGCATACGCCAGTTGAAAAGCATATTGCCGATATTGGCACAGGTCTCGTTATGCGCCGTACTATTAGGCAACTGATAAGGACGGCCATAGCTTTGGTGTACTTTCTGAATGCTGTCCGGCTCATAGCAGGTTCCATCCGGCGAAGTGCCGTCATACAGCGCACCGCACGCTCCTGTAACATACATCTTGCGGGTCACAATGTCTTTCCAGATGCTGGTCAGGTTTTTCATCAGTTGGTCTTCTCCTGTTTCGGCATACACATCGGTCACACCGGCATACAGGTAATTGGAACGCACGGCATGTCCCATCGCATTGTATTGCTGACGGAACGGAATACGGTCCTGATTATCATCGGTGCCGTTTTCCACCATACCACGGATATCAATCAGATTCTTGGAAAGTTCCAGATAACGGGGATTCCCTGTAGCACGGTACATTTCCACCACACCCATATAATGGGAGGGACAAATGGCATTTCTTGCCAGTTCCGCAGAAGCGGTTTCATAGAAATGACAGAGGAAGTCCGTCGCTTTTACGGCAGCATCGAATAAAGTAGTCTTTCCGGTGGCACGACGATGAATGATACCTGCCATCATCAGATGCCCCAAATTGTAGGTCTCAAAATTCAGACGATTGGCAAATGCACCTTTCTCGTCCTCACCGCCTACTTTGGTGCCAATTACCGTCTGTTGCTGTTTGTCCGAATGAGTGTCAATCCCCTTATTCTTTTCCTCGATGATGACAGGGGTATGGATGTAACCGTCCGCACGCTGGGCTTTCACCACATGTTCAATGAAGTGGTCCATCAGTTTATCCAATTCGGGATCTTTCGTGACGGCATACACGGAAGCCACCCCTTCCATCCATTTATACATATCACCGTCATGAAAGGGAGGTCCCCAATGTTCGCCCTCGCAAACACCGGCAGCTATTTCAAAGTTACGGAAGCCATGCGAAACATCGGGATTGTTCCATGTGTCCCACATACTTTGCAAGGAGGTATGGCTATATACATTGAAACGGTCGCCCCAAAAGCATCTGTCCAATGCACGGCACCTAATTCCGTATTGGCCATCTTGGCAAAACGACTTTGGCTCATATCCGTCAGCCCGCCCGACTGGGCAAATGCTCCCGTAGTTACTCCGGAAGCCAGTAAAAGTAGTAGTCTAATGCTTTTCATAATAATCTGTCACTTATTCTTTTCTTTATAAAGGGAGGACGATAATAAGAAACGTTTGTACTCTATTTATAATTATTTCATATTCTGTATCTTTAGAAAGAGCTTTCATTGGCGGATAATGGGAGTCTGTTTTCAAAAACGGGTATCTGATTTTTATTTCAGACACCCGTTTTTTTCAAATTCTCCAATACTCTCTATCAAAGAATTCCTTTATCCACAATTGTATTATTTCAGTTTGCTCAAATCCAACTCTTTATAAGCCACACGCTGACGGCGCCAGGTATATACGGCATGCAGTTTGCCATCCTTGCCCTGAATGATGGACGGATAAGAATACTGGCTGATGGGGCTGTCTTCCAATGTCATTACATTCTTCCAGTGAATGCCATCATCGAAACCGCCACACACAACGGTGTACGCGGCCCTTTCGGAGTACCCGGCAATGTGCTGAAATCATTATAAATCAATACATGGCGGCCATCTTTCATGGTTACGGCATCCGTGCCCGAATTATTATTGGGAACATCAAGCAAAGTGACTTTGCTCCATGTTTCACCGTTGTCACTGCTCCATGAAGTGGCAATCTGTGCGTTACGTGTACGGCAAAGTACCTGCAAACGCCCATCCTTATGACGCAAAATGCTGGGCTGGATAGCATAAATAGGCTTCTCGCCTTCTCCTTTTATGGCTTCACCGCTTCCTGATCGTCTACATTGGCCGCATTTGCCTTACGCAAAGCTGTAGGCACACTCATTTCCGCCTCTACAGGACCTACCATCTTCCAAGTCTTTCCTTTATCATCCGAAATTTCAAAATGGATACGCCATCCTCCATCGCCTTCCGTACTGGAAGGACAAATGATACGGCCATCCACATACTCCGGCTTATTTTTAATAGGACCTAAGAAACCTTTTGGCAACGGTTCACGTTGGCTCCAAGTTTTTCCACCATCTTTAGAACGTACCAGCCAACCACTCCAATCGGCTACTTTCAATCCTATTTTATAGAACAGGATCAGATCTCCGCCGGGGATCTGGAAAAGCACAGGATTCCAACAAGCCTTGCGGCGTGCCCGGGACTTGTCCCCTTTAAACGTAGAAGCCACGGGGCCGGCATCCGCCGGAGTGGATTCTGCCGTAATGCCTGCCAAGACAGCCTGCGGATCATCCAGACTAAACACCCCGTCGGCAGCCAGATAAGGTGCACTCCATTCCGTCGCACCCTTCGGCTTGCGACATACCCAGATACAACAATCCGGATTACGCTCTTTAGTGCCTCCAAAGAAAGAGGCTACCAGGTCTCCGTTCTTCAATTCCACAATAGTAGCGCCGTGGCATTCGGGAAAAGAAGCTTGTTCGTATAGGAACTGATCTTCCACGATACCTGCACGGTTTTTACCTGAAGAAGGTCCATGCTAACCGAAAAATGATAGTTCCCCGAAGGAACACTCCATACGGTAGAGTTGCCTTCCCGACGTACAAAGGTAACGTCCTTGTCTTTTACCGCCTTCTCGTCCAACGTTGGAAGATAAACCAATGCAGTGGTATTGCAGGGAACCGTGATATCCCATTCCAGATGCGTAAGGGTCTTCTTCCAGTTACTAATCATCTTGCCATATAAAGTGTTGTGCGAAGCTTGACATGACTCAACTCCTGGATGGAAAAATCCGGTTTAAGGATGATTTGTTTGTAAGCGGGCTGTGCCGGATTAAATCCGGCTAAATCACGGAAATACCAAGTCAATAGATCACCCAATATCATCACATGGTTACAACTGTTCATCCAACGATTGGCGGTATCACCGTTCACAGTTCCCAAATGGCAGTAGCTCCCTTTTCTATCATATAGCCATAACTGGGATAAGTCTTGTTGCTTGCCAACAGGAAAGCAACATCGCCACGCCCCATACGGGTAAGCTCACGCATCATCCAGTTCATACCTATCACCCCACTGCTGATATGACCTTTATTCCGGGTGATAATGCCTGTTATTACATTTTTCTCCACTTCTTCCCTATAAGCCTCAGGAACCATATCGAAAGCCAGCGGAGGATATTGGCCGTCACCGTATTGTTACCATAGAATATGCTGTCGGGATAAAGAACATGCGGCGTTTGTACCGGAGAAGTTCCCTTCTTAACCGTAAGGAAACGGGCGTTGAAGCAGTCTTTGATTTTTGCTGCATCCTTCTCGAATCCTTTCGCCTCATCTTCCAGACCTTGCAAACGGGCGAACTTGGCCAGCATTTGCGACACCTTATAATAGTAGGCTGTAGCAATCAGTGCTCCATCCGTCTTGCGGGCAGGTCCTGACTGTGAATCAATTCCGGTGATTCGGGAGGCATACACCAGTCACCGTATTTATCGGCGTTAATCACTCCATCCTCTGTGGTGAACTCACTGCGTATATGGTGCATCCATTTCTTGATAGCGGCATAATTCTTACGAATAGGTTCGATGTTGCCGAACTGTTCATAAGCCATATCACAGATTACCGGGAATGTGGACGACCATGTCATTTCCGATGTATAATAATTGTAATAAGCCGGACAAATATCAGGAATACAACCGTCTTCACGCTGCGCTTCACGGATATCATCCGCCCATTTGGCATAGGTGTTTCCATTATTGAACATGAAACTTTCCCCCACGTTCCCATAGCATGGTCGCCAAGCCAGGGCTGGCGCTCGTCACGCTGCGGACAATCCAAAGGCACTCCTTTATAATTACTGGAAATCCCCCACCAGGCATTCCGATAAACCCGGTTCATGACTATCATTGGAACACTCGAAAGTACCGTTATCTTCCAAGTCATCATATACTACTTCAGCAACCAAATCTTCCGCTTTCAGATTTTTATAACCTGTCACTTCTACATATTGGAATCCATGATAAGAAAAACGAGAACTCCAGGAGGTGTTGTTTTCTTTACCGTTGCAGATATAATAATCCGTACTCTGGCTATGGCGGAGATTTTCCACATCCAGTTCCGTACCGTCGTTCTTTACCCGTTCGGCATAACGTATGCAAATCGTATCTCCCGCAGCGGCTTTCGCTATGTTAATACGCACCCATCCTGCCATATTCTGACCGAAATCAATCATATAACGGTCACCATATTGCTTGAAGACAGCCGGCTTCAGCGTTTTCATCACTTTCATGTTGGGAGCGGTATTGCCGCGGAGTGTACCGTACGGCAATGAAACACGTTGCGCCTTCAGCCATTTGGAATCATCATAACCGGGCTGTGTCCAGTTTCCCAATTCCATACGGGCATCGTAAATCTCACCATCGTATTCATTATTGCTACGTATAGGCCCTTGAGCCGTCAAACGCCATTTCTCATCACTGTTGATGCGCTGGATACTGCCGTCGGTATATTCTATAATCAGATTCAGACGCAACTTGGGGTAACCAAAAGTAGGAATCTTATAAGGTTTGTAATTTTGACGCATAGTGTAGAAACGTCCGTTGCCCAGGGTCACTCCGATGGCATTGTCGGCATTTCCTCCGGCAACCTGTTTGGTGACATCAAAAGAATTGTAAAGCACAGTACGACGATAATCACTTGGAGCCGGCGCCAATACCTGATCACCTATCCGCTGACCGTTAATGAACAGTTCGTACATACCCAAACCGCACAAATGAAGGGTAGCATACTTTATCTCCTTGGCTTGCGTTTTAAATTCCGTGCGTAAATAACGAGAGCTCAAACGGCTGTGTGAATCTTCCCGATCCCATGCAAACGCAGCGTCCCAACCTATCCATCGTCCTTTCCAATGAATCTCACCTAAAGGTCCCATCCCCCATCGGCAGGCTCGCTCCATTCTGTCTCACCGCGATTGGTATAGCTTCTCACTTTCCAGTAAACACGCTGATTGCTTTTCAAACGCTTCCCTTGATAGGGAATCCATACGGACGCATCGGATTCCACTTTTCCGGAATCCCACAAATCTCCTTTATCCTGTGCTAAAAGTTCAGGAGAAGACGCAACCAAGATCCGGTAGCGGTCTGCATCACATTTCTTTGAGAAGATTCCAACCGCCAGCTCATAACGGGGGAGCAGCAGTATCCAACCCCATGGGTCTACCATCTGCTACGGTACGCAGGCCGGTAACCGAAACATCCGCTGCCTTCAACCACAACGGAAGTGCCAGAAGAATGATTAATAATACTTGTTTTTTCATGATATGCATATTTCTTACTTATTCCATTTCTGTATGGCATCCGGCAAGGCTGTCCAAGCTTTCTGCACATAATCCTTCGCAGAATCCACAACAATCAGAACCTGGTCATTACCGCTCAGATAACCGCTATCATGCTGGAAAGGAGTGACTTTACTGTCAAACTCACCGATATATTCCAACTTACCGTCCTTCGCGCTATACCACCATGCATTCTTTTTCGCACCGCTGATTTTGCTCAAATCGATCTGCATAGGACGTCCTGAGTAATTGTAAACCAGCAAATAGTCATTTCCACGGGTAGCATGGCACGGTCATAGCGTTCGCCGTTAGTTCCTGCAATGACACTCTGATCGGGCATACGTTCAAAGAAAGGAAAAGTCAGCATCAAGTTCTTCAGATATTTCATCTGATTGAAACCGGGGTCTTCCAAAGCATCCCACCATGCTTTCTTACGTCCGTCGGCACCGAAAGAGGCTCCATATCCGGGACGGATAAATTGCATGATATCATTATGACCGTATGAGTGCCCGAATGATCCGGCAAATACCGACCAATAGGCATAACGACGCACATCGTGCTGATTCCAACGGGTTTCATTGGGATCATGCAGCCCCTGTGGAATGTCTTCATAAATAGGTTCGTCATCAATCACCGGTTTCAACGGAGTCTTTGCCTGACTGGCTTCCACAAAACGCCAGTTATCTTCTTCCGTATTCTCTTCGATGGGATAGTCACCATCACCGTTACGCTGCCCGTAACGACGGTGTCCGCTTTGGAACATATTGAAATCCAGCCATTCGCGGTCATTAAACCAAGTAGCCGACGTGGTACGTCCACGCGGATGGAAAGTCATCAGATGACCTTTGTCTATGCTGCGGATACTGTTTGCCAACGCATCCCATACCTCCGTCTTATTATCACCGCGGATATCCCCTCCTATCATCCAAATAATATTCGGCTCATCCTTGTAACGTTCTGCAAGAAACTTACCGTATGCCACGGCTTCTTTTTCATTCATCAGCCCTTGTTCCACAGGAGTTCCCCAAATACATACCATCCCTATATAGATACCCCGTGAAGCGGCACTTTTAATAATATAGTCCATGTGGTCCCAATATCCATAAATCCCTTTGCGGTTGATATCTTTGAAATTAAAACCGTCTGTCATGGAATACTGGCCGTAAATATTCATGGAAGGCACACCGTTCAATACCTGCACCTGCACCATGTTATATCCAGCATCCTTGCACTTATTCAGATAGTAAGAAACCTCGTCACGATTCAAGCGTTGCGGCATCAGCCATCCGGTTTCACCCAACCAGAAGAAAGATACTCCATTTTTCATGCTTCAGGTAGCGTCCCTCCTCGGACACCACCAGTTTGCCGTTCTTCCAGGGAATATACGTTTTCGCTTTCTGCGCCGGCAACGAAGTAGAGCAACA
>ENA-OQCX01001168-OQCX01001168.1-human-gut-metagenome-genome-assembly--contig:-NODE-1168-length-12639-cov-2.136269_pt1 | contig 12639 bp, 18 predicted proteins | sample MGYA00242762_ERZ504587 | MGnify/ENA primary metagenome ERZ504587 (study PRJEB26092, sample SAMD00036337) | human gut metagenome | host: Homo sapiens | study: EMG produced TPA metagenomics assembly of...
GTTCCGGCTGCTACGGCTGTACCGATAACACCGGCAACGTTCGGACCCATTGCGTGCATCAGAAGGAAGTTGTAGGGTCTGCCTCTGCGCCGACTTCTGGGATACACGGGCTGCCATAGGTACTGCGGATACACCTGCAGAACCGATCAGCGGGTTGATCTTTCCATGAGTCAGTTTGCAGAGCAGTTTACCAAGCATACATCCGCCGAATGTACCGATTGCGAATGCAACAAGACCTAAAACTACGATCTTCAGAGTATCTGCGTTTAAGAATGCTTCTGCACTTGTGGAAGCACCTACGGATGTACCCAGAAGGATAACTACGATATACATCAGGCATTGGATGCTGTTTCTGTCAGCTGTTTTACAACACCGCACTCTCTGAACAGGTTACCAAGCATAAGCATACCAACCAGAGGAGCTGTTGTAGGCAGGATCAGACAAACAACGATTGTGATAATGATCGGGAACAGGATCTTCTCCAGTTTGGAAACCGGGCGAAGCTGATCCATTTTGATCTTACGTTCTTTCTCTGTTGTGCAGAGCTTCATAATAGGCGGCTGGATGATCGGAACCAGTGACATATAGGAATATGCTGCCACTGCGATCGGTCCCATCAGTGCAGACTGTCCAAGTTTACCTGCAAGGAAAATGGAAGTCGGGCCGTCAGCACCACCAATGATGGAGATAGCTGCTGCTGCTTTTCCGTTGAATCCAAGAAAGATTGCAAGGAAGTAAGCTGCATAGATACCAAGCTGTGCCGCAGCACCCATCAGGAAGCTGATCGGGTTTGCGATAAGCGGACCGAAGTCTGTCATGGCACCTACACCCATGAAGATCAGGGATGGTAAGATACTCCACTCATCAAGGATGTAGAAATAATGAAGAAGTCCACCTACACCATTGGACATATCTTCCGGATTTGCCATAATGTCCGGATAGATATTTACAAGCAGCATACCGAATGCGATAGGAACAAGCAGAAGCGGCTCGAATCCCTTCTTGATAGCAAGGTAAAGGAATACGCAGGCTACTGCGATCATCAGGTAATTGCCCCATGTCAGATTAAAGAATGCTGTCTGATGAATCAGGTTGGACAATGTTTCTGTTACATAAGACATTTGACTACCTCCCGTCTTAGTTCATTGTTGCTAAAGTATCTCCGTTTTCTACAGAGGCACCTTCTGCAACATCAATGCTTGCGATAGTACCGTCCTGAGGAGCTACTACAGGGATTTCCATTTTCATGGATTCAAGAATAATTACGCTGTCTCCGGCTTTTACTGCCTGTCCAACGCTTGCTGCTACTTTGACAACTTTGCCAGGTACGGAAGCAGTTACTTTTACTGCGCCGGCGCCTGCTGCAGGAGCTGCTGCTTTCGGAGCTGCTGCAGGTGCAGCCTTAGGTGCTGCTTTCGGAGCTGCTGCAGGAGCGGATACGCTTCCTGTTTCTTCAACAGTTACTTCATATGCTGTACCATTTACTGTAATTGTATAGCTTTTCATTTTAAAATCCTCCTAAATAAATGACAATTATCTTCTATTTCTTTTTACTTTACGGATGGAACGAACTACGAAGCCATCTGTTGTAGTTCCTTCTGCTGCTGCGATGGCTGCTGCAATAACAGCTACCAGCTCTCCGTCATCTGCAAGGTTCTCTTCTGCCTGTGCAGGTGCTGTCTGTGCGATGGCTGCTGCCTCTGCCTCTTTTGCAGCTTTGGCTGCTTTTGCTTCTGCTGCTTTCTTTGCTTCCGGATTCGGAATGAATCTGAACAGAGAAATCAGAAGGCTTAATAAAATCAGCATTACGAATACAGTTCCAATACCCATCAGAGTATTAAGACCTGCTCTCTGAAGAGTCTTGCCCATACCATACTGTACATCTACAGACATGGAAGTCGGTGTTCCCTTTGAGTCAAAGACATATACAAAGTTTGCTTCTGCTTTCTCAAATTTAAGAGGAACAGTAACTGTGTACTGATCATCTTTGAAAGTTACAGTAGTTTCGCCATTGCTGTCCTTCTTTGCGCCAAGTTCATCCTTGGATGTCTGCCAGGACTGCATGGCACTTGTTGTAAAGTCATCTCCTGAACTCATGTAATTCTCGATTTCTTCATCTTTAAGCTGGACAATGGCATCTGTCAGTCCCTCTGCTGTAGTTACCAGTGTGGACTTAACAGTATCATCAACCTTATCTGCGGCAAATACCACAGATGTGCTGCCGAGCACCAGCGCAGCCATTACGAGAAATGTCATGAATACAGAAGTTATTTTTTTGATCATTTTCATATGCGTCACCCCGCTTAGACCGTTCCATGTTTCTTAGACGGACGATCTTCTCTCTTTGTGAACAGCATCTCAAATGCACCGATTACATATTTTCTTGTGTCAGCCGGGCTGATCACAGTGTCAACATAGCCTCTTGCTGCTGCGGAAGCAACACCATTCTGGAGTTCTCTGTACTGAGCAGCTTTCTCATTTAATTCAGCAGCATCTGCATCTGCGTACATGATCTTGGCTGCCAGGGAAGCATCCATCATACCGATCTCTGCGTTATCCCATGCATATACAAGGTCTGCACCGATAGATTTGCTGTTCATTGCCACGTAAGCTGTACCGTAAGCTTTGCCGATGATCACATTTACCTTCGGAACAGTTGCATCTGCGAATGCAGCTACCAGTTCACCTACGGATTTCGCCATCATCTTCTCGCTGCATAATGTTGCCATGAAGCCTGTTGCGTTTGTAAGTGTAAGTACCGGAATATCAAAAGCGTCGCAGAATTTCACGAAATCTGCTGCTTTTCTTGCGCCTCTTGCAGAGATGCTTCCGTCAAATGTTTCTACTTTCTTACCTTCTGCGTCATATACTTCGCTTCTGTTTGCAACAGCACCTACTGTAGCGCCGTTTAAACGGATAAAGCCTGTAACCATGTCTTTTGCATAGTCTGCTTTTGTCTCGAAGAATTCACCGTTGTCAGCGATCTGGGAAAGTGCGATTGCTGTGTCACCTGCACAGTTTGCAAGATCTGCGCATACGCGGTTAAGATCATCTGTACACTCTGTGTAATTGTCTGTGTCTTCATTATTAGAAGGAAGAAGTGATACTAAAGAACGGATCTGCCAAGAATCTCATCCTCTGTACCAACGCCATCGATCACACCTGTCTCTTTGCTCTGGAAATCAGCTGCTGCTGTGTCGCATTTGTCTGTGTTGTTTCCTTCCAGTGCGTTTGGTGTGTTGACGAACATTTTTCCTTTTTTGGATTCCATGAATGTGAAATCTGTCAGGGACGGGATAACTGCCATACCACCGCCGCATGTTCCGAAGATTGCTGTGATCTGCGGGATCACACCGGATGCCAGTGTCTGTTTCAGATAGATCTGTCCGAAAGCTTCCAGTGCGTCTGTTGCTTCCTGAAGACGGATACCTGCACAGTCAACAAGTCCGATAACCGGAGCGCCTGTTTCATGGCAAGATCATAAAGTCTTGTGATCTTCTTTGCATGCATTTCACCAACAGTACCGTTTAATACAGATGCATCCTGGCTGTATACATAAACCAGTTTGTCATCGATCACACCATATCCGGTGATAACACCGTCAGATGGTGCCTTGTTTGCAGTCATGTTGAAGTCTGTGGATCTGGCTGTTACACCCTGTCCGATTTCGACAAAACTGTTTGCGTCAAGCAAGAAGTAATTCTTGTGCCTGCTAAGCTTTGTGTTGCATTACTCATTCTCTTTTGCCCTCCATGTTTATAAAATTTTAAAATATAACCAAAATTTTAGCCGATTATAATTGTAACCTGTTTTCAAGTTTTTTTCAATACATTTCGGTTTTTTTGTTAAATTTTTAACCCCAAAATTTATTTTATGTCAATGCAAAAATTTTGGTCAAAAAAAAGAAAAGCCCTCTCCTCGCGGAAAAGACTTTTTGCTCTCTTTCATTTCCTTAATGAAAAAATCTATCAGAAACATATTCCAGGGTCCGGGTGAAGGTTCTCTCCCCGACAGACTGTTCTGCCAGTACCGGGTAAGCAGAGAGCAATTCCCCATTCAGCCGGAATGTCACCTGCCCGATCTCATCTCCCCGTCTTACAGGAGCTTCGATCGAAGACGGCACTTTTACCTGACAGGTCACATTTTCCCTGTCAGAAAGAAGCATGCAGGTTTCTTTCTGTTCTTCGGAGATATCGAGAAGACCGTGCAGATATATCTTCTTTCTGCCGACAGGATCTCCCGTGAATCCATTTTTGACCTGGATCAGAGGAATCTCGGGGTCTTTCCACCAGCTGCGGTATTTATAATTTTCTTCGCCGTAATTAAGAAGTGCTGCGGTATCCTTCCATTTGTAAGTCTTGTGGTTCGGCCAGCCGCTTCCCAGAAGGGCAACAATGAAAGTCCTGCCGTCTTTTTCCTCTGCACAGACATAACAGTAGCCCGCGTCTCCTGTGTATCCGGTTTTTCCTGACAGGATGCCTTCTCTCATATCCAGGAACGCATTCGCATTGTGGAGAGAAAATGTCCGCTTCTTCTCAATATCTGAAAAAGAATAGTCCCTTGTCTCGGTGATCTTGAGGAACATCGGATTCTGTATGGCATAGCGCATGATAAGTGCCAGGTCCCGCGCTGTTGTATGATGACTTCCCCCCGTCATCCTTCGCATCCAGCCCATTCGGTGTCACAAAATGTGTGTCCGTACAGCCGATCTCTTTCGCTTTCTGGTTCATCATGGCTGCAAATCCTTCCACAGAACCTCCGATATGTTCCGCGATCGCGACCGCGGCATCGTTGTGGCTCTGCAGCATCAGAGAGTACAAAAGGTCTTCCAGATAATACTGCTCTCCTTTTTGAATACCAAGCCGTACATCTGGCTGCGCGGCAGCATTGGAAGAAACCTGTACATAATCATCGCCTTTACCGTTTTCCAGGGCAAGGATGCAGGTCAGGACTTTCGTGGTGCTTGCATTCGCTCTCGGTGTTTCGCCCTCTTTTTCATACAGGACACGCCCCGAATCCCCATCCATCAGAACTGCCGAAAGCGCATAAAGATTTCCGGGCGCACTGCTTTCCCCGGAAGCAGCACAGACTGTGGAATTTATCAAAAAAACTGCTATGACCAGAATCGTGACCATGATATTATATCTGCGTTTCATATCCCACCTCTTATTCTTTATAGGATATTTTATGCAGACCTGTCCTCATTATATGTCTCTGTTCCTTCCGGTTCCAGTAAGCCGGTCAGCCGTTATAAGTCTTATACCATCTCTCGCCCAGCGGTCTGTCTTCTTTTGAAAGTCTGAATAATTCCTCAAGGTACTGCGGTGCTTCCTTTATCTCCCTGTCATACAGTCCGTGCAGGGCATGGACCGGAACTGCGCTCCCCGGGACCGGGTCTTTCGCCATGAAATATTCCAGCATGGAATCAGACAGCTTCTTGCCGGCAAGCCTCGAAAGCACCGTGAGAAATTTCTTACGCCTGCCCTTGTTATCATAAACCAGACAGTTTGTGATCAGCTTCATGCGCCTCAGAGATTTCAGGATATCTCCTGTCGCTATTTTGGGGATCGCACGGTGGATCACCCTGGCATAGGTAATCCTCGGAAATACACCGCATGCCGGGTAATAATGATATGGATTTTTATGAGTTTCCAGCATCAATGTCCGGTCAAATTCTTTCTCAAGAAGGGTATGCGTGATCACTTCCTTCGCTGCCATATCCTCGATATAGGGATGGCAGGCGCTGTCCAGAAGATAGTGGCATCCGAATCCAAGAAGATAGGCAAGAAGCTTCTCATCGTGAGTTTCCCGCACGATCGCCATTCCCCTCTCAAAAAAAGGAGCCGCTTTTTCCTTATGCATGCGGATCCCTGTTGTGGATACCTTTGGTTTCAGCATGTGATAAAACAGGATATCCGGCCCGTGAAGTCCGATCCGGTACAGATTAACATTTCTCTGAATGACCATCTGCATCTCCTTCGGAAGTTTGTGATAAATTTTTTTACCAAATAAGTCATGTGCATAGGTCGTCGGCATTTTGTTTTCCTCCTAAACATCCAGGCGAAGCTGTACTTCTTCCTCGGCTTCCGCCTTAAAATCTTCCAGACGGACCGGATCTACAGCAGGAAGTTCTTCCAGCCCCTGTACGCCAAAACAGCGCAGGAACTCTTCGGTCGTCCCAAGGAGGATCGGTCGTCCCGGCGCATCCAGTCGTCCAAGCTCTTTTACAAGCTCATATTCTACCAGTTTGTTGATCGCATGGTCACATTTTACCCCGCGGATCTTCTCGATCTCTGCCTTTGTGACTGGCTGTTTGTACGCGATAATAGAAAGTGTCTCCAGCATGACATCTGTCAGTGCCGGTTTCTTGGGATGCAGGGCAAGACGGATCAGACATTCGTAGTATTCTTTTTTGGTGCACATCTGATAGGACTGCTCCAGTTCGATGATCTGGATCCCTCTGTCTTCCTCCTGATAACGGTCCATCATATTGTTGAGAAGTTTTCGCGTTGTCTCCTTGTCCTGCTGGATCGCACTGGCGATCTGCGTCAGCTCCACGGATTCTCCCATGGTAAAAAGCACCGCTTCGATCGCCGCTTCTAATTTCTTTATTTCCATATGATTCCTCAATCTCTGTATTTATTCGTCTGCAAATTCTGTCAAATGTGTCCATTCTACAGGGTCCCTGACAACATCCACCTGAATATCATCGAACAGCTCGTCCTGCTCCACGTGAATATATCCCATCTTCATCAGTTCCAGAATAGAAAGAAAAGTCACGATAAGCTGCACTCTTGACTTCTGCCCGACAAGCAGCTGACGGAAACTGAATTTCCTGTGGTTTCCTGCATATTCCTTCATTTCGAGCATTTTTTCGGAAAGACTGACTTCTTCTTTCTCGATCGTTCCAAATCTGCTTCGGATCGGTCGATCTTGTCCTCCTGTTTCTTAAGGATCGACTGATAAATGCTGTGCAGTTTCTCAAGGGTAAGTCCCGCAAGAAGTTCCCTCGGGTCGACCGGCTCCCTGTACTTCATTACCTCGTCCGGAACAGTAGCTCCCTTATAAAAAACTCCGACAGCCCCGTCCATCCTGTCTTTCAGTTCATAGGACATATATTTATACATCTTATATTCCAGAAGTTTCTGGACAAGTTCTTCTCGCGGATCCTCTTCCTCACCCTCTTCGTTCACTTCTTTCGGGAGAAGCATTTTACACTTGATGTCGAGAAGTGTCGCCGCCATGACAAGAAATTCGCTCATGACGCCTAAGTCTTCTTTTTCCATGGAGTGAATATATTCCATGTACTGATCTGTGATCTCCACGATCGGAATATCATAGATATCGATCTTGTTTTTTTCGATCAGATGGAGAAGAAGGTCAAGAGGTCCTTCAAAGACGTTAATTTTTACCGGTATTGCCATTTGCTGTTTTCCTTCCTGTTTTGTAAGAGTCTTCCTTATGGGCAGACGGACAGAATTCGATCACCAGAAGCTCCCTCGGATTGTGGAGACGGATCGGTATCGTATGCTCTCCAAGCCCTGCACTGACAAGCATCGTGCTTTTGCCGCTTTGGAATCTGCCGCAGCAATACGGCGGAAAAAGGAGATACTGCGGGCAGGTCAGCCCGTGATTCTCGCCAAAGCGCAGGATTCCCCCATGATAATGTCCGGACAAAACAAGGTCCGCACCCCAGGAAAGATACGTATTTCCATATTTAGGGTTATGTGCCAGAAGAATATGTATCCCCGACATGAACGGTGTCCCGAGAAGTTCTTCCAGCTCTGTGAGACTGAGTTTGGAGAATTCGGTTTGTGATAATATTCGATTGGAAGTTCCAGTCCGTGAAAGATAAAATCAGTTCCACAAAAATTCGAAGATATGCGCTCATTATGCAGAAAGCACACACCTGCACTAGTGAGCAGCCGTTCATAATTCAAGTACTCCTGCCGTACTTCAGGATTCAGAAGCATCTTATACTCATGGTTCCCAAGCGTATAAAAAACCGGTATCTTCTCACTCAGACGGCTCAGAAGCACTGCTGCCGCCTGAAGCGTCTCAGTCTTTCGGTTGACGATCATATCTCCGGCGACAAGAACTGCCGCCGGATCATGTTTCAGAACAGCGTCATATAATTCCTGATGATTATTGCCATAGATAAGCCATGAAGATCTGTCAGAAATGCAAATCTTACTTTATGTCCGTTTTTCAGTTTATCTGTGTGAATCTCATATGTTCTGGTTCTGAATGTTTTTTTCATGTAATTCCCCAATATTTTTTATTTACCGAAACCGCAGTTCGGGAAGGTGCAGGATGCACAGTTCAGGCAGAGTCCGCCCTCTCCGTAGGCTGCGATCTCCTCAGCACGGATCGGATCATCTGCCATGACACGCGGAAGGATCAAGTCAAAGACTGTTCTCTTGGCGTACATGACACATCCCGGAAGTCCGAGGATCGGCACTGTCCGCTCTCCGTCCTTATAATAGGCGAGAAGCAGCATGGCTCCCGGAAGCACGGAGCTCCGTATGTGACGATATCTGCCCCTGTATCCTTGATCGCGCCAGGTGTGCGGTCATCCGGGTCCACGCTCATCCCACCGCTGCAGATCACAAGGTCTGCGCCTTCTTTGATAAAGTTCAGAATGTCGGCTGTGATCTGTTTTCGGTCATCACCCGGTGTGGTCTGCCCCATGACAGGACAGGCATATTCCTCCAGTTTATCTTTAAGGACCGGTGTAAAAGTATCCTTGATCAGTCCGTTCTTTACTTCGCTTCCGGTGGTCACGATCCCCGCCTTCTTATTTTTGAAAGGAAGAATGGAAAAGATCGGCTCCTCTCCTGCCACTTCCTCGGCGCGGTCCATTTTTTCCTTCTCGATCACAAGCGGGATGATACGGGTTCCTGCGATCTTGTCGCCCTTTCTGATCGGGAAATCGCCGTGTCTGGATGCGATCATCATCTCACCCAGAGAGTTTACCTTAAGAAGTGCATCTCTTCGGATCTTAAGCACACCGTCGCAGTCCGCGATCAGCTCGATCTTGCCTTCCTTGATGTCACTTCCATGCATATGCTCTCCTGCGGAAATCTTGTAAAGGATCTCTGCTGCCTCGTTTTCGTGAAGGATCCCCTCCTTTTTCTCCCACACGAAAAGATGCTCTTTTCCTACAGAAAGAAGTGCAGGTATGTCTTCTTCCCTTACGATATGTCCTTTTTTGAATAAAACTCCCTTTTTCTGATCTTTGATGATCTGTGTGATGTCGTGGCACAGGATATGTCCCACTGCATCTTGTGTTCTGATTTCTTTCATTGTTTTCTTCTCCTAGTTTTTGCTTTGACCATTTGGATATTATTATACCTCTCACAGTGTATCTTTGTCAAAAGATTCCTGCCCGGCGGTTAGCATAAATAACCAGCTGTTTTTGCGAAGGCAGTCGAGATATCCCGCACGTTCAATGTCTTCCGCATAAAGGATCGTAAGGCGTCCAAGTTCTTTATCACCTGCGGTATAGATCACTTCTCCTGCTTTCGCGCCTTTTTTTATCGGTGCTTCGGTCTTTTCGGGAAGACTTATTTCTTTTTTTACATCGGAAATGCTGTGTCCTTCGGTATCCAGATAACGGAAAGTGCCATCGTAGGAAAGCGAGACCGTTTCTTCTTTTCCTTTCTTTACAGAAAGCTCTGGAAGTTCTGCCGGTTTGTTGTCGATATAGCGACAGCACCTGGCAAATCCATAATCCAGAAGAGAGGCGGCATCTTTGAGCCTTGCCTTATAATCCGGTGCTGCCATAACGACAGAGATCAGCATAAGTTCATTCCTCTCTGCCACCGCGCTCAGGCAGAATCCCGCTTTGCTGGTACTTCCCGTTTTGAGTCCGATACAGCCGGAATACGTACGGATCAGTCGATTCGTGTTGGTGAGTCCGAATTCTTTGCTTCCCTGTCTGGTAACGTGAGTGATATTTTCCATCCAGATCGAAGAATACTGAAAGATCTCCGGATAATTCAGGATCAGCTCCCGGCTCATCAGGGCAATGTCATATGCTGTCGTATAATGTTCATCCGAATCCGTCAGTCCACAGCAGTCGACAAAATGCGTATTTTCCATCCCAAGCCCTTCTGCCCTGGCATTCATCTCTTTTACAAAAGCTTCCTCACTTCCTGCGATATGTTCTGCCATCGCAACACTGGCATCATTTCCCGATGCAACGACGATACACTTGATCATCGTCTCCACATCCTGCGTCTCGCCTTCTTCCAGAAAAACCTGCGAACCGCCCATGGATTTCGCATGTGCGCTTGTCGTCACAGTATCGGTAAGTTTCAGGCTTCCGTCTTTCAGGTGATCGAAGATCAACAGGAGCGTCATGACTTTTGTGACACTCGCAGGACTCCTTCTGGTGTCTTTGTCTTTCTCATAAAGAATCGTTTTTGTCTCCGGCTCCATCAGGACACCACTTGGTGCCGAGATCTCCACCGCCTCATTTTCTTCTGCATGTACGGGAATGCAGGCAAGTACAATACAGAATAATAAAAAACATGCCGCCGTTTTTCTTATTTTTCCAGGGAATTTCATACAATACCTCAAAATCCTTTTCCTTACTATTGTAAAAACTTTCCTGTGAAATTATACCATTGCATACAAAAAAGGAATGCGGCAGTTCCCCTCTCGAAAAACCGTCGTATTCCCTTTCGTATCATTTTTATAACAGCGGGGCAAAAAGCCTCAGGATGCTCTGGAATCCGCGCACCAGGATGTTTCTGTCACGGCAGAATTCAATATTGATCGGATCACAATAATTCAGGGTTTCTCTGAAATCCTCCAGAATATCCCCGACTACTTTGTTCTTGTAGAACCAGACGCCGTTTTCAAAATGAAGATACAGGCTGCGGTAGTCCAGATTGATCGTTCCGACAACCGCGATCTCATCATCACAGACAAAAGATTTCGCATGAAGGAATCCCGGCTGGTACTCATAGATCCGCACTCCTGCCTCCAGAAGCTGCTCATAATAAGACTGTGTCAGCAGAAAGACCATCTTCTTGTCCGGGACACCCGGTGTCATGATCCGGACATCGATACCGCTCTTGGCAGCCAGACAGAGGCTGTCATCATCTCATTGTCGATGATCAGATATGGCGTACAGATATAGACATATTTCTTTGCACGGTTGATGATGTTCAGGTAAACGTTCTCACCGAGGACTTCCCCGTCCAGCGGCGTATCACTGTATGGCTGCACGAAACCGTCATCCTCAAATGCCTCTGGATGATATTTGTGCGGCATATGGAGTTCATGCTCCATCGGCTCTGCAGAGTTATTGACCACACTCCACATATGCAGGAACATCACCGTCATATTCCAGACAGCCTCGCCCTTGAGCATGACTGCGGTATCCTTCCAGTGACCGAAGCGTTCTTTCTGGTTGATATATTCGTCCGCGAGGTTGATTCCCCCGGTAAATCCTGTCTTACCGTCGATCACGCAGATCTTGCGGTGGTCGCGGTTATTCTGAACGATATTCAGAAGCGGCCGAAACGGGTTGAAAATGGTACATTTGATGCTCTTTTCCCTGAGAACTTTGTCGTATCTGTTCGGAAGCGTGGTAAGGCAGCCAAATCCGTCATAGATCAGCCGGACATCCACGCCCTCTTTCGCCTTGCGTTCCAGAATATCGAGGATCGTCCGCCACATCACACCGTCATTGATGATAAAATACTCAATATAGATATAATGCTGCGCCTGTTCCAACTCACGTACCAGGACCGGGAACATGTCATCTCCGACCTGGAAATATTCTGCCGTTGTATTCCCATGGACAGGGAAACTGGAATACTGATGGATATATCTGGACTGCACCGCCGCTCCCGCGCTCTGTTCTTCCAGTTCTTGAAACGTCTGCTCATCCTGCTCCATATAAGGAAGGCTTTCTTCCTGAACCTGTGTGTATTTGTCCTGGATCGCCTGCGCGATCCTGGATTTACCAAAAAGCACATACAGGAGAACACCAAATACAGGAACCGTCATTATCAGGATCGTCCATCCCAGTTTGTAGGATGGATTGATCTTTTTGTTTACGATCCAGAGCACGATCAGAACACTGATGATCCCGATCGCATTGGAAATATATTTCGAGTAAGCTGCCAGCCTCCATGCGGTGATCAAAAGCCAGCCCATCTGGATCAAAAGGGCAAGCGCAACATAAAAGATCCTGTTGAACAGAAGTTTTAAAATTCTCTTAAGAAACTGCATAATACGACCCATAAACTCTTCCCCGTTGCCCTTTCCTCTGTCTCGTTAAATAAGTATCAATTTTAAATCTTAAAAATCCCTGACGGACTTGTCGTCAGGGATTTTTGCGCACAATTAATTATATTTACGTTTTCTTGCGGCTTCAGATTTTTTCTTACGACGAACGCTTGGTTTCTCGTAATGCTCTCTCTTGCGGATTTCCTGCTGGATACCTGCTTTTGCACAGCTTCTCTTGAATCTGCGAAGAGCGCTATCTAAAGTTCTTCGTTTTCTTTTACGATAACGTTTGACATAGACTCACACCTAACCTCCCTCCAGTTGTAGATTGTGCTAAAATACAACTGTCTGGTATTTTTCTTGCACGACTGTTATTATATAACATAGTGATAA
>ENA-OQCX01001169-OQCX01001169.1-human-gut-metagenome-genome-assembly--contig:-NODE-1169-length-12633-cov-2.054774_pt1 | contig 12633 bp, 13 predicted proteins | sample MGYA00242762_ERZ504587 | MGnify/ENA primary metagenome ERZ504587 (study PRJEB26092, sample SAMD00036337) | human gut metagenome | host: Homo sapiens | study: EMG produced TPA metagenomics assembly of...
AGCCGTCATCATGGCGCACCACGGCGCCGTATGCATGGGCAAGGATTATGAGGAAGCATTCGCTGTCGCCTCCGAGCTGGAGAAGGTGTGCGCTCGCCACATTGTGGAACGCTACCGCGAGCCACGGGCAAAGTGATCGATACCTTTGAAGAAATTCATGATTACGTAATTGAAACCATCGGCAAAAAGGCAGGGACGCCGCTCCTGTTACCGCTTATGAGAGCGAACGTGACGGCGCGATGTGCAACTTGACCAAGCCCGGCAGCGAGGAGATTCTGCGGGTGGAGATTGCCACCGGCCGGATCGCGGGCGACGCCGAATCGTTTGTGCCGGAGGCTGACCTGCACCGCGCAGTATATGCCAAGCGGGACGGAATCAATTATATCATCCATTCCCAGCAGCCTGATATTATGGCCGCCTCCCGCTTGGGCCGCACCATGAAGCCGCTGCTCGATGATTTCGCCCAGATCGCAGGCGCAACGGTGCGCAGCGCAGTGTTTGACCCTTCCAGCACGATGAAAACCTCCAAAAAGGTTGTCAAAGCGCTCAAAGGGCGCGACGCCGTGCTGCTGAAGGATAACGGCGCGCTTTGCTGCGGGCCCTCCAAAAGCGATGCGCAGGCCACCGAAATGGTCATGGATAAAGGCTGCAAAACCATGCTGGGCGCCGCTTTATTCGATACTGCAAAGCCTATCAATGCGATTGAAACTCGCTGATGCGCTTTATCTATAAAACAAAGTATTCCAAACAGGCGGAAAAAAAATAAAGTAGATTCAATTATGATTGCGAAACACAGCTTACCGCAACCGCACAAAACAGAGAGATGCATCCTGCCATAAAGCGGGGTACACTGTTCGGACAGAGGGATGTCTTTATCCGAACTGCGGATGTTACCGCCATTCGTTTGTTTATTTGCCATCTTCTTTTACCCCCTTATATACGGAAACGGCTCGTCGTCAGAAATGACGCGGGCCGTTTCTGCTCCCCATGGCTTTTTAAATACAAAAATTCAGAAACGCTTTTTTCATAAATTGATATTGTGAAAAGATCGTGAAATATGATATAATCACTTCGAATCACATCGTTATTTCTGTGACACATGCCTCCACATCAAACAAGGCGCTCACAGAGGAAAGGGGAAAAAATGAATCAAGCCGTTCGTAAACTGATTGCGTTGCTCGCCGCCCTAGCGCTCGTATGCTCTCGCCGCGTGCAGCAGCCAGCAGTCAGAGGAGGAAAACACCACCGAGCCACCCATTGTCAGCAAAACCAAAAAGCCGGAAGCCAACGCGGAGGTGCTTGCCTATTTTAACCGCCTGGTCAACAGCGCCAAACAAAGCAATCCTGAATTTACGATGACCAAGGAGCCAAAAGTTTCTGAGGTGGAAACCAGCAACCAAACGCTTGCCAACCTCGCTCCCACGCTGCAACAGCTCATGCTCAATCAAACAAGTCTCTCCTCAAAAGATACAAAGCTCTCAGAGGTGCTGCCTGTTTCCGGCCAGGAGTGGGCGAGCCAATTAACCCCTTCCGACATCCGTTACGCGATGTGTGTGCAGGAAGATGACCTTTATAAAATTACAATATTCTTTCGAGATGAAAAAGAGCCTGCGCCTTTGACAAGCCGACATGGCAAAGCGTTTGATATGGAAGACCGCACTGCAATTGAGGAAGAGTTCCAAAAAGCGAAAGATTATATGCAGCTTGGGGAGTATCACGTTTTATTCACCGGCTCCTCCATTGAATGTGAAATTGACCGCGCAAACGATGAAATCCAAAAGCTGGTGTATCATAAGCGGATGCATCTTGACGCACAGGTCACTGGCGTTGGCAAGCTTGCATCTGCTGGTCAAATTGATTTTAGCTGTATCCTAGAAATTCAAACAGAGTTCCATTTTACCTGGCCGCACCCAGAAACTTCGACCGGCGCAGATGCTTAACCCATAAAATTTTTACGCTTCAACCGCCCAAACAGCCCAGCAGCCAAAACTTTGGATGGCGCTGAGCTGTTTTTTTATGACCCTTCCATGTTTGATTTTTTATTACGGAGCGAAGCGGAGTAACAAAACAGAACCTGCCCTCATTGCATGGATCAAAAAGATACACAACGCCTATGAAAGCAGACGGTTACCGGCTGTTTTTATTACGAAGCAAATCCAATTGGCCCCACGGGATTAAAGAAATACAACCAGCTTGCCGCACACACTTGGCCAGCGGCTATTTTCTATGGCGGCGTAGGAGCAACTGTGTTCGCCCGCAGGTCAGGGGAATTGCATAGTGAATTACGCGTGTTTACATAGGAATCAAACGCTACGATGGTCTCTGCATCAACCGTAGGCTCTTTTCGATACAAATCCTGCCGCAACCTCACAGAACAAAGAGGTAGGCAACGCTTATGAGAGCAGGCGATCACCGGCTATCTTATTTTATAAAATGTTTATAATTTTTCCCGATTTTAATCAACATATATTATTACTATTGCCTTGACAAAAACGACGCATCGTTGTATGTTGGCGATGGAACGGTTCTGATACTGGATTAGGGAAGCCATGCGGTCATTCAGAAGCCGGATTCGATGAAAAAGAGGAGGAAATATTTTGCAAAAAGGAAAAAAACAACACTCTACCGCCTACCGGGCGCTCGCAGTTTTGTTGAGCGTAATCATTTTATTGCTCTCTCTGGGTGTGGGCGCAACCGCCAGCTCAGAAGAGGCCAATATCATCTACTCCAATGGTTACAAAATTGAAAAAATCACCAACCCACCAAGGGCGAGGGCGACGTGGACGGCATCATCCAGGGTGGAGACCGCAACAACTGCTACGCCTGGGCTATGACAGAGCGCGACGGATTCCTCTATATCGGCACCAACCGGAATATCCTCGGCGGCATGATCGCGCAGTTCGCACAGGCAATGACGCAGGCCGGCCTTACCTACGATCAGGTTTGGGATATTGTAAACGTAATCACCAATGGCGAGGTGCCAGCCTTTTCCGCACAGGAAAGCAGGCCGATGATCATTCGCGTAAACCCTGCTACCAGTGAAACAAAGGTAATCTATGAGGCCCCTCTCGGCACAGACAGTGCTTACCGCATGGTGGTAAAACACCATAATGAGCTCTATTTCGGCTCTATGAGCAGTTCAAGCGGCACGCGCATCGTTAAGGTGGATGAAAACGACAACGCGGAGATCGTTTACAGCGGCGGCGGAAATTCTAGCTTCCGCGCAGGCACAGTCTACAACGACAAATTGTATTTCGGTGGTCTCGACAACCGGATTCCGGACGAAACGGCGGGAAAATACAATAAGATCGCCATTTTGGAAAAAAATCCGAAGGATGATTCCGATTGGCAGCGCGTTGCGGACTTTAACGATTTTATCGACTATGCTGACGATACGCTTTACCAAAGCGAGGGCGGCACGTATGGGATCTGATCCCCTACCAGGGCGACATGTATGTGTTCCTCGCCACCTCCAACGGCTTCGTCCTATTCAAGGGGCATGAGGCTTCGGCTGGGGAAAACGCCAATCAGTATGGATGGACCTGGCAGGAAGTGATCGGCAAAAACAGCCAATACCATATGGGCATGGCGCCCACGGCAGAAGGCTATAATACTGAAGATGGCGCAACCCCAGGCCTGATTGCCAGCGCGGCTACGCCGGTCGTCTTTCAGGATAAGCTGTATTTCGGCACGTTTGACTATGCGCTGCGTGCGGAGCTGGTCGCCGTGCAGGGTCTGCTTCAAATGATCGCAGGTGGAGAAAATGCGCCGGCCCTGAAGGATTTTTTGAAGCCCATGTATGATTCGCTGAATGCGCCTCAGAAGATGTACTGTATGGACCAAAACGGTAAAATTACAGCAGTTGATCAAATCAATCAAGCCTTCGAGGGAACCACAAACGAATATTTCTGGCGCTATGGCGTTTATAACGATCAGCTTTTCGTCAGCTCCTTCGATGCCTCCTCGCTTTATAAATATGTGACGAAGCTGACCAACGGAGATTTGCTCCGCATGGATAAGGCTGAATTCATGCAGCAAATCAACTATATCGTCAAGCTGCTTCAATCTCTCACCGGCTCATCCGTAAGCAAAGAGGCAAGCGCGCTAACCACAGCGCTGACCGCAGCGCAGTCCCAGATTGCGAGCCTGCTCGACAAACAGGCTACGCCGGAAAATGTGCAGAAGCTGATCGCTCTTGTCGAAACGCTCGTCTCCCCGCTTTCCAACGCGGCAAAAACATTCTCCGCCCTCCCGGCCTCCGCGGCACGCGCGCTCCCTCTCAGGTATTTTGGATGCGCTCAAATCTCTGGCTGCCGCCTTTGATCTGGACGGACTGCGGATGTATTTCAGCATTTCCAATAAGCTGCTCAAAAACGAGCCCGGCTTTGACCTGTATGTCACGAAGGATGGCGAAAACTATACAGAGCTTACTTTGAATGGGTTCCATGATAAATTCAACTTCGGCGGCCGTACCCTCGTTGCAAATGAAGATGGCCTCTATATCGGCACGGCAAATCCCTTCTATGGCGCGCAGGTCTGGCGGATCACGGAAGTAGAAGAAGATGCCCCGAATTCCATCGTAGAATTTTTTGCTAAGATCGTGCGTTTCTTTCAAACAATCATAGAATGGTTCCGCGGCCTTTTTCAGTAAATCCTTCTTTTTGATCACCTTTTTATATCAATAAGAGCCGCTGCAAAATGCAAATCATTTTGCAGCGGCTCTTTTCTTATAGAGAATCAGGCAAAGCTTTTATGGATTAACCCCTATTTCAATTGTCTGATTCGGTCGCCTTTGACAAGGAAGGCGTGCTCCGCCAGGTCGATCATCGGCTGATCGTTAAAGGAATCCGTATAAAACTGCTCAATCTTTGCATGTGGGAACCGCTCCAGAAAGCTGCTCACCTTATTTTCTCGAAAGCACAGGCGTGTTATCGTGCCCGTTTGCTCATCGAACTGGGTCCCTATCCAATGCGCAATTCCAAGGCGGCGGCAAGCTCCTCCAAAACACGCTCCGGGGAGGCGGAAAGAATCACATCATCCGGACGGTGCTGGCGAGCATAAAAGGGCTTGATATTCTTCATATGGGTATCCCAAAAAATTTTTAAATCAGCTTCAAAATCCGGGATCGTCAAAAAGTAATCGGCCACGCGCGCGCCATAAACGGATAAGGCTCCTCAATGGTGATTTTTCCGCGCTTATACCGCACCAAAGCCGCCGCTACCTCCGGCACATAGCGCAGCAGCGATTTATCCTGTTTTAAATAATACCAAAATAAATCTACAGCACTTTCACCACGGTAAATCGTATTGTCAAAATCATACACATTCATTGGGGCGCCTCCTCCATGAAGCAGTTTATCGGGCTTTTATCGTATATCAAAAACAAAAGGAACCCATACCGACACAAAATTGGAGCGCTATGCATCTATCCTACCATATGCGGCGGTGTAGGTAAAATACCTTTCTTTATTTACCGGCCCATATAATTTTCATTCGGAAAGCGCATCCCCTCCAAATAAGCCTGTTCAAACGCAGGCTCCTCCGCGAGGGAAACGGTGTGAATCCTGCCTACAAGGGAGAGGAGCCGTTCCCTCCGGGCTGGCCGCAGGGCGAGCAGGCCCGCCCCATCTAACGCCGCGTTGCCGATGGCAGCGGTCCTTCCCAATAAAGCGGGGGGAAACAGGCCGATCTGCGCCGCACTTTCAAGCCTGATAAATCGCCCAAAACCGCCTGCCAAAAAAAGCTTTTCCAACTTTTCCGGCCGGATTTCAGCACGATCGAGCAGCATTTGTAGGCCCGCGCAGACGGCGCTTTCGCCACCTGCAACGCGCGGATATCCGCCTGTGTGAGCAAAACGCCTGTGCCCGCGAAGCGCACGGCGGGCGCGCCGCCGATTTCGCACACCATCGCTCGAAAAGGATGCCCTTCCCGCTGAAGGGAGCCCTCCGCATCCAAAACGCCGCTCTGCCGCAAGACCGCCGCCGCGTCGATCAGCCCGGAGCCACAGATCCCCTTCGCCGGCACACCGCCTATAGCTGTGCAGCCAATTCGAAAGCCTTTCGCTCCACATGGTTGATTGCGCCCGGCACTGCTGGCATCCCCATGGTAAGCCCCGCACCCTCAAAGGCCGGCCCTGCGGCGGTGGATGCACACCAAAGCTCAGTGCCATTGAAAACAGCAAGCTCCCCATTTGTGCCAAGGTCGAGCAATGCACAGGGAGCCTCCGCTTCGGTCATCCCACCAGCAAGCATGGCGCACAGGCAATCAGCCCCAATAAAAGCAGAGGCACAGTGCGGCAGATAAACGCGGCTGGCCTTAACTGCATGCAGCCCCAAGCTTCGGCAGTGATTTCGTCCCCAAAAGATGCTCCGGCAAAAAAGGAGCTTTAGAAAGGCAGGCGGTATCCCGCCCGGTGAGGAGATAGAGCATCGCTGTATTCCCCCGTAATGACCAGTTCCCTAATCTGGGCGGGGGCGTGCCTGCGCCATTTGCATAAGCTCTGTGAGCAGATCATCCCAAGCAATCGATGATGCCATCACCCGCACGGGGTGCATCCCCTGCCTGTGCCCTCTCCATGCGGGAGAGAACGTCTGCGCCGAATGCCGCCTGCGGATTTCGCCGCCCAGCAGACGCGACCGGGCTGCTCTCCAACTCCTCTGCCACATAGAGCCGGGCCGCAACGGTTGTCGTCCCTATATCCAAAGCAGCACAAAGCGCCTTCCCATCTATCGGCCTGTTTTGCGGCATAGCGGAAACGCCTCCACCACGATCTCCGCACTTTCCTCCGGCAGCTCTATGCGGGCCTCCCCCAGCACAGCCGTTTGACATAGCAGGCGCAATCCATTGCGCAATTCCCCCGCCGAGAGGCAACGCCGCTCCGCCGGAGTAATGGGTGATAATTGCCCTGTCGCTTTGACTCTGCATTTTCCGCACGAGCCTTTTCCACCGCAGGGAAGCGCAATTGGAAAACCCAGCAGAGCCAAAGCCTCAGGCAATGGCGTGCCGGGTTTCACGGATAAATGATGCTGTTTTTTCCCTATCGTTACAAGCAAATTCATCATATCGCCGCTTCTTAAGCGTTTCCGGAATAATTGGGTGCTTCTTTCGTAATAAACACATCATGCGGATGGCTTTCGACCAAGCCGGCGCTCGTGATGCGCACAAACTGTGCCTTGCTTTGCAGCTCACCAATGGTTTTGCAGCCGCAATAGCCCATGCCCGCGCGCAGCCCCCCCAGCATCTGGAACACCGTTTCAGACAGCAACCCCTTATAAGGCACACGGCCCTCCACGCCTCTGGCACCAACTTGCGGTTATCCTGCTGGAAATAACGATCCTTGCTGCCTTGGTTCATCGCACCGATGCTGCCCATTCCACGGTATACCTTGAACTGGCGGCCCTGATAAATCTCGCTCTCGCCGGGGGATTCCTCGCACCCTGCCACCAGCGAGCCCATCATCACCGCATTCGCTCCGGCGGCAAGCGCCTTTACGATCTCGCCGGAATATTTGATGCCGCCATCCGCAATGATCGGAATGTTGTATTTTGCCGCCACACAGGCGGAATCATAAAACCGCCGTGATCTGCGGCACACCGATGCCCGCGACCACGCGCGTAGTGCAGATCGAGCCGGGGCCAATGCCTACTTTTACCGCGTCTGCACCCGCCTCAATGAGCGCACGGGTGCCCTCCGCCGTTGCCACGTTGCCCGCAATGAGGGAAACCTGCGGGAATGCCGCCTTCACCTTGCCGACCGCCTTGAGAATATTCTTCGCTGTGACCATGCGCGGAGTCAAGCACCAACGCATCTACCTGCGCCTCCACCAACGCGCCAGCGCGCTCCAGCACATCCGCCGTTGCGCCGATTGCCGCCGCGCAGAGGAGCCTTCCGCCCTTATCGCGCGCAGAGTTGGGGTACTGCACGCTCTTTTCAATATCCTTAATTGTGATTAAGCCGCGTAGATAACCGTCGTCATCAATTAAAGGCAGCTTCTCAATTTTATGCTGCATAAGGATCTGCTTTGCTTGCATGAGGGTTGTCCCGACATGGGAGGTGACAAGATTCTCTTTTGTCATCACATCCTCAATTCGAACGTTAAAGTTCGTCATAAACCGCAGGTCGCGGTTCGTCAGGATACCGACCAGCTTACCCTCCCGGCAGATCGGCACGCCTGAAATTTTATACCGCCTCATCAAATCGAGCGCTTCATGAACAAAACGGTCGGGCGAAAGAAAAAACGGGTTGACAATTACACCGTTCTCAGAGCGCTTCACCTTATCTACCTCTTGTGCCTGGCGCTCGATCGCCATATTTTTGTGGATGACGCCAATGCCGCCTTCGCGCGCAATCGCAATCGCCATACGGGCCTCTGTGACAGTATCCATCGCAGCGGTCATCAGAGGGGTGTTCAGGGAGATATCCTTGGTGAGTTTCGTTGATACATCCACCTGATTGGGCAGAACATCCGAATGGGCTGGGATGAGCAGCACATCATCAAAGGTAAGGCCCTCTTTGACAAACTTCTCTTCCGGGTTCAACAGAAGCATTTTCCGGCCTCCTCAAGCTATGAAATAAATTGATTCATTATAGCATTGCGGCAAATCGGAATGCAAGCGACAAAACCACTGAATCAAGCCTTATTGCAGACGATTTTTTTAATATTTGCTATACCCCAAAAAACAGAGGGATGCTGCTGACGGCTATCACAGCTTTTTGGCCAAATATAAATCCAGCCAAAGGCCGATTCGTGGATAACAAGGAGGTAAGCCCATCAAAACACCTGATCTGCTTAGTTTTCCATACTTTCCACAAAGTTTTCCACCAAAACCTGTGGAAACACTGGAGAGTGAAAAAAAGAAACGGCGCGCCCCCAACTCGAGGGCCGCCGTTCCCCTTTCTCAATTTTTCATACAAACAATGCCTGCCATAACCACGCGGTACCAAGAGAGGCTCCATGCGGTTTCATTCTTCTTCCTGTGCCTTCGCATCCTCAATTACTTTTTCTGCCACGTTCGCCGGCGCTTCCTCATAGCGGGTGAATTCCAGCGAGAAATGGCCCCTGCCATGCGTTACAGAGCGCAGCGTCGTTGCAAAATCGCCCATCTCCGCCATTGGCACCTCAGCCACAATCTCCTGCATTTTATCCTCTGCCGGGCCCATGCCCAACACGCGGCCACGGCGCTTCGTGATATCACCCATGATATCGCCCATTTTCTCATCCGGCATATAGGCCTTTAACGTCCCAATCGGTTCAAGAATGACCGGGTCCGCCTTCGGGATACCGTTTTTATAAGCAATAGACGCCGCCGTTTTAAACGCCATTTCTGAAGAATCTACCGGATGGTAAGATCCATCATACAGCGTCGCTTTCAAGCCAACCATCGGATACCCGGCCAACACGCCCTTTGTGACACTATCGCGCAGACCCTTTTCCACAGCTGGGAAGAAGTTTTTCGGCACGGAGCCGCCCACAACCTCCTCCGCAAACACCAGCTCATCGCTGTCGCAGGCTCAAAGCGGATAAACACATCGCCAAACTGCCCGTGGCCGCCGGACTGCTTCTTGTGACGGCCCTGCACCTCCACACGCTTTTTGATGGATTCCCGGTATGCCACCTTCGGCACGCTAAGGGATACATCCACGCCGAATTTCGTTTTAAGCTTGGAAACGATCACATCAAGATGCTGTTCGCCGAGGCCGGAAAGAATCTGCTCGTGCGTTTCATGGTTGGACCGGAAGGTGATGGTGGGGTCTTCCTCCATCAGACGGAAAAGGCCCGCCGCTACCTTTTCCTCCTCGCCCTTCTTCGCCACCTTGACCGCCATGCTCAGGCACGGCTCCGGGAAGGAGACAGGAGCGAGCTTCAATACCTTTTTCGGGCTGCACAGCGTGTCGCCCGTGCGCATATTTGAGAGCTTTGTCACAACGCCGATATCGCCCGCTGCGATTTCCGAAATATCCTCCTGCTTCGCACCGCGCACAGAGATAATCTTACCCATGCGCTCACTCTCCTGCGTGCGTGCATTATAGGCGGGAACGTCCGCCGTGATTTTACCGGATACGACCTTAAAGAAGGACATCTTGCCCACAAATGGGTCGGCAATTGTTTTAAAGCAAATCGTCGGCAAGCGGGCCATCCGCATCACAGGAAGCTCAACCGGATTCCCATCCGCATCCTCCGCCGTTTCACCCGCGCATTCATAGGCGCGCGGCGCGATCTTCGACAGACAGTCAAGCAGTTGGTCAACGCCCTGAGTCGTGTAGCCGGAGCAGGCAAACACAGGGTAAATCGAGCCGTCCGTCATGCCGTTCTGCAAGCCGCGGATGATCTCTTCCTGCGTGAACTCCGCGCCATCAAAAAATTTCTCCATTAGCTCGTCATCCGTCGTGGCGACCGCTTCCTTGAGAAAATTAATCATCTCCGCAATACGCGCATCCTGCGGGACGGGAACTTCGGTTGCCTTACCATTCTGATATGTAAATGCCTTCTGTGCCATGAGGTTGACATATGCCTGAACCACACCGCCCTCCATATAGGGCACAACAATCGGGCACAGCTGCGTTTCATGAACTTCCTTGAGGAAATCAAGCGTTTTATAAAAATCGGTATTCTCAGCATCCACCTTAGTAATTGCAAACATCTTCGCAATTCCGCGTGCGTCTGCCGCTTTGAAAGCCTTTTCCGCACCAACGTCGTATTTGCAGCCGGCAGCCGTCGTAATCAGCACACAATCCGCTGCCCGAATGCCTTCGCTTACTCCGCCTGCGAAATCGAACAGGCCGGGCGTGTCGACAAGGTTCATCTTAATCCCATTCCATTCCAGCGGCGCAACTGCTGTAGAAACGGAGGCCCTGCGCTTTTTTTCTTCTCCATCATAGTCGAGCACGGTATTCCCGTCTGCAATGCGGCCGAGGCGCTCTGTTACCCCCGCCAGATAAAGCATCGCCTCTGCGAGCGTCGTTTTACCCCTTCCGCCGTGGCCGGCGATCGCAATATTTCGGATATCCTTTGCATGATAGGCTTTCAAACCAATTTCCTCCTTCACGCCCGCCCCAGCGGGGCGCAGCATATTTGTTATTCAAAACCAATAATATTTTTTCTGTGTCACCGTGAATTATAGCATAATTGATGATGCAGTTCAATAAAAACTTTTGAGAATCCATTAAATGAGGCGTATTTCAAAAAATCCTGTTCACTTGTCCAAATCCGGCGTTTTGTTTTTGTGCAGGATAACAGTTTCTGAAGCACAAAAATGTTTTTCTAGAACTTACCTTGCCGGAATATACAAAAATCCGTTTCCAGATTCCCACAAGGGGGACACTAGAAACGGATTTTTTCTCCGCTTTCTCAACCTGCCTACTGCTCCTCCAAAGGGGAAAAGAAGCTCTCAACCACCTTTGGGCAGCATTCCGGGGAATAGATCCAATGGTCGATGTAGTCACTGTCCGTATAATAGGTCACCGGAGGGGGAGGATACTCCGCGTCAAAAGCATCCACGATAATCAGCTTGATTTTCATGCGTTCCGGAATCAGGCTTTTGATATATACGCTCGCATGCTGGCCCGCATAAACGCCCTGCACATATTCTGCAAGCCCCGCGAGATTCGGCGTAAGCTCCACAAATACCCCATATTTCTCTACAGAGCGGATCACCCCCGGCACCGTCTCCCCCGCCTTGAATTGAGCGGCATTTTGCTCCCAGGTGCCGAGCAGCTCTTTGTGCGTGAGCGTGATGCGCCCATTTTCGTCAATCCCCTTGACCAGAGCGCGGATATCCTCGCCCGTGCGGAACCGCTCCGACGGATGCGGAATGCGGGAAACAGAGATGCTATCAATCGGCATTAGCGCGCTCAGCCCTGCCCCAATGTCGCAAAAAACGCCGAAGCCCTCCATGTGGGATACACGCGCATCGATTACCTCGCCTGGTGTCAGGCGGGCAATATCGGTTTCCATGCACTCTAATTGTAGCTACGGCGGCTGAGAATCGCCGAGGTGCGGCCTAGCGCGTCCGCATCGAAGCCTGTGATGCGAAACATAACCGGCTTATTCACCCTTGAAATAATGGCGATATCCCGCACTTGCCCTCCTCGATGCCCACGGCCGCCTCCTCACGCGGGATGATCCCCTCCATGCAGCCGAGATCAACGTGCAAATTGTGATCTTTATCGCACAACAGCGCGCGCGCTTCCAAAATTCTGCCCTCAAAATAGGCATCGCGCAGCGCGGCGGAGGATGCAAACGCAGCGCGGTTTTCCGGTGTGTCCATTAGCCAGCCTTCCGGCTTAAAATGTTTCATTTTCCCACCCATTTCACCGCCTGAAGCGGCCTCTTTTTTCTCATACTATGCATGACCCTACCTGCTTGCCGCTCGTTTGCGGCTGCCGGCATTCCGCCTAAGGGGCGCAAATACGGCCCGGCTACGTTGCTATATATATGGGAAATGCTTTTTTTTCATGCCCTTTTGTGCTATAATATTTACCATATCTTTTCCTTTTGGAATCCGGCTGGAGCGATTTTGGGTATGGATGTGAGGCCCGGCGACATCTTGAATGATGAAAAAGAACACCCCTGTCAAAAATTAAAGAAATTTCCTACGTGCTCCGGACGCGGGGATGGATTTTCGCATCCGTTGCA
>ENA-OQCX01001170-OQCX01001170.1-human-gut-metagenome-genome-assembly--contig:-NODE-1170-length-12627-cov-1.394000_pt1 | contig 12627 bp, 12 predicted proteins | sample MGYA00242762_ERZ504587 | MGnify/ENA primary metagenome ERZ504587 (study PRJEB26092, sample SAMD00036337) | human gut metagenome | host: Homo sapiens | study: EMG produced TPA metagenomics assembly of...
TTTAATAATTTTCTTTGGTTCATAGCAGTTCTCCTCTCTTGTACAGATATAATACCTGCAAAGAAGAACTGTTTAGCTTTATGCATATGATAACGCAGAATTTATATATATACCAGTATATACCGTTATCTTCTTTTATCAGACATGTATTAGCTTTTTATGATTTTCATCTTGGATTCTTACCCGATTGTTTGGGCTTGAAATAAATGAATTGGTAAATATAAATGCGTTGCAGATTTTTGTAAATCTTCTACAAATTATCCCCGGGCAATTTTACTCCACAGACATATATTATATTGTAGACACATATATGAAAGGAAGGTTAAAAATATGGCTCAATTTACGAACCAGGCACAACTCCGTTACGGAAATTCTGTTACTAATTCAAATATTGCCGTCGGTGAGATTCTCGAAGTATTGTCAATCTCGAAAACTGCAGTAAAAAATACCTATCATCCGGGAGGTACCGTCACCTATATTATAAGTATTATTAACTCCGGTACCGCTCCGATTACAGGACTTACACTCACAGATGACCTTGGTGCGTATGCATTTTCTACTACTTCACTGACACCGTTAACGTATCTGGATAACACGGTAAAATACTATACAAACGGAACGTTACAGGCTGCACCTGCTGTAACCGCAGGTCCTCCGCTTGTCTTCTCTGGATTAACTGTTCCCGCAAATGGCAATCTGACACTGGTCTATGAAACAGCTGTAAATCAATACGCTCCTCTCACCAATGAATCATTCATTACCAACACGGTTACTGCAAGTGGCGACGGCATTACTTCTATCACCGCTAAGGAAACGGTAAATGCAGAAGCTTGCCGCTCTTAGGTATCACAAAATCTATCAGTCCGGTACCTGTTACTGAAAACGGAAGCCTGACCTACACGTTCCTGATTCAGAATGAAGGAAACGTTCCTGCAAATGAAGCCACAGCCGTAATCGTTACCGATACGTTTAATCCAATACTTTCTAATCTGACTGTCACCTTTAACGGAAGCACATGGACAGAAGGTGAAGACTACACTTATGATAAAACTACCGGTACTTTTGCTACCGTGCCGGAAAAGTTACTGTTCCTGCAGCAACATTTACCGTCAACGAAACTACCGGTGAATGGAGTTCTAATCCGGGATTCAGCACTCTGACAATTACCGGAACAGTATAACCATAAAGAAATGGCAGAAGAGACCATCCGAATAATATCAGATGGTCTCTCTCGTTGCGATTATTTTCCGATTTAATCCTCTGTATCATATTGTTCCTCAATGATATCTTTCACCTTTGAAACATCCATATCCAATACATCTGCAATTTCCTCAATGGACATCTTATGATTCATTTTTCTGAGCAATTCTCTTTTTTCTTTTTGTCTTTCCAGCAATTTTTCTTCCCATGCCTGCATATACTTCACCTCTGTTTTTTCACTTGCTTTAATCCGACAAACTCGTCTATGCATCTTTTGAATCCGTTCACTTTTGCACTGTTCTGACACTTCATCTGTACTGTGTTCCATATATTTCAAAAGTTCTATCAGTCTTGGATACCAACTCTGGATGTTTGCCCCTGGTGTTCAGGAATATCCTTGTTGCACCATCATCCAGCTTTAGTTCCGGAACTCCTCACATCTCATCTGAAATGTGTAACGATATAAGCCGTATCCGAACAAATCAAATGGCGTAATCATCACAATCAAAACTTCATTCAATAAATTGAAATCAACAACTCCAGGCGGCAGCAGTTTACTGTCGATGATTCCCTGATACAAACGACTTCTTTTCGGAAGATTATGCGTATTTTCTTTCTGCGCCTCCACTTCGTATATCACATCATCTTCATCCATAGCATAGACATCTAACCGGATCTGCCGATTATCCGTAGACGTTCTTTGTTCCTTCTCTGTCTGCGGTGGATGCTTCAGATTCGTCTTTTGACTTAATATGATGTCTAACATCGTCTTTACATTTTCAGGGTCATCCATTGCTTCATCGAATAGAAATTTGTCCAGCAAGTTTAATTCTTTTAATGATTTTCTTTTGTTCATAAACAGCTCTCCTTTCTTATACAGATATAACTCCTTTAAAAGAAAAAACTGCTTATTTTTATGAATATCATAGCATACATTTTATATATATACCAGTATATATGAACAACTTCCTTTATCAGGCATGTATTTATCTGTTTTCTGTGGTTTTCATTTTCGATTAATGCCCGAATATCTGGGCTTGAAGTAAATGAATTGATAAATATAGATACGTTGCAGATGCTAGAATTTATCTGCGTGCCGCTAGAATAACATGCCTGATTTTTATTTTCAATGCAATTTCTAGAAATACTGATTTTTTGTGAACTTTCTACAACTCCTTCATCTTCCCAAGAATCTCCTGATAAAACGCTTCCTGATCCCCGCCATTTCTCATATCTTCCAGAATCATTCCATCTTCAGAAGAATCAGCTGCTGCAATAACTTGCCATCTTCGGATCATGTGTTACCATAACAATTGTCTTGCCAAGTTCCCGATTGATATGACTCAGTGTATGGATTACCACATCACCGGACTTAGAGTCGAGGTTTCCGTCGCTCATCCGCAAGTATCAGATCCGGATTGTTGATCAATGCTCTGGATATCGCCACTCGCTGCTTTTCGCCTCCGGATAATTCATACGGCTTCTTGTTCATCAGATGTGTAATTCCGAACTGTTCTGCATATTTCTGCGATTCTTCCATACACTCTTTCGCACTCTTCTTATCCAGGATCTTCGGAAGCATGATATTTTCCCTGACGGACAGACTGTCCATCAAATAGAAGTCCTGGAACACGAATCCGATCTTCTCCGTCGTATGTCCGCAAATTCATCCTTCCACAATCTTCCGTATCATGTTCTTCAAAGAACAGCTTTCCTCCGGTCTGACGGTCTATCATACCCAATAGTTTCAAAAGTGTCGTCTTTCCACATCCGGATCTTCCCATAATTCCGACAAACTCCTGTCTCTGGATAGAAAAATTTAATCCCTTCAGGACGTGGATCTCTTTCTTCTTTTCACCATCTTCTCCATACTGCACATAATCACGGACCAGATTCTCTGCTCTTTAATACGTCTGCCGTTTTTTTATTTTCATTCTTTTCTAATTTTTCATTCATTACAAATCTGCTCCCTTTTCAATCTTTTTCACAATCGTATCTTCCAGCCACTTCAGATTCAGCCACTGTAATATGAAATATATAATCCAGAGTACACCTGCATTTATCACATAATTCTTCACATCATTCAGATGATAATCCCTGAGTCCAAATACAATTCCAGAATACAGTACCGTAACTATAACGGCAATAACAGATGGGATCGTCACAAACCGGCTGATTTCCTTTTTCTCGATGCAGATCCGTTCCCTGCGATTCATTCCCAGGCGGTTCATGAACTGATACCGTTTCCGCATATCCGGCAGTTCCATCTGAACCTTCATATGAAGTAGGAGCATACTGATCACAGATAAAATATAAGCACAAATCCATTCATCACACATTCAAGGATTCGCTCCATCTGCCGCTTTTTCGCTGCTTCTGTCTTCGTATATGTACTTTTTACAAGCGAATCAAATGACTCATCATATGCATGTTGCTTTGCAAAATCTATTGTCAACTGATCTGCTTTTTTCTGGTATTTTTCCGGTACATTTGCAAGGACAAGTTTCGTCGGCCATTCATGGATATTTTCTTCCAATACCGCATCCGACGTTTTTATTTTTTCTCCCGTACTCATGTCTGTCGTTTTCCAATAGTCTTTTATTTTGTCAAAATATGCATCAGCGAATACAATAAGATTCTCGTATTTTCCCTGTTTGAATGCGCCGATCAGACTCGAAGTCTCGGAGCCTGTAATCGTCCGTACCGGATAATAAGTCTGGTGCTCCATTGTATCAAAGCCAAACAATGGCTGTCCGATATGTAGATTCGGATGTATCATCAACTGATAGTGATCAATTGGTTTCGCCTTTGTTCCCTGATCTTGCTGATACACGACATAAATTTTCTTTCCGTTCTTGTCAAGATTCAGATGCTTTTTCGGTTTTTCTCCGACTGCCTTCTTTAACTTTCGATAACTGCTCTCTGATATACCGATATTCTGGCCTTGCTGCCAGACAAGATCAAATGGTCCTTCCAGACGTTCTGTATTATCTATCGTTGTTGCCCGGACCATCGGAATACTGGTCACTTCTGCTTTGCATTCTTGCTTAAGCTTTTCGATAATCCCTGTATCATTACTATTCGCAAGCCATACATAGTCGTATGGGTACAGCGTATCCGTCTTATCTGCGATTCTGTTAGATACAACTTTTACCGAGAAAAAGGACATCACACATACATGTATCACGATCATAAGTGTCAGATACTTTACAGTTGTCTGGTATCTGTGTCGTATCATATGTTCTTCCGGAAGGGTTCGCAGGTATTGATCCATAGACGTTTCTTTTTTACGCAGGATCATGGCACCTATATTATACAGAAAAACATACAAACACAGGAAGAACCCACACAAAAGAAAGATACTCTCTGAAAATCTTCTCTGTGTATACAGATACAGGACGATTACTCCCAGCAGCCCGCTGATCAACGCCCCTGCTTTTCTGTATATTCCCGGAATCTTCTCACTTTTCACCGCTGCATTTCTGGCATCGGCGGAACGTTCTCCTGCATGGATATCCCCAGAGATACCAAAAGCAAACAAACAGATAACAGCTATCACGATTGCCGTGATCAGATACACCTTCCACGATACCTCTGATTTCATATCGATTTTAGGAAAATGCTGTATAACAGCGGCATATATGCCAAACAAAATGGCTCTTCCAATCACAAATGCCGTCACCAGTGCCACCGCAAATCCGGCAAGTAATTCTCCGATCCAGGACAGAACACGGCATGCTCCGCATGCCAAGTGTCCGGAAAATCCCATCATCCGCCATCCGTTTTTTCCGGTAGAATACCATGACAACCGTAATCAAAAACAATGATATCAGTACGATCACGATCAGGCAGTCCTTCATAATCTCAGTCAGCCCAAGCCCTAGTAATTCATTATCATATCCATAGCTTCCGAAAATGCCTCTCTCATTCCAAATCCAATGAACAGAAATGCTGCCGATAACAGAACCGATACAAATAAAAAAGAAAAATCTCTCCAGTGATATTTAAAATTCTCCCACAGCACATGGTAATAAAGCTTCGAATATTTCCCTGGAAAATTATAATCTTCTTTTCCGTTCCTGTTTATAATGCTTATCATTTTCCTGCGTTTTCAGGATCTGTTCACCGGATTCTTCCCATTCTTCCATGGATTTATGCATCAGTAACCGTATCCCCGTCCATATCGGAAATACTGCCAGATACCCAAGTAGATACATCGGGAACACCTGTATCGTACCCGCACTGCTCCATGAACTGTTAAGTCCAATCTCGGCCACTACCGACAGCATTGCAAATAATCCGATAAGTTCTATGATAGATAAAAATTTTATTTCCCATCCCTTGATGTTACAGATAAGCCGTATTGTTTCGATTACTTCAAGAACGACATACAGCATAACACATACCGTGAATGTTTTTGCCAGTGTATGAATATCCAGTGGTAATGCATCTGCTGCTCCGTCTAAAAACGTCGTGTTATATGTATCTGCACAACTGTGATTTCTCAACACAGCAATTACATACATAATAAAATTCTTCCGTTCTCCCGTTATATTCATCCACGGAAACAGAAAATATATCTGAAGTATGATCCCCAGAATAATATTCATCCGTCTCTTTTTCTCTTCCATTCTCATTCCTCTTCCGCCCTCTTATATCATATATCGAGATGATACAGACCAGATACTCCCCGTAATTTATATCGAATATCCGTCATATTTGTCGACCAATTATTCCTGTATCTTCCTTCATTCCATATCCATGAAGTATCTCATCTTCTTTTACTGATACAAATTCCTTCTGATTCTGCACCGGCATTTCTTTAATTGCATTTGAGGTCTCAATATATAATAAATGATTCTTCTTTTTTATCTTAATTTTTATCCAGCGCTTTTTATCTTGGATCCGTTCACAGGCTTCCAGCGCATTATCTAGAACGTTTCCAAAAAGTGAAATAATCTCCCTGTCTGAAAACGGAAGGGTTGCAAATACTTCTGTCTCAATCTGCATATCCGTCTCTTTCTCTTTTGCATCTTTCGTCTTTTGATTGAGGATCATATCCAGCATGCGGTTACCCGTCCAGATCTGATAGCTGTCATCCAGCATATCATCACTTAATTCATTCAGATACTGGTGCAGTCCTTCCCAGTCTCTCTCCTGATCGTATTTTTTCAATGCAAGCAGGTGATTTTTCATATCATGTACAACCTTCCGGCTCTTTAACATTTCCTGATATTTTTCTTCCAGCGCTTTCACTTTTACCTGCAGCAACTGTTCGTCCCGCTCTTTCAGTTCTGTCTTATGCTTTGCTGTCTCCGTATCCCATGCAGCCGCCTCGATATCCAGAAACATCCAGATTCCAATAATACCTATGAATATCACCATATACATATAGATTCTAAGCTTGAACAGCGCACTGTCATCCAGATAGATGTATGAAGCATCAAGATATACGAAAAAAAAGAACGATGGCAAGAACCCAGACATACCTGTGTATATCAAAACGTTTTGATCCCTTTCATATGTCTGTACAATTGCATAGTTCGATCATCTGCATCACAATCATAAATGCTATGATCATGGTAAATGTCACTGCCGCAAAACCGGAATATTTCCATAAGATTGGATGCCCAGATAAGAAAATATAATTATATGCCTTGATGCAGCTTTCTTTCCGGAATATCTCGATCAGATACACGTGAATCGTGTGATACCCTCCGTCTATACGGATCCATGGAAAGAAGAAATATATTTGCAGTAGAATCCCCATACAAACATCTGCTTTTCGCTTTCTCATCCATTCTTTCATTCTACATTTCTCCAATATTCCATGATCCGTGTCTTCACATCCTGAATAGTCTCTGCCCCTGCCTGAATCTTAATCCCGTCTTCTAGATAGACTGCATCCGTTGTGATCCTGTCTACATGATCGATATTGATAATATGACTTCTTCCGACAAATACAAAAGACGGATTTCAGATCTTCAAAAGTCTGATGCAGTGCCAGACGTTCTTTGTATGCGCCATTTACCATTACAAATTCAACATACTTCTGCCTTTGACCTTGCGGATACAGATAATGTCTTTATGATATAATTTTCTCTGGTCCGTCACCCCACCGATCCAGAAGAAATTCTGGCTCTCTTTTTGCTTTTCCTGATAAATTTTCTGTAATACTGCCGGCAAACGTTCCTTCATATCTCTTTTCAAAATATACTGATATGCCTCGAGGACATAACTATCCACTGCAAATTCGGCGTACGATGTCAGGAATACCAGGCAGATATCTTTTTGTTCTGCCTTTAAAATGCTTCCCAGATCGATCCCGCTTTTCCCCGGAAGATCAATATCTGAGATAACTACATCGTAGCGCTTCTTAACTTCCAGAAATTCTTCGGCTGTTTTATATATTTCGGTAGTTATATCCTGCACCTTAAGTTTCTCGAACTCCCGGCTAATAAGTCTTTCCACTTCCTGTCTTGTATGTTCTTCATCTTCTATCATTGCTATCTGAAACATTTATATTTTCTCCGTATTTATTCACATAATTATTGCATTCATTGTACCACGATAGTTACAAATTATTGTTATAACTGGCCATGAATTCCGGGATTGTGGCCATGAATTCTTAAAAAAACGTCTGCTGATACAGAAAACTTACCATTGGCAAAGCTCCTTACAGATGTTTTGGCAGCCAAGCAGCTCCTTACGAACACATGGCAACACAAAAGAACTGCTAATTTTAAGACTTTACTCCTAAAACAGCAGTTCTTATTTTTCAATCATTTACTTCTAATATTTTCAACCAGCAGCTCGTACTTTTCTCATTTCCGATAGATATTCTATCTATTCCGCTTTATTCAGTCCCATGTCCTCACTCGCTTTTGTCACAGGAACTTCCACCATCACAGAGTTGTCATCAATCTCTACCGAATATGTCTTATGGATCAGGCAGTTTACCGGATCTTCTGTTGCAACAACTACTGCAAGTCTGTGTCCCGGCTCTACAGTATATCTTGTCGCATTGAGATATACGCTGTAATCATGATATTCGCCTTTTTTAAGCTCGATGCTGTTCTGTGCTGTTTCCGGTGCGTAACCTGCTTCCGGATTACACAGATCTGCAAATGCACGTGTGATCACACGGTATTTTTTATGTACAGTATTGAATTCTGCCTCATCAAATGCCGGAAGATCTCCGCCATTCATGATTCCGCCTTCTTTTACTGTCGTGACCGGAACAATATTTCTTTCCAGATCTACAGTCTGGATACTGTCGAATTCTTCGTCACATACATCACAGAGAAGCACTGCAATCTCTACATCATCCATTTTGCCGGATACTTTGGAATTACCAAGCTGCATGGTCAGTGTATCCACATCGTTTCTGTTTTCCGGATCGAAATCTGTTTCGATATTTCCGTCTTTTAATGCTGCCTTTAAGTTCAGGCATACCGTTCCCTGTACAGTCACGGCTTTTTCAAATGGATCTGTCACATAACGCTGAGCCATATTTGTAGACTTCAGTGCCATCACATTATCAAAGTTTTCTGCACTGACACCGGCTTTTTCCCAGTCTGTATCAATCACTGTCTTACTCTCTTCTTTTGAAGTAAGCTTCATGGTATACTCTGTTTCCCATGCACTTTCTGTTTCCCATTTTTTCTGATCATAGTTCGTCTGAGCAAGTACTTCCGGCATCTTTTCGGCACCATTTTCTACTCCGTACAGATAATGGGATATCCATTCATTTACGATATCATCATAGAATTTTCCATCGATCAGGATTCCGTAATTCTTATTCGCCATGGTCGGTGTGATATGTGGACCCTGATGAAGGATCAGTTTCACAGTCTGTCCTGCCTGTTCGAATGCGGTATGCATCATTTCGAACTGTTTTGTAGATACATTTTCATCATTGAATCCATGTACGATCAGCGCACTGCACTTGATCTGTCTGCATGCAGACGGTAGTTTCCGGCTCCCCAGAAATCCGGATCATAGTCGAATCCGCATTTTAACTGCTGAAGACTTAATTCATGATGGAATGCTGCAATATCATCCAACTGTTTCTCAGATAATGTCTCATCGTTATAACGGCTGGAACAGAAATATGCCAGGAAACTGTTCAGCATCTCTTTCGGCCAGTAACGCTGTGCACCCTGCATATTCTGCTGTGTATACCAGTCTGCGATACCTGCAACCGGAACAATTGTTTTCAGGCCTTCTACGCCTGTGGTTGCAACTGCAAACGGCATGGTTCCGGCATAAGATCTTCCGGTCATGGCAACATTCCCATTCGCCCAGTCTGCCTTCGTCTCGATCTTTCCTTCACGGTCTGCGTAAGCCACTCTGTCGCCATGCAGCCATTCTACAACAGATTTGAATGCATCTCTTTCATACTCTGAACCGACATAGTTGAATCCATCTGAGCCAAGCGCTCCGAATCCGGCACTTACGACCACTGCAAAGCCGCGCACCAGATAATAATTGAAGTTATCTAGATTTTCATATACCATGCTGTTATTGTTTCCTTTATCCGGATAATACCAGTCCGCCGGATCTGCCTTTAATGCAAGATCCATGGCACTGATCGTCCCTTCCGGAATACGTGCAGGCACTTCTTTGTCAAGATCTGCAAAGTCAAATTTGCGGTATTCTTTGCTTTCTACTTCTTTCATATGATCATATCCGTCTGCCTGCACTCCTGCACAATACGGACGTGCTTCATATAATGTTGCCGCCTTATAACTGCCTTCTACAGCACTTCTCGGAACCTGAATAAATGCTTTGACGAGATCTCTTTTTCCATCACCGTCCATGTCGTAGTCAGATTCCACATATACGCAGTATCTTACGATACTTGATGTGGCAGGATCATAGTTTTCTCCTGTCTTTCCGTCTGTGAATTTGAAAACAGGCTGTGCAAGTCCATTTTCGAATACCGGTACCTTACTGTAATTCTTTTCTTCCATTGTAAAAACCTCTCTGATTCAATATTTTACCTAAGGAATATTGTACCACGCATTTCGGAACCGGGCAAATTTTCTTTCTGAAAATATCTGGAAATGACTGATACAGAAAAATGCGTAAAAACAGTTCTTTATCTGTTTTTACGCATCTATAATATATCCAAAATCGTATCATACACTGACGGATTGTCTTTGATCACAATCGCCAGTTTTTCTTTTGCCTGATTCAGCTGATGAAAAAGAAGTCTCACATTTGATTTTCTGCCTTCACTCGTTGTTATACGGGTTATTTCATAAGAAGCTTCACTAATCTTTCTCGCACGGAGATAACCGTCCTCATCATAATAATACTGTTCATCCAGTACGGCTACCAGGCGGTTCACATCCCGCATTGCCGGATTCTGATAGAGATATCCCCGTCTCGCATAGCCTTGCATCAAACATACCGCTTCTGTATCATCATTCGCATACACTACTTCAATATTGGGATAGCCATTCTTCCCTTTTCTACGTGACAAATCCATCATATTCTGGATAAAGGAAGATAGCTCTGCATTTGTACGGATACGATTTGTCAGATGAAAGCTCTGCACATCCGGCAGACCGGCAAGCCGCTGCGGTATTTCACGATCCAGTTCTTCAGGCGAGATCATGTCTTCCGTATCACTGGAGAAGATTATCGGAATCTGCTTTTTACATTCTTCTAATATCTTTAATTGCTCCACAGAAAGCAGATGTGCCTCATCCACCAGAATAGCACTGTATGGCTTTAAGAATGTATCAAACGCTTCTTCCGCACACACATTTTCTGTCATCGTCTGCTTTGCTTCCTGAAGTGATAACTGACGATCCGACAGAAAAATCAATCCGGCGCAGACGTTTATGTAAAATTCTCCAGTCCTCTCCTGATTCTCCGCAATGAATCATGCAGACTCTCTGACGTACCGACAACTTCATCGCAAGATCATACAGAAGCAATGTCTTTCCCGTCCCCGGAAGTCCGCTGAACCAGTAATAGTCGGAATGTTTTGCACGGATTCCTTTCAGGATCTGTCGTTCGATATCTCTTTGCTGTGCCGTCAGAAAATATTCTTTCTGTAAAAAGCGTTCCGGCTCTCTGAGCGGTGAGATCAGATAGAGTTCTGCGCGGAACAGTTCTTCGATATTCCCATCATAATCCGGACTTTCTCTTTTCAAAGCTCTGCATAATTCGTCCCAGTCTGCCTCTGCGATATGATCATGATTCGTCAGTCTTACCAGACGGTTCTGGCTGCTGATATAAGTATACGAATGAATCGTTCTTCCAAGCACCGACAGATAATATCGATTCTGCAGAAGCTGTCTGCAGATAGCCTCATCTGATACCACACCACTTTTTAACTCAATATTTACAATCTGGTCTTCTTTAATCTGAAGAAGATCAAATTCTTTCCCAGTCTCGGAATCTGAAACGAATAAAAGAAACGAAGTGCATATACATCCTCCATACAGGTTTCCAATTCGGCTGTCAGTGCTTTCATACTTTCCAGTTCCCATTCCCGCATTTTCAGAAAATAGTCTCTTCCGGATAACTGACGTTCCAGTTTTTGCAACTGTTCGATATTCTGATTTCTTGTGATCGTATAAATGGATACGGATTTCATTTTTTAATCTTTAACCCTCTTAGATATTCTTTCTGCTCTGCGTGATCCGGTAACTTTCGATAGCTTTCTGGATCGTCTTATTATGCGTCCAGACATCTAATTTTTGCTTTTCGACAAACGGGAGAATCTTATCATACTGCTTTGCAAGCGCCGTCGCAAAATACCATGCACGCATCATATTTACATAATATTCTTCCGAACGGATCTGTGCCACTTTCTCCGGGTACTCCATCTGAAATGCATCTTCCAGATAATAGCGCATCAGCATACTGATACCGAACCGGATGGTATATGCATGGTCGGATTCCATCCATCGGTATACTTCATCTATAAATGTATCCAGATGTTTCTTCACTACCTTGACCGCAAGCATATCGCAGGTCGCCCAGTTATCAATATACGGAAGAAAACGTTCCAGTTCTTCCAGACATGTGTCATAGTCTTTAATCTGTTCGATCAAAAGTCCGTGCAAATTATTTTCTTCGTAGTACTGATGTGGCAGTATCTGCAGATATTCTTTTGCTTCATCCGTTTTTCCATACTTCTTCGCAAATACACGAAGTGCCGGCGTCCGAACACCGATGATCTTTTCTTTGTTGACTGTCGGCATTAGTTTTGCATGGAAGTCGCGGTATTTTAAGTCTTGCAGCTCAAAAAGACGGGTTTGTACGTTGGTTATGATTGTTGTTTTATTCATATTTTCATCCTTGATTCTTATATTTCCCATGTCAGGCATATGATCTTTTATTTATTATATCGCTGTTGCGATACAATTTCTATTGTTGTGACATGCTCCCACCACTTAAATCTCT
>ENA-OQCX01001172-OQCX01001172.1-human-gut-metagenome-genome-assembly--contig:-NODE-1172-length-12620-cov-2.279597_pt1 | contig 12620 bp, 16 predicted proteins | sample MGYA00242762_ERZ504587 | MGnify/ENA primary metagenome ERZ504587 (study PRJEB26092, sample SAMD00036337) | human gut metagenome | host: Homo sapiens | study: EMG produced TPA metagenomics assembly of...
CCTGCTCATAAATTTCTGTCAGATAGCTGACAGCAGACCTGTAACATCCAGCGTCTGACGTATCGGGATATTATGTTTTCGTAATTCTACGCCATAGCTGGATGTAATCTTCATATCTGCTTCTTAACCTTTCTATTTTATACTGATATGAGCAAGCCCTATTTGTTCTTGCACTTTCTATTATACTCTTTATTCAGTCCAATAAAACCCCCTTTTTTCTATTTTTTTATAAAAAATTTGCGTGTTTGTAAAGTAGGTAAACGACAGCTTTTTGGAGCTTCCATTGTAAAAGCAACTGCTTGGATACAAAAAAATGTAAAATTTTGTAGGATGCGCCCGACAGAGCATGATATAATAAGAAAAGATTGGTATTATTGATTTTTGTAGAGGGCAAAATGACACTGGAAGAACTGATAGAGGCATATCTGGACGTGGCAACCTACTTCGAACATATGTAAGAGATGAAACTACAGCGAAAGGAAGGGATAAGTATGGACCGTTTGATTTTTCATATAGATGTAAACAGCGCGTTTCTTTCCTGGGAATCCGTGCGAAGGATAGACCAGGGACTGCCGGATCTTCGGGACATTCCGGCATGCATTGGCGGTGATCCGAAGAAGCGTACCGGAATCGTAGTAGCCAAATCCATTCCGGCAAAAAAATACGGAATCCAGACAGGAGAACCGATGGCAATGGCACTTCGGAAATGCCCGGAGCTCGTGATCGTACAGAGCGATTTTGATCTTTATGTGAAATGCTCCAGAGCGTTCAAAGAAATCTGCGCTTCGTATACACCGATTATGGAATCCTTTTCCATCGATGAAGTTTTTCTCGATATGACAGGAATGTCCCTGCTTTATCCGGACCCGATCGCAGCCGCCCATGAGATCAAAGACAGGATACACAGAGAACTGGGATTCACCGTAAATGTAGGCGTATCTACCAACAAACTGCTGGCAAAGATGGCATCCGATTTTGAAAAACCAGACAAAGTCCACACCCTTTTTCCAGATGAGATCGAGACAAAAATGTGGCCGCTTCCCATCCGAAACCTGCTCTTTCTTGGGAAAGCATCTGAGAAGAAACTGAACGAAATCGGCATCCATACAATCGGTGATCTTGCCCGTGCAAAAGAGACTGATATCCAGCATTACTGGGCAGCAAAAACGGACACCAGCTCCACCAGTATGCCCTCGGAAACGATGATTCTCCGGTCAAAGAACAGGCAGACGAAGCAAAAGGATTCAGCGCAGAAACCACCTTTAATGAAGATATTATCTCGCTGGAACAGGTCTTCCCGATCCTTCTGGAACAGTGCGATATAGTAGCCACAAGAATGCGCAGGCAGCAGAAAAAATGCCTGTCCGTAGCCGTCACATTCCGTACCCTGGACTTCAAAAAGAAATCCCACCAGGCAACCTTCCAGAATGCAACAGATGTGACAGACGAGATATACAAACAGGCCAAAAAACTCTTCCGCGAATTCTGGAAAGGCGAACCCCTCCGGCTGATTGGAGTAGCACTCACGAACCTTTCCGACGACGAATACGAACAGTTATCCTTATTTGAAAACACCGAAAACAAAGAACGCCACCGGAAACTGGACGCGGCACTCGATACGATCCGGCAGAAATACGGCAACGACAAGATCACCCGCGCGAGCATCATGAACAGCAACTCCGGCATCGCGCGAAAAGCCCGCGCACAGATGCAGAATGAACTCGAAACAAAACGCGGCAGACAAGCGAAGAAAGGCACAGACGACAATGGAAATATTTGACATCATAGACGAAAAAGGAAATCCAACAGGCAAGACAGTAACCCGCGAGAAAGCACACACAGACGGCATCCCTCACCGAACCGCTCACATCTGGATCATCCGCCAAAAAGATGGAAGAACCGAAGTTTTACTCCAGAAACGCTCCAAGAACAAAGACTCCTTCCCCGGCAAATTCGACACCTCCTCCGCAGGTCACATCCAGGCCGGAGATGAGCCCCTGGAGTCCGCACTCCGCGAACTCCACGAAGAACTCGGCATCCAGGCACTCCAGTCCAGCTCCAATTCGCCGGAACCTTCCCCATCTCCTTCGCCAAAGAATTCCACGGCAAACTGTTCCGCGACGAAGAACTAGCCTTCGTCTACATCTACAGCCAGCCGGTAGACATCAATGACCTTGTTTTACAGAAAGAAGAAGTAGAATCTGTAGAATGGTTCGACCTCGAAGACACGTATGAAGAATGCCAGAAATCCCGAGACAAATTCTGCGTGCCGAGCGGCGGGTTTGAGGTGGTACGGAGATTTTTGAGAAAGAAGCAGGTGTAAAAAATGCAGATCAGTTTATTATTAATGGAAGAAATCATAAAGCTTTTTGTGATCATGTTTATGGGATATACAGTTGTAAAAGCCGGACTTATGAAGTCATCGGAGAGCAAAAGCGTGTCCGTGATCATGGTTTATCTGGTCATCCCGTGCGTGATTCTGAATGCCTTTCAGGTAGAATACACACCCGATGTTCAGAAAGGCCTGCTTCTGGCATGCGCGGCAGCAGTTGCAGTACATATCCTGTTTCTGCTCCTCACCGCAATCCTGAAAAACCACTCCATTTAGACGTGATCGAACGCGCAACGCTCATCTATTCAAACGCAGGAATCCTCGTAATCCCGCTGGTACAGGAATTACTTGGTCAGGAATACGTCATCTACTCCAGTGCCTACATTGCCGTCCAGCTCATCCTGATCTGGACTCACTGCAAAAATATGCTCTGCGAAGAAGAGAAACTCGAGTGGAAAAAAGTACTTCTGAACGTAAACATCATCTCCATCATAGCCGGAGTAGTACTGTTCATCTTCCGAATCCAGCTCCCCTCCGGAGCCCAGGACGTCCTGAACATGATGAACAACATGATCGGTCCACTCGGCATGCTTCTGGCAGGAATGGTCATCGCAGAAGTCCCACTGAAAACTGTATTCACCAGAAAAAGAATCTACCTTTCCGCCGCACTGCGCCTGTTCATTTACCCGGTGTTTGTTTTGGGATTGATGAAAGTAATCCAGACATTCGCCAGCATACAGGATTCTAAACAGATTCTTCTGACTGTCTACCTCGCCTCCATAACACCCGCCTGCGCAACCGTCACTTCCATGGCACAGCTCTATGATAAAGACGCGGCGTATTCCAGTTCGCTGTATGTATTAACGACACTGCTGTCGATCGCGACTATGCCGGTGATGGTGGGATTGTTTGAGATGGTGATGTGAGGAAATTGAATAATTGAGATTAGAGATTGAGACACTGACTGAGAGGTTGGTGTCTTTTGACATAAAAAAAGGTTGCAAAAGGCAACCTGTAATAATCGGGACGGGGAGGATTTGAACCTCCTAAGCGCGCTTGAACCAGTATTTTAAGGAGAATAGATAAATTGACCACCCCGTACGCGCCGTATACCACCAATTTATTGTTTGAACACATAGGCATCTCTCCCTTTAAAGCGATAACAATTTGTATTATCATTAAAAATAGAGTGATTATCTCCGCTGTGACTCCAAGACTCAGAAAGCCTAAAATACTGAGTTCTAACAAAATATAATAACAATAATACTGTATAATAAAATTGTTGGTATTGCAAGCGCTTTTTAGGATATTGAAGAAATGAATAAACATAACTATTCAGTAGGTAGTATCCCGCGAGGTGTTTTGGCATGTTTTGCCAAATCCCGAGACATACAAGGCAAAATGCCATCACCGAAGGTGATTTGGAATGCATTTTGACTCGTAACTGTGAGGGTACTGAACAGTTACGAAATCAAAAATCAGGAGGAAATGGAATGAATCAGGAAATGGAATTTAAAAATATCGTAGCACAGTACAGTAAAGTGAAACCGGAAGAGATGACAGGTGAGATGAGATTCCGTGAAGATCTGGGATTTACTTCCCTGGATTTTATGTCTTTTCTGGGTGAGCTCGAGGATACCTTTGATATTGAACTGGATGAAAACGAAGTGACAAAAATTACAACTCTTGAGGAGGCACTCAAGCTTCTTGAGGAGCTTCAGTAGGACTTAATGTTACTGTTCCCGGAGTGAACAGTAAGACTTAACAGAGTGTCAGTTCACTGAACAGTGAAGGAGGAAAAATATGCTGATCAGGAATATATTAGAAGAAAGTGTACAGAAATTTGGCGAAGTCAAAGCAGTAAAATGGCTTAACAGAAAAGAAGTTCTGGAGAAAAGCTACAGCGAAATGATGAAAAACGTGATTTCTACCAGAAAAGGACTTCTTGCAGAAGGGTTTGAGGGAAAACATATTGCATTAATCGGAACCAGTTCTGTAGAATGGATCGAAAGCTATCTGGGGATTATTACAGGATGCGCGACAGCGGTGCCGCTGGATGCTGCACTCCCGTGTGAAGAACTGATCGACCTGATAAATCGCTCCGATTCCGAAGCACTCTTCTTAAGTCCGAAACACAGACCATATCTGGAAGCATTTCTTGCAAACTGTCCCAAGCTTCAGAAAGTATGGATGCTCCAGGAAGAGGTGGAGGATCTGCCTTCAGGCGTGTACAGTATCAATGAGCTGAGAGACATGGGAAAGAGCGCAGCAGAAGATGCTTCCTGTCCGGATGCAGAAGATATTGCGACAATTATCTTTACTTCCGGAACCACAGGAAAGAGCAAAGGGGTTATGCTGACACAGAATAATCTGGCATCCAACGTTGAGGCAGTTAAGATTTCAGCAGAACCTGGAACTGCCATGCTCAGTGTACTCCCAATTCATCATGCATTCTGCCTTGTCATGGACTGGCTGAAAGGATTTTCCCAGGGGGCAACTATCTGCATCAATGACTCCCTGCTTCATATGGTCAGAAATATGAGCATTTTTAAACCAGATATCATGCTCATGGTTCCGATGATGATTGAGACAATTTATAAGAGACTGGCGGCTGCTGATCCGGAAATCCCGAAGGCGGTTCTTGCAGAAAAAGTCTTCGGCGGAAAACTGCAGACGATTTTTACCGGCGGGGCACATCTGGATCCGTACTATATTGACCGTTTTGCAGAATATGGCGTTCAGATACTGGAAGGATATGGCATGTCGGAATGTTCTCCTGTTATCAGTAATAATACACCGGAAAATCATAAGCCGGGTTCTATCGGAAGACCACTTGAGAATGTGGAGATAAAGTTTGAAAACGGGGAGATTCTGGTAAAGGGTACAAGTGTTATGAAAGGGTACTATCAGATGCCGGATGAGACAGCGGAAACACTGAAGGATGGCTGGCTGCATACAGGCGACAAGGGCTATATGGATGAAGATGGATACCTCTTTATTAATGGTCGTGTGAAAAATCTGATCATTCTCTCCAATGGGGAAAATGTATCACCGGAAGAACTTGAGAACAAGCTTGCACTGAACCCGCTTGTTGCGGAAGTAATCGTAACAGGTGAAGAGAATGGTCTGACAGCGCGCATCTATCCGGAACAGGCAGTTGTGGAGGCAAAGGCACTGGATACTGAGATGATTCGTTTACAGCTTCAGGCATTTCTGGATGAATACAATAAAAATCAGCCGACCTACCGTCGTATTACAGGTCTGGTGATCCGGAAAAATCCGTTTATACGCAGTACAACAAAGAAAATCAGGAGACAGGATGTCCTGATTGATGAGCCACAGGCATAAGAAAAACCCGTCTGAGTGAATTGCTTAGACGGGTTTTTCTTATGCCTGTTTGAAAGAGCATTCCCGCAATCTGCACGCCCCACTTTGTGGGAATGCTTTTACAAACACGTCAGGATAAAAGTGGCAGCATGCCAGTCAGGAAAACCTGAGTCAGAATCTCTGCAATGACTTCTGGTGCAAGATCAAAATGATCCCGGGTCCATTTGTGAAGAACACCGATCGTGCTGCCGATCGCACAGGTGATCACATAAGATATTTCCTCTTTTGTGTGTCTGCCGGGTCTGGCACTGGAGGTAGTAGCGGTGACATAGTGATGAAGCATAGTCAGCATTTTTTCAAAGAGATCATTCCCATGGGGTGTGCTCAGAAGACTGGACAGGAAAGGATTTTCCATTGTATAGCGGCAAATTGTCAGAAAATAGGACTGACAAATATCGCGGTCATTTTCAGGATGAAATTTTTCCATTATAGAAAAAACATCCTGGATCGTCTTTTCCTCAACAGCGGATACAAGAGAGGGGATGTCTTGATAATGATTATAAAAAGTGCTTCTCGCGATACCGGCTGTCTTAGTGATATCGGATACGGTGATCTGATCAGGAGTTTTTTTTCTTTAGAAGTTTAAAAAAAGCACCCAGGATGCTTCATCCGCCACAGAATATCTTTCGTCAGGAACTGGATTTTGCATAGTCGATTCCCTCCCAATATTTTATCAATAAATATAAGAATATGAGTGGCAAAAGACCTTTTGACTCTCATATCATGTATATATGGAAATCTGGAAAATGTTTATTTCTCTATTTCATAGGCAGCAATCAATATACATGCGCAGAAGTTTTCCAATGGCTGGAAACATTTGATAATAAGTTCACGATGAATCCTGGCACTGTAAGTCTTGAGACGACAGCTTCCGCCATTCACGGCAACATCTGTATATGCGGCAAGGAGCTTCTTATCTCCGTTGGGAAATACCTGATAAAAAGACTGGTCAAGTATTTCCTGCACATCCATGCCTTCCAGAAGAAGCATTTCTTTATTGCAATAGCGGAAAACGAAGTCAATTCCAGTTCCGTTTTTATTAAAAATCAGTTCGATTACACAAAAAGCAAGGGGCATATCATCTAATACAGAAAAACGCGTACGAATATTTGGAGATAAAGTCTTGGCAGGATCCTGATGCAAAGATTTGTTCAGAAATTTGTGAGTGGCTGCGCCACGCTTACGTCCTTCCAGACGTACGCCATCCTTCATATGATAGGTGCAGTTCTCAATATGATCAATCTGTCCTCTGGAAACCACGGTGCCTTTATTTATGGAAATATAATCATAAGGTATAAGAATTTCATATAAATCTTTGACTGTGATAAAAGTTTTCACAACTCGTCCATCGGTCATATAAATGCAGGTCTTATTCTCCTGTCTGAGCAGATATTTGATATTACTGATATGGATATTGTTTTTCCTTAAAAATTTCATGATTTTTTCATCCATATAAATATCCCTCCGGTTATTAGTGTAAGGTAGAAAATGTCAGGTTACTATATTTCTGACATTGCTATCTGCAGATAATGAAATAAGTATACCATAAACGTAAAGATTTTACCAGTGTAATTGGGTAAAATATAAGGCTGCATGATCTGTATGCATCGTGATTTGTTTTGGGTGAAAAGAGCGCAGAAAATCCGGTTTTTCAGATGAAAAAATGCACGGATGTTATAATTGAAAAGTAAATTTTGTGATAATTTCACAATAAAAGACGATATTTTCGAAAAAATGAAACAAATAAATATATCATAAATACTGTAAAAAGACAGGGGGTTTGGAATTAAGCGTCTTTGCAATAAGTAATTAAAAAGGTATCACAACCGGAAGTGAAAGGTTGCGATACCTTTTTTTGCGTCAAACTGAAAATCGTTTTACCAGATTTGCCGAAACTTCAATTTTACAGGTATGCTGCCGGGGTTCGTTTATTTGAGAGAGAAGCTCTCTGGCGGCAACCTGTCCCATATAATGACGGGGGATGCTGATACTGGTAAGGGAGGGGTCGATAATACGTCCTTCAGAGATATTGTCGAAGCCTACAATTGCCACTTGCTCCGGCACCTTGTAGCCTCTGAGCCGCAAGGCCTTGATAGTTCCGATTGCAATCAGGTCATTGTCCGCAAAATAACAGTCTGCCAGAGCATCCCCTCTGTCAATAATTGCAAGCATATCTGCCATTGCACCATCAATGGTTGGAGAAAGCTGGTGAATGATACAGCGGGAACGGGACATTCCGTTATCATGGACAGCATGATAAAATCCCTCCAGACGCTCTGAAAAGTTGCGGAGAGGGTAAGCAGACTGCAGGTATCCAGGCTGTTTCATTCTCCGGCTGATCAGATAATCGGTAGCAAGATAAGCTCCCTGACGATTATTGGGAACGACATAATTGCAGTCAAGGTTTTCAAAATAGGCGTCCAGGATCACCACCGGAAAAGGAAGCTTCAGGAAAGGACGGACCATTTCCTCCCGCATTTCAGTACCAAACAAAATGATTCCCACACAGTCAGTAGTTCTTAAATCCCCCAGATAATGTTCCAGATTATCACGCTTTTCATAAAATGTGATTACTTTCAGCTTATAATTATCCTTTTGCACTACGGATTCCATACCCTCCACCATAGCATCAAAAATAGGAGAATAGGACATGATGGCGTTATGGGAACGATAGCTTACCGCGTAAATGCTTCCAGCTTTATTTTTCTTTAGAGAAAGTCTGGTAAAGTCATAGCCGTATTTTTCAGCAGCTTCTACCACCATCCGGCGGGTTTCCGTGCTGACTCCGGCTTATTGTTCAGCGCCATGGAGACGGCAGTCTGTGAAAGATTCAGTTTTTCAGCCAGTTCTTTTGCGGTAATGGACATTTGCGGCACCTCCCAGAGTAATAATTGTAAAGCAAAAAGATAAAGCTTCACCTGTTTTTAGACGTAAAAGGATTTCCTGTGGAAACTGTTCATATTTCTTTGGCAGAAATTTTTTCTGTTGTATATATTGTACTTCTTAATTGAAAAATAAACAATATATTTGTGAAAAATAAAGCGAAAATAAAGTTAAAAATACTTTATTTTTATTGGAATAAAGCTGGAGGAGACCTATACTAAAGCTATAAAGAAAAGCAAACAGAATATCTGGGTAAGTAATAAAGAAAAAGATTTTACAGCTAAGAAAAACCAAAAGAAAATAATAAATATAAACAAGGAGGAATACCAGAATGGCAAAGATCAAAATCGGCTATGCGCCAACCAGACGAAGTATTTTCAGTGCACCGGATGCAGTTAAGTATCGTGGACTTACTGCAGACAGATTAAAAGAATTAGGAATCGATTTTGTAGACATCACAGATGTAAATGACGAGGGTCTTCTTTATGACGAGGCAGGCCGCATCAAGATTGCAGAGAAATTCAAAAAAGAGAAAATCGACGGACTTTTCCTTCCGCACTGCAACTTCGGAACTGAGTTTGAATGCGCAAGACTTGCAAAAGAGTTAAATGTACCGGTTCTTCTGTGGGGACCTCTTGATGAGAGACCAGACGAGAACGGTGTTCGTCTTCGTGATACACAGTGCGGACTTTTTGCAACAGGTAAAGTCCTCAGAAGATTTCGCGTTCCATTTACATATATGACAAACTGCAGACTGAATGATCCGGTATTCGAGCGTGGTCTTCGTGATTTCATGGCTGTCTGTAATGTAGTAAAAACCTTCCGCAACATGAGAATTCTTCAGATTTCCACAAGACCATACGAGTTCTGGTCCACCATGTGCAACGAGGGTGAACTTCTTGAGAAATTCAACATCCAGCTGACCCCAATCCCAATGCCAGAGCTGACAGATGAGATGAAGAAAGCAAAAGCAGAAGGAACAGAGGTTGCAAAGGTTGTAGAATACTGCCGCGAGCATATGGAAATCTGCATCAAAGACAACGAGCTTGAAAATGTAGCAGCTCTTAAGGTTGCTATGAAAAACCTGATTACAAAATATGGCTGCCAGGCAGCTGCAATCCAGTGCTGGAACCAGTTACAGAGTGAAATCGGAATTATGCCATGTGCAGCAAATGCCCTTCTGAACGAAGAAGGAATCCCGGTTGTCTGCGAGACAGATATCCACGGTGCTATTACCGCTCTTCTTGTTGAGGCAGCAGCACTTGACGATACCAGAAGTTTCTTCGCTGACTGGACCATCCGTCATCCTGACATTGAGAACGGCGAGCTCCTTCAGCACTGTGACCATGGCCAATCTCTGTTGCAAGAGAGACTCCGAAGCTTACTTATCCGCTGGCATTCAGCCATCCGGGAAGCATTACAGCTGAGGCAAAACATGGTGAAGTGACACTGGCACGTTTCGATGGTGATAACGGAGAATACTCTATGCTTCTTGGAAAGGCCAAAGGCGTTGATGGACCGAAAGGTATGGGAACTTACCTCTGGGTTGAGGTTGAGAACATCAAACGTCTGGAAGCCAAGATTGTAGAAGGACCATACATCCATCACTGTGTAGGTATCCATAAAGATGTAGTTCCGGTACTTTACGAGGCATGCAAATACATGGGAATCACTCCTGATTTATATGATCCTATTGAAGAAGATGTGAAAGCATATTTAAGAGGTGAATGAGAATGGAAAATTTAAAGGCAAAATCTTTTGACTTGCGAAAAGATACTGTAGATATTATCGTTGCCGGAAAGGGCGGCCATATCGGTGGCGACATGAGTGTGATTGATACTCTGATGAGCTGTATTTCTGCCAGATGAACATTTCTCCGGAAAACATGAATGATCCGGATCGCGACCGTTTCGTACTCAGCAAAGGTCATTCTGTAGAGGCTTACTACGCTGTACTTGCAGCAAAGGGCTTTCTGGACCTGGAAGATATTAAAGCACATTTTTCAAAATTTGGCTCCAAATATATCGGACACCCGAACAATAAGCTTCCTGGAATCGAGATGAACTCCGGTTCTCTGGGACATGGACTTCCTGTATGCGTAGGCATGGCTCTTGCAGGCAAAAAAGATAACAGAGATTACCGTGTTTACACCGTAATGGGTGACGGTGAGCTGGCAGAGGGGTCTGTATGGGAAGGCTTCATGGCAGGACATCAGTACAAATTGGACAACCTTTGTGCAGTAATTGACCGTAACCGTCTTCAGATTCCGGAAATACAGAGGACGTTATGGGACATGATGATCTCCATGAGCGTATCCGTTCTTTCGGATGGCATGTGATCGATGTAAAAGACGGAAACGATATTGACCAGTTAAATGCTGCTTTTGAAGAAGCAAAAACTGTAAAAGGCAAACCAACCGCTGTAATTGCCAACACTGTAAAAGGCTGTGGCTCTTCCGTAATGGAAAACAAGGCAAACTGGCATCACAAGGTTCCAACACAGGAAGAATATGATCAGATCATCGCGGATTTTGCAGCAAGAAAGGAGCCGCTCTTCATGAATAAGATTCCAAATAGACAGGCCATCTGTGAAGTTTTGATGGATAAAGCAAAAGAAGACAAAGATATTATGGTGCTTTGCAGCGATTCCAGAGGATCCGCTTCCATGACACCATTTGCAGATAATTTCCCGGATCAGTTTATTGAGACCGGTATTGCAGAGCAGAATCTGGTAAGTATTTCCGCAGGTCTTGCAAAATGTGGAAAGAAACCATTTGCATGCTCACCAGCCTGCTTCTTATCCACAAGAAGCTACGAGCAGGCCAAGGTTGATGTGGCATACTCCAATACAAATGTTACTCTTATCGGTATCAGCGGTGGCATCAGCTACGGCGCACTTGGAATGAGCCATCATTCTGCACAGGATATCGCAGCTATGTCCGCAATCCCGAATATGAGAGTTTACCTTCCAAGTGACCGTCATCAGACAAAGCATCTGATCGAGGCTCTGTTGAAGGATGAGAAACCATCTTACATCCGTGTTGGAAGAAATCCGGTTGAGGATATTTATACAGAAGATAACTGCCCATTTGAAATGGACAAGGCAACTGTTCTGAAAGAGGGAACAGACGTGGCAATCATTGCCTGCGGCGAGATGGTTCGTCCGGCATTTGCAGCAGCCAAATTACTGGAGGAGCAGGGCATTTCCGCAACTGTACTGGATATGTACTGCGTGAAACCGCTTGACGCTGAAGGTGTTGTAAAAGCTGCCAAGAATGCAAAGGCAGTGATCACGGTAGAAGAGCACGCACCATTTGGCGGACTTGGCTCCATGGTTGCACAGGTTGTTGGTGCAGAATGCCCGAGAAAAGTGCTGAACATGGCTCTTCCGGATGCTCCGGTTATCACAGGTACCTCACAGGAAGTATTTGATTACTATGGATTAAATGCTGAGGGTATTGCGAAGAAGGCTGTGGAAGCTCTGAAATAAAAATCAAATAAGAAACAAATTTAAGCGTGACTGACAGACTGCGTGGATGCAGAACCAGGATGCTGTTTAGAAGTGTTGCCCGATTGGGCGTGCTTCTGAGCAGTCTGGTCAGGCACGCTTATTATTTAGTTACAAAACAGACTTAAGGTACAGAGATGTTGATTTTAGAGAATATAAAAGTTTTAAGAGGATAGTAAACATGGCAAAATATATTATTAGTATTGATCAGAGTACCCAGGGTACCAAGGCGCTCCTTTTCGATGAGACTGGAAGCATTATGCGCCGTACTGACCGCCCTCACAGGCAGATCATCAATGAAAAGGGCTGGGTTTCCCATGATCCAGAGGAAATTTACAGCAATGTTCTGGAGGTTGTGAAAGAACTTCTGGAGGGGGTAGAGAAGGAATATGTAGTTGGGCTGGGAATCAGTAACCAGCGTGAAACTTCTCTTGCATGGAACCGCGTCACCGGTAAGCCTTACGGAAATGCAGTTGTATGGCAGTGCGCCCGTGCAGTAGATATCTGTGCA
>ENA-OQCX01001173-OQCX01001173.1-human-gut-metagenome-genome-assembly--contig:-NODE-1173-length-12620-cov-1.949332_pt1 | contig 12620 bp, 12 predicted proteins | sample MGYA00242762_ERZ504587 | MGnify/ENA primary metagenome ERZ504587 (study PRJEB26092, sample SAMD00036337) | human gut metagenome | host: Homo sapiens | study: EMG produced TPA metagenomics assembly of...
CGCATGCGCAGCAGCGATTTTCATTTCCTCATTGATATCGCTCGCACGCACATCCAGCGCACCGCGGAAAATGCCCGGGAAAGCAAGCACGTTGTTGATCTGGTTCGGGAAATCGCTGCGACCTGTGCCTACAACTTTCGCACCGGCCTCCAAAGCGAGATCGGGCATAATCTCCGGCACCGGGTTAGACATTGGTAAGACGATCGGATCTTTCGCCATAGAGCGAACCATATCCTGCGATACAATGCCGGGAGCAGAAACGCCGATGAAGATATCCGCGCCCTTGAGCGCGTCCGCCAACGTGCCATGTTCATGCGCCGCATTGGTAAACGCAGCGATCTCCTGCTTTGCAGGGGTAAGGTTCGGATCGTCCGCGCTAATAATGCCCTTTCGATCACACATGACCACCTTTTTCAAGCCCTGGCTGATTAAGAGCTTCGCAATTGCAACGCCTGCCGCACCTGAACCGCTGAAAACCACCTTACAGTCTTCCAGCTTTTTGCCCACGATCTTCAGCGCGTTGATGATCGCGGCGGAGCAGATGACCGCCGTGCCGTGCTGATCGTCATGGAAATCGGGATGTCGCAGCGCTCCTTGAGCTTACGCTCAATTTCAAAGCAGCGCGGGGCGGCAATATCTTCCAAATTGACGCCGCCAAAGCTGCCCGCGAGAAGGGCAACGGTGTTGACGATCTCATCAACATCCTTGCTCCTAACGCACAGCGGAATGGCGTCCACATCGCCGAACGCTTTAAAGAGGACGCATTTGCCCTCCATCACCGGCATGCCGGCCTCCGGGCCGATATCGCCCAGGCCCAACACCGCCGTGCCGTCTGTGACGACGGTACCGTATTCCAGCGGCGTGTGAGATCATTAGGATTTATTTATATCCTTCTGGATCTCCAGGCAGGGCTGCGCAACACCCGGCGTGTAAGCGAGGGAGAGCTCCTCCTTCGTTTTCACGCTCGCGCGGGGCGTAACTTCCAGCTTGCCCTTCCATTCATAGTGAAGCCTCAGTGATTCCTTCGCGTAATCCATGTGTGACAATTCCTCCATTATTGATGATGTAAAACAAACCGCCTTTTCCACCAACTTGGGGGGAGGGCGGGATACGGGTAAGGATATCCCGCCCTTAAGGGGGTTAAGATGATGTCTAATGCTCTGTTATTTTTCCCAGGGGAAGGTATACTGCGTCAGGCCCAGTTGGTCGCGCACTGTGCAAAGCTCCTTCTGCACCGCGTCGTTAATCGGCACGCCGCTGTCTTTGCGTTCGCACCAAACGTTCCACTCCTTCTCGCCGGCGTGAAGATATGGTCTTCGCCTGGCGCCCTGGTAGAAGCACGCAGCGCACGCAAATATCGCCCGCTGTTTTTTTGAAGGATTCCGCTCCCACAAAGGCCTCCGTGTCAATTGCAAGAAAGAAATGCCCCAGATGATAAGGCACTTTTTTACCGCCCTCGCCGATACCGGTGAGCATTTTCAGATAGTTGCCCTGCTGTAAGGCAGCGCTCAAAAGCTCAACACTGTGGCATAGCCGTAGCCCTTGTAACCGGCCATCTCTTCACCGATGCCGCCGAGGGGAGCCAGCGCCGCTTCGCCGGTGTTGAGCTCCTTGAGGATCGCATCCGTATCTGTTTTTGCTGTGCCGTCGCGGCCGATGACCATGCCCGCTGGCGTAGACTTCCCAATGCGGGAATAATACTCCAGCTTGCCGCGCTGGGTGATGGAGGTAGCGCAGTCGAGCACAAACGGAAAATCCTCATCCGTAGGCATGCCAACGGTAAGAGGTTGGTGCCAAGCATGTTTTCCACGCCGAAGGTGGGGGCGATGGAGGGCCGGGCATTGGTGCCCGTGATGCCAATCATATTCTCCTTAGTCGCCATCGTCGCATAGTAGCCAGCGATGCCATAGTGGCAAGAATTGCGCACGGCAACCATGCCCAGACCATACTTTTTCGCCTTATCAATTGCCATTTTCATCGATTTATAGCCGATGACCTGGCCCATGCCGTCGTGGCCGTCAATGACCGCTGTGGTAGGCGTTTCCTTCACGATTTCAAAATTGGTAACGGGGTTTTGAATGCCGATATTAATGCGGTCAATATAAATGGGCTTAAAACGGTTGACTCCGTGGGATTCAATGCCCCTGCGGTCGGACTCCAGCAGTACGTCCGTGCAAATCTCCGCATCCTCGCGCGGAACGCCAACGCCTACGAATGCGTCCGTTACAAACGAGCTGATGGTTTTCCAGTCAACGATGGTTTTTGCCATGATGAATCACTCCATTTTCATAATAATTCAGAATGGAAAATATATGGTGAAAGGGAACGCTATCTCCCCGCTTCGCCCCCGCTTAATGCTCCGCCCAATCACGGGAGCGGCCAACCGCACGCTTCCACCCCTCATAATACTTGTCACGGGTAGGTTTATCCATCTCAGGGGTAAATATGCGGTCTACCTCGCGGTTCTGCTCAATATCGTCACGGTCTTTCCAAACGCCAACAGCCAGCCCAGCCAGATACGCGGCGCCCAAAGCAGTGGTTTCAATGGTTTTCGGGCGGTTAACGGAAGCCTGGATCATATCAGCCTGAATCTGCATCATAATATTGCTCACGCTGCGCCGCCATCCACGCGAAGATCCTTCATTTCAATGCCGGAATCGCTGATCATTGCCTCGAGCAAATCCGTCATCTGGTAGGTGATGCTCTCCAGCACGGCACGGGCAAAATGCGCCCGGTTGACGCCGCGCGTGAGGCCCACGATGCAGCCGCGGGCATACATATCCCAATACGGTGCGCCAAGGCCCGTAAAGGCGGGCACGAGATACATGCCGTTTGCATCCGGCACGCTTTCCGCCAGCTCATCGCAACGGCGCGCCGTATCGATCATGTGCAGCTCGTCGCGCAGCCATTTAATCACGGAGCCTGCGTTGAACGCACTGCCTTCCAGCGAATATTCCACCTTACCATCCAACCCCCAGGCCACGCCGGAAAGCAGGTTATACTGGGAGCGAATTCTGCGGTCGCCCGTATTCATTAAAAGGAAGCAGCCCGTACCATATGTATTTTTCGCTTGACCGGGCTTAAAACAAGCCTGGCCGAACAGGGCGGCCGGCTGGTCACCGATCGCGCCGCTGATGGGCACGCCCTCAATCTGCTCAAGGCCGAGGATGCCCGGTGCCACGGTTCCATACACCTGGCTGGAGGAACTGGCCGGGGCAGGATTGACATCGGAATATCGAACTTCTTGCAAAGCACCTCATCCCAGCAAAGATTGTCAACATCAAACAGCATCGTACGCGAGGCGTTGGAATAATCCGTCACATGCACCTTTCCGCCCGTCAGGTTCCAGATCAGCCAAGTTTCCACCGTGCCAAACAGGAGCTTCCCTTCATCAGCCAACTCCCGCACTCCTGGAACGTTATCAAAAATCCACTTAATTTTTGTTGCCGAGAAGTAGCGTCGATAATCAGGCCCGTTTTCTCCCTCACGTAAGGCTCCAAGCCCTCATTTTTGAGCTGTGTGCAATAATCCGAAGTGCGGCGGCACTGCCAAACGATCGCGTTATAAGCTGGCTTTCCGGTGGTTTTATCCAGAGGATCGTCGTCTCGCGCTGGTTGGTGATGCCAATTGCAGCGATCTCCCTGGCATCCACCTCCCCGGAGGCGAGCACCGTCGCCACCGATTGAAGCTGGCTGTAGAGAATCTCCATTGGATCGTGCTCCACCCACCCGGCATTGGGGTAGAGCTGCTCAAATTCCCGCTGCGCCTTCGCAAGGATGTGCCCGCCCTTGTCGAATACGATCGCCCGCGAGCTTGTGGTGCCCTGATCCAGCGCCATTACATACTTACCCAAACTGATGGCCTCCCTCTGTTTCCAGTATATTATTTTGCATGCTGTGCTCCCCCAAGCACAGAAAAAAAGAACAGAAAACACACCCCGCTAAACGGGAGTAGTTTCTATTCTCATATCTCCTAGAAATACACTCGTATTTTCTTCCTTCAATTGTTGTATTTATTCTACCGCAAAGCGGCCGTAATGTCAACAAGTTTTACAATTCTATCACAAGAAAAAAAGAAAATTTGGGAAGAAAAAATCGGCCGCAAGACACAGAGCCTCTTGCAGCCGATCTTTCTAAAAATCTCTTTTGCTCTCGCGTTCTTCGATGCGGCGGGCCCTGATCCCATCCGCTAACATTTTGTTGCCAACTGGGCCGGTCAGCCGTTTCTCCCACCAGATATTCCCTCGTCAGCGCCACAGCTTTGGCGCAGTGCCTCCATATCCGCCGGCAGGGCCGCACGCGTTTTTTCATCCGCCACAGCCTCGCCCTTTTGCGTATAGTCCACTTCACCTGCTCAAGCAGCGGTCCGCCTTCTCCCGAAGCATAGGCGACTGTTCCGCGAGAAACAGCAGCTTATTCAAATCGCGCATCCCCTGCGCGAGCTTTTCGAGCCGGTAGCTCGATTTCGTCTCCGGATGCTTAGCGTCCGGCTCGTCCGGATAGACGAGGAAACAATCCCCGGATTCAAAGCTGATGTGCGTTGTGTCGCGCAGCGGGTCTTTCACCCACGCATCATACGCCCAGCGAAGAAAACCGTTTGCCCCCTGCGCGGCGGAGAAAAACACGCTCCAGTAGCTCTCCCCCGGCATACTGTAGGTAAAGCTGTTCGGGAAATGGCCGACGCAGGTATAAACCGTGGTCTGCAACCCGCTTTTCCCCCTGCGGCGCTGTGCAAGTGTGCGGTAATCCGCAAGCGCCTTTTTCAACGGATCAGAACCGACGCTGACGCTCGCCATGCGGTCGATCAGCGGGAAATATTTTGCGCTGAAATGATCCATTGCCGCCGCTTTTTTCAGCGGCTCGCCATATGCGCCTGTAACGGCGTCAATCAGGTCATAGGCTTTTTCCATGCGCTTGCGCTCATCAATGCCGATATAGATCCGGTCATACCACCCTTTCTCTTTGGCATGTGCACAGAGCGCCTGCAAAAATGGCGTCCATAGCTTTTTATAGCCCCTCGTGCCGGGGCGCGGTGCGGCAGATCGGACTGTTTGCTTTTTTTCATCATAATAGGTCACCTTGTTGCCCCAGGGAATCAGGCTATAGCAGACGATCTTATCCCCGAGGCCAAGCTCTTGGCAAAAGGTCACCCATCTATCAAAATCCGTAAAGTCAAAGGCAAAGCTTTTATCCGCCGGCGCGTCCATTTGACCATAGAGGGATAGGCGCCATAGGTCTGCCCATTCCATGGCTCCTCCACAATGCTTGCCGTGATGGCGTGCCCTCCAGCGCCCGATACCTCTGCAAATGAGGCGCAGCGCCTCCAGATGCGCCTGGGAAAACGGCTCAAGCCCATAATACTGCGCCACGCGGTAAGGATATTGCCAGAGTTCAATATCAAATCGGTATTCCTCTGGAGCAGGCTGCACCATATCGAGCACCTCAAGCGTTAGCTGTTTTTCCAGCGGCGTTTCCAGCCCCTGTGCCGTCACGCTGACTGTGCCCCGATATACGCCTGGCGCGGTATCTACAGGGATCGTTATGGATACGAAATCCCCTGCACGCTGCCCGGCTCCATGCTGACAGGCCCCGAGCCATATAGAACATCCGGAAAGCTTTCCCTCGAGCCGTTATCCTTTTTCCCATTGCCGACAAACGCCTTCGTCTCCGCGAGGAAGGTGCAGGAAACAGCCTCAAGCGGTATCTGATTTTCCCCATTCTCAAAGGGCTGCGCGCAGGCGGCAGCGCCCTCCACGCGCTCATTGCCGCTGAGCAGCACAAGCAGGGCGATTGCGGTATCGCCGCGCCAGGCGGTCAACACGCCGTCCATATCAGGCGCGTTTAATAGTTCTGCATAGCGGCCTTGTACCGGCAGCAGATCAGAATTCGCAATGCGTAATGTAAGCTTTGGTTCCATAAAAAGATTACCCTTCCTGAATCAAATAGAAATTTTTTCTGAGTGATTATCATATCAATTTCAAGAAAAAAGGGCAACCCCGGAAAGAGAAAACGAGGAAAATCCATTTTAGCGTTTTGTAAACTGCGTTCCGCAAGAGCGAACACAGTCCCTCCCTGCGGATAGGCCTAGTTTTGAAACCAAGATTGATTTCCATAGGGAAAGACAGATCGCCTGACCTCCGCAGGATGCGCAAGGGAATGATTAAATTTATGTAAAAATATTTTTATAAAATATTGACAATAAGTTTTATCTGATGTATGGTTTTCATATTATAATTGCCAAACAGATGCTTATCTGTTTTTGAAAAGAGAAGGGGGACAACTGCATTGAAGAAGAAAATTGTTGCGATCATGATGCGCTGAGCCTGCTGGCCGCCATCATGACGCCTATGGCCTCCGCAGCCTCGGTGAGCGCCACGAAAAAGGGCGCCGCATTGCAATTCCATCAGGACGGCAAATTCAAAATTATGATGATCTCCGACACGCAGGATACTGATAAGGCGGATCAGAGGATGCTCAATTTCATCAACGCTTCTCTCGATCAGGAGAGGCCGGATCTCGTCGTATTCACAGGAGACAACATCGCAGGCAAATGGGTTGGATCCACGGTCGAGAAAGTTCGCACTGCAATCGATAAGATCATTCAGCCGCTGGTGGCGCGGAGCATTCCGTTTGCTGTTGTCTTCGGCAATCATGATGGGGAATCCAAGGTAACCACAAAGGAAGACCAGATGGCCATGTTTATGGCCTATGATAACTGCTTGGCAATCGACGAGGGCGAGGCGCTCGACGGCGTGGGCACCTACAACCTGCCGATCCTGTCAAGCGACGGCAGCCGTGTGGCCTTTAACGTCTATATGATGGATTCCAATGACTATGATGAAAACGGCAACTATGACGGCGTGCATCAGAATCAGATAGAATGGTATGAGCAGACCGGCAACGCCTTAAAGGCGGAAAATGGCGGGGAGCCTGTTCCTTCGCTGCTATTCCAGCACATCTCCGTGCCGCAGATCTATCACCTGCTCAAAGAGGTTCCCTTCGGCGTGATTGGTTCGGTGCGCGGCTATGGCACCAGATCTCTAAAATGGTATGTCGTTGATGAGACGAAGGCGGAGGGCAACGTGAAAGAAGGCCCCTGCTGCTGCTATAAAGACCACGGGCAGTATGCAAGCTGGCTCAAGCAGGGCGATATCGCGGGCGCGTTCTTCGGCCATGACCATACCAACAACATGGTCGGCAAAACGGATGATGGTATTACGCTCGGCTACAACGCCGGCTGCGGCTTCAACCTCTATGGAGACGGGCTCAACCGCAGCATGCGCATGTTTGTCATCGATGAGAACGACGCATGGAATTACAACACCTATCTCGTCAAATACGGCGATATCATGCCGGATGACGGCGGCTGCCTGCTGGTAGACCTGATCGCAGTGCGCACGATCGACAACGCGCTGCTTTATGGCTATCAGCTCGTGAAAAAAATATTGGGAGAGCTCATCCAGCGCTGCCCCATCTTTTAACGCCGAATTTGGTTCCCGAATCAATGCAATAAAACAGATGGGCCGGATAAAAACCCCGGCCCATTTTTTATTTCAATTTATTGTATTATCCAGGGATTCGGGGCGACTTATGCTTTTCATGGCGCCCTTGGCTTATCGGTCAAATTTTCATAGATTTCCGCCATAGATCAGTCTTAACAAAGCTGCAAATGCTGCTCGCTTGCGGCTTGATGGATCTCAATCGTATTATCTAAAATTAAATTGAAATCTAATTAGTTTTATGGTAATATATACTACAAGTTATCAACACAATATGATGAGGGGAGCGGTATCATTGAAAGATTATGAAATGGAAGACAGGCCAAAACGCAGCCTGAACCCGTTGAAGTTTTTCTTCAGCAAGGATGCGGAGGAGGGGAATGTCCCGAATCGGGAGCTGTTATCCTATTCGGCGGCACTTGCCGGGCAAAACGCGGCTTATGGCATTGTAGGCCAATGGATTTTTTATTTTTGCACCAATGTGCTGCACATGAACCCGGATCACGTTGGTAAAGTCACAAGTGTATCCAGAATATGGGACGCACTCAATGATCCGCTCGTCGGAGTGATTATCGACCGGCGCAAATACAAGCCCGGCCAGAAGCTGCACCCGTTCCTCGGCAAGCTGCCCGTTGTGATCGGCCTGCTGACGGCGCTTTTGTTTGTCAATTTCGGTTTTGGAGAAACCGGCTCCATCATTGCATTCCTGCTGATTTATTTATTCTGGGATCTGACCTATTCCTTTCAGGATACGGCCCTGTGGGGCACCATGTCCCTGATCTCCCCGCACTCCGCGGAGCGCGGCCGGGTCTCGCAATGGCTGAACATCGGCGCGGGCGCGGGCATGGGGATTGTGGGCGTGATCCCCATGCTGCTGGGCATTGGGGAAAAGCTGAATATCAGCCTGAGCCAGCAGTTCCTCTGCTATGGCATCGTGTTCGGCTTTGGGGCGAGCTGTTATCGGCCCTGGCCGCTAAAACGAAGGAACGTGTTGCCTATACAAAAGAAGAAAAGCAGCCTTTTCTGCGCGATCTCGCCGACCTGCGGCACAATAAAATCTTGATCCTCCTATTGCTCGCGCAGGTGGTCAGCTTTTTTGACGGCGCGATCCCCTGGATTTATTTCTTTGAATACTGCACCTCCTACCAGATTGGCTCCATCGAAATCAACGGGCAGACGGCCCAGTTATTTACGGCATTCTCATCAACATATTCGGCTCCCTGAGCATGTTTTTCGCCACCACCTTCGCCAAGAAGCTGGGCGGCATGCGCAATGTGATCATCATTGCAAAGGTGACCAATATCGTCACCCGCTGCATCGCCTTTTTCATTGGCTACCAAACGCTCGGCCAGATCTCCGCTGTGATGGTGCTCATGAGCATCGGCGCGATTCCAAACAACATGGTCGGCATCGCGCAACGCAGCATTCTGTGCGATTCGGTCGACTACGCGGAGTGGAAGACCGGCAAGCGGACAGAAGGCATCAGCTTCTCCATGCAGAATCTGACGAACAAGCTGCTGGATTCCATCAAGCTCTATTTCTGCGGCAAGGTGCTCAGTTACCTGCATTTCGACGGCAAGCTCTCCGTGGCCCAGCTGAAAGCCGTTTCGCCGCAGTATTTCACTGCCCAGTGGCCGCTGTTTATGCTGTTGCCGGCACTCGGCTCCCTGTTATATCTCATCCCCTTCCTCTGCATCCGTTATTCCAAACGGCAAAAGGAACAGGTAGAGCGGGAGCTCATTGAACGCCATGAGCGCGAGGCGGCCATGGCCTCAACCGACCCACTTCATACATAAATGCCTTAACAACGATATGGAGCTCTTTCGTTGCTGCGCCACATCCCTAAAAAATGAGCTGTTGCAAAATGCTCGGCATTCTGCAACAGCTCATTTGGCAGTTTAATCAATTTCTGAAGGGAGAGGGGAGATCAGCCTTCAAACTCCACGCCTTCCAACGCTTCAGCAGCTTCAATCTCCGCTTGAAGCTTCTTTTCCTTCTCCTCGCGGAAGGAGGCTATTTCCTTTTCAAATTTTTTCTCATCAAACTTGTAGAAGAACATCGGCAACGCCTGCAAAATCAGGCCGATTGCCCCAAGGCCCGTGAGCATAAAGAAGATTGCTGTAAGCACCGTCTCATAATGCGTACCGGTCAGCGGCACAGTGTAGTTTTGGCTCATGGAGGTCATGCCGAGCATCAGCCACCGCCGGAGGTAATCTTATCGCCTACCATATAGCCAAAGCCGTTGACGATCGCCAGCACGATCACATTAAACAACGCGATGGAAATCTTGTTGATCAGGCTGCGGAAGGAGAAAACCGTGCCCTCCAGCCGCTCGCCGCTCTTCATCTCCAGGTTGTCGACCAGGTCGGAGAACATGGCGATCAAAAGCACCACCGTCATCCCAACCGGGAAATTGGTGAAGAAGCGCAGCACAATATAGGTGACGAGGCCCGCAGGCGTATTATACGGGATGACATACATGCCGATGATAAAGGTCAGGATATCGGCCACCGCGCCGAGCAGAGACATCCAGATCCACAGTGTTTTTTTGCTCATCTTCTTGAGCAGCGGCGGAATGATCGCCATCGACAGCATGTAGGAAATGCCGCTGCCGATCTGAAGCAGCGGAGTAAGCAACCCTTCGTTTGTAAGGTTGATGTTCACCTCCACATGGATCAGCTTGTAGATCAAGTTGTTTAAAAAGCCGGTGATTTGATCCATCGGCAACACGCCGATGCAATTCCATTTTGCGAAGTAAGGCAGGAAAATAGCGCCAAGATTCGCAATTGCGGAAAAAAAGGCTACCACAACCAGGATCACCATCTTCTTATCGCTGAACACGATCTTGAGCCCTTTAATATAATTGGTTTTTTCCGGCTTAACATAGACCTTTTCCTTAATGCCAAAATAGGAGGAGGCAATAAAAATACCCGCCATTACGGAGAAGATCAGCGCCGCCATAAAATAGCCTGTTTTTTCCTGCTCAACGGTTTGGTTGCCCCACAGGCCCGCGATGGTAAAGAAGAGAACGGACGGCAAGATCGTGCCGATCGAGCCGACGATATTGCTCACGGAGATCGCCTTAACACGCTTTTTGCTCTCCGGGAACACCAGCGGCGTCAGGCCTGGTAGGGGATATCCAAAGCCGTATAAGCCGTGTAATACAGCAGGTAGGCGATGATCGCATAGGCAAAATTGCCTTTTTGCCCAAAGTTTACAGGGAAGAACAGCATTGAGGTCGTCAGCACGACCGGGATCACTGTCCAGAGAATATAGGGGCGGCATTTGCCGCGCTTGGTACGAGTCCGATCGACAATCAGGCCCATCATTGGATCGTTGACCGCATCCCATACCTTTGTGGCGGAAAGCACCACGCCGGTCATGGCGAGCGTTAAGCCAAGCACGTCGGTCAGGTACATATTCAGCGCCGTGTTAATCAGCGTCTGGATTGTCAATAGGCCAAACGGCAGCAGAGAAAATGCGATGATTTCCCGGGTAGTATGGTCCCGGAGATTTTTCTTCGGCATATTTTCAAAAATCCTTTCTTTCACTATATGATAAACTACACCGCGCTCAATTTATTTCCTGACTCAGCCCGATTCTTACACTGCTGACCTTGGAAAGGTCAAGATTTTTGACCAGCTGGCTATCCGGCGTAAAGGTGAACGTTTGCCGGACAGAGGAATTCTTCTTGAGGATAAATGGGTTCTCCGAGAAGGTAGCAGATGCCACTTTCATCTCCTCACCCTTTTCCTCTTCATCCGTCACATCCTTCTTCATGGTGACGTACACGTCAAAACGGATATTCTCAAAATACTTGACGCCATCGTTTGGGTTGCCGTCTTCATCGACGGTATCAATTCCACTCGCCACGGTTGCATCTACAAGGAGATTGCCGTTTTCATAGCGCAGATCCTTCGGCTGAGCAGCGACCGTAAAGCGATCCCGTGTCCATACCTGCGAGGTAGGCGGAGCGGTTTCTCCCGTATTGCTCTCCTGCTCTGCGCTGTCTCCCCCGGAACAACCGGCAAACACAGCAAGCATGAGAACGAACACGAGCATTAGGCAAACGAGCTTCCAGCTTTTCATTCGTTTCATCTTCCTTCTCTAAAAATAAATTGGCAGGAGAATGGTGAGCAGCCGCTCTCCCACTTCACACACAATAGTTTTCATTTTATCATAAAAATTGACTAAAATCTGCCACAAATCGAAAGCATCTTAAAAATTCCACACTTAATACAAATCATCATCAAATTATTGGCTAATTCGACCAAAAATAACATCTAAATAAGAAAATTATACTTTTTTGATGAAAGCACGCTTAAATGGCTATACTTCTTCCCCTTTTTAGCTCGCGTTCTGCAAAACTATGGTATAATAGCTTCAAACAGAGTTTGAAGCATTGGAAAAATGCCTGTCGGCGCGAAAACGCCTCCTGCCGCAAAGCGCAACGCCATTTTTCACAAAGGTTGGCCTTGCGTGTATGGTATGATAGCTTCAAACATTTTGTTTGAAGCATTAGAAAATGCCTACTGCACGGCGGCAACGCCTTCTTGCGCAGAGGGAATGTTTTGTTCTTATGCTATAATCATGTAAAACATGGCGGCGCTAGTTTTTTCAAACCTGGAAGCCCACCGCTGGAAAGGATCGTTATGAAAATGGATTGGACGGAAATTGTCATTGAAACGGATGCGGATGATATCGACCGTGCAGGCGATATTGCACAGATGGTCGTCCCATATGGTATTTATATGGAGGATTATCGGAATTTAGAAAGGGAAGCTTGGGAAATTGCTCATATTGACCTAATTGATGAGGCCCTGCTCAAAAAAGACCGCTCAAAAGGCCTGATTCACGTTTATCTGCCCCCAGAAGAAAACCCGGCGGAAGCGCTCGCTTTTTTAAGCGAGCGGTATCATGCCGCAGGCATCCGCCACCAGATCGCAACGGAGGTTTGCCGGGCACAGGATTGGGAAAATAATTGGAAGCAATATTTTAAGCCTCTGCCTATCGGTAAAAAGCTGCTGATCCGCCCGCTGTGGGAGCAGGAATACAACGCGGAAGGCCGCAAAGTCCTTCACTTGGAGCCGGGGCTTGCCTTCGGCACAGGCGGACATAACAC
>ENA-OQCX01001174-OQCX01001174.1-human-gut-metagenome-genome-assembly--contig:-NODE-1174-length-12603-cov-1.549054_pt1 | contig 12603 bp, 12 predicted proteins | sample MGYA00242762_ERZ504587 | MGnify/ENA primary metagenome ERZ504587 (study PRJEB26092, sample SAMD00036337) | human gut metagenome | host: Homo sapiens | study: EMG produced TPA metagenomics assembly of...
TCCATCACGCCCCGGAAATTCCTTGATCTCGGAGACAATCTCCCTCAGTTTTTCATCCGATTCCATAACGTACGGCGTCCGGGAAGCCGCTTTTTATGAAACGTGCATCCTCCCAGCGGCAGATTCTCCTCTGTCACGCCGTTGACAAAGAGGATCTTCTGCCCTTCCCCGGCCAGACGGAGGAGTTTTTTCGCGGAGGAGAGAGGCATTTCCTCCTGATACACGATCAGCGCCTGATATCCGGGGCCCTCCGGACACAATGAGGCGCCGTCCGTGACAACGAAGTCCTCTTCCAGGATCTGCGGAGCAAAATAATCCCAGGTATATCCCGCTGCCTGCAGACCGATGTCCTTCCAGTAGAGGCCCTCACAGCCTCTCATCCCCTTTTCACTGTAAAACGCCTCCTCGCCATCCGGTGCAAAGACCGCGTTATTGTAATGGTAATCCAGCCGGAGAATCCCCAGGTCCATTCGGGGAATTCCCGCCCTCAGCAGTTTCTGAAATCTGCCCAGCATGCAGGTCCAGTCCCTGTAGTGCCGATATGCGGGCTGACGGCACCCGAACCTCTCGGAAATCAGGGGATACATGCCCTCGTGTCCCGGCCAGTACGTCGCCTCTTCCGATCCGCAGATGCTGGCGTATCCGTGAAAAACGGTTTTGGACACCCCTGCCGCAAACTGGGAGAAACAGATCTGATTATAGAAATCCAACGGCATCATATAATTCAGAAGCGTCGCCCCCGTCTCACTGGAAAAGATCCTGCCGTACAGATGGGCGGTCCCCGCCAGTCCCCTGTGGCTTTCCACCTGGGAGCCAAACTCCAGGGACTCGGTTTCCACTCCATCCACATATCTGCCGGGAAGCGAGATCTCAAAGGGCATCCCATAGGAAATTTCCGCCCGCAGTTCCATTCCCAGCCCGTGCAGCCATTCCCGGACAGGGCACAGCATATTTTCCATATACAGTTCCGTCATGGTCTGATACAGGTCGTTGTGAAATTTGTTCAGAAATACCGTATCCTCCAGGGTACAGCGATATTCATCCCGCCCGGGCATACCCCCTTCTGCGGATGACGAAGGGAAGATAGCGCTCAATACCGTACCCCCTCCTCCTGCGAAACTCTTCATTCAGATGATATCCCATAACTGTCTGCACGCCCCGAACGCGGTCAGTTCCAGGGAGTCCATATACATCATTCCCCTGCCGCTCTCCCTGAGGGTCTTCCTCAGATCTTCCGTCATCACCTCATGATCCCAATAGTCGATCAGCGCCTCCGCCCCATAGCGGTCCAGATAATTGACGGTATAGGAAATCCCGCAGGAAGGCCTGGCCGTCTGCCCGGTTCCATGCAGCCAGAACACAAAAAGTTCATACGTTCCGTCCGCCGGAGCGGTCCAGTCCAGCTGTCCCTCCGCGACGAGATCCGTCAGCACCGTTGTCTCCGGATCCAGGCAGACACAACCGTCCTTTTCCCACATCCGTCTGGCCGCTACCACTGCCACCAGTTCCTGCGCCTCCACATGCTCTGTCTGAATTTCGCATTTCGGCAATGCGCCGCAGAATCGTTCCCCCGCTTCCAACGGTATGATCACACAGTCCAGTTCCTTGGAAGCGGCGCGGTCATCCGGCGTGATGGACGTCAGATTCGCGTTCGACCAGTTGGTACCGCTGGTCATGCTGATCCCCAGTCCCCGCTTCGCCGCCTCTCCGATCAGAAGCCGGGAATCATGCACCCACTCTTCCGATCCCCATCCGTAAAGTTTTGGATCCGCTCCCGGTTCCTCCATCGCCAGAAACTCCACCGCGCCCATGCCCATCTCATCCAGCATTTCCATCTCGCGGCGCAGCGTTCCGTCCGTATGCATTCCCTCCGCGAGCCACCATCGTATCTCCGGCCGATACTTCTTTTCCGGTTCTTCCATAAAATATCTGATCATCTGTTTTTCCTCCTTTGTCCCTCTATTTTATCCTCTCCGAAAACGCTCTTCATCAACCAAACTTCACTGAATTGCGGACGAAACTTCAGGTCGTTTCCGCCGCCGGACCGCCCCTGATCTCTTCCCGGTCTTCGGAGCATACCGGCCTTTCTTGCCAGCCGTTTTCTCTGTGGCGCCGTGCACCGGATTCCGCCCCAGGCGGAGAATCCTGCGCCGCCGGATGCTTTCTTGTTCATCCTGGGATAATTTCCATGTTTTCTATTGTTAAATTTGCATAAATTTCAGAAATTACTATTTTTTGATCAAATGGTATAATAAAAAAGGGCACTGAAAAACTTCCATTTCTTCTTAAGTGGAAGTTTTTCTTTTATATTATTTTCAATTCTTTGTTTAGAAAAATTACAAAAAAGCTATGGTTTACTCCATAGCCAGCTCCTCTAATCTTACTATTCGTTTTACATTTGCTGTAAATGCCGTAAAATACATTTGCAGATGCATAGCAAATAAACCTCTCGAATCTGCTTTACGCAAACCGTGAGCTTCTTTTAGTTCTCCATTCTTTTCTTCTATCCTGTGCCGGATCTTCATTCGCTCCTGAAAATATTCGCTTTCTTCAAATTTAAGCCTTTCAAGATTTTTCTCGCTTGCTTGCGTGATGCTTGTAGCTTCGTGTCTTAGCGTTTGATCTTCCCGCACGGCATTTTTCTTTTTTGAGGGCATTTCCGGCACTTTACTTTGCTAAATATATATCTTAAATATGTGTTCCCGTTTTTTGCCGTTCTTTTTTCTACACGCGTGGAAAGCTCTCCGGCAGGACACTGTGGCATCCCGGCATCTTTATTAAAGTAGAAACCTTCCTCAAGGTTCCCGTTTGCTGCAGCAGCAACTGCTGTATTGGTCCTGGCAATCAATGTAATCTCTTTTCCGCAGACTTCCAGATTATTATCACTGACATATGCCATATCACCTATAACTTCTGTAACTTTTATTCCATTTTCCTTTGCTTTTTCTATCAGTTTTGGCAGTTCCTGTCCATCTGGCGCTCCTCCGTCTGTTACACTGATCCCCGCAATGAGACGTTCTTCTGTCATCGCAAGATGATTCTTATATCCATAAAACGTACTGGCTGCCGTTTTATGTCCAAACCGTGCATCTTTATCATCTTTGGAACGGATCTCTTTGAGCTGTTCATCTTCTAGTAGTTCTTTCATTTCCTGAGAGAGTTTCTGTATCTTTTTATTTCCACTGGATTCTATTCCTTTCTCCAGAACCCGGAGGAGTTCTTTAGTATAGGTAATTTCTTCATCCAGCCCTGCTTCCAAAGAGGGTCTCTCAGGAAATCGCTCTGATAATTCAAATGCTGTTTTATAAATCTCTTTTCGGAGTTGTTTACTCATATCCCGCAGAATCTGTGTTGGGGATTTCGCCCGAACAGATGCAATTGTATGAGTGGAATCGACGATAATGGTTCCCGATTTGATTAGTTTTTTGTCCAAAGCCTGTTGAATGGTTTCTTTTAGCATTTCTTCCAGAATATCTTCTGTAATACGAGTTTTTCTGAATTTTGTAAGAAGGCTGGGATCTATCATTTTTGCTTCCGGTTCCAGATCAAGGAAAAATTTATATGCCATGTCCGTCTGGGCGTTGCTAATCAGGGCTTCGTCAGAAAGATCATACAGTTTTTTCAGAAAAAGTAGTTTAAACATCATTTCCGGTTCTTTCGCCGGACGACCAAAATTTTCACAATATTGCTTACGAAGCATTGGATTTACAAAGCTGAAATCTATATTTTCTTTTATTCTGCGCAAAAGATGATCTTCAGGAATGATTGCATCGTAAAGCCCCTGATATGGCGACAATGATAATTGTAACTGTGAATGATCTTTTAACATGGCAGCCGCTCCTTCCTTATATTTCTATTATAATGGAAATACTAAAAAAGCCCAATTCTTTTTTAGAATCAGACTTTTTCAGTGCCCTTAAAAATAAAGGATTCCGAGACATTAACCACGAGTTCGAGTCTCGCTATCTCCACTCGAAAATCCGCCGGTTATGCGGGTTCCCGGAGACGGGTAATCACAAAGCTGCCGCACAGATCAAGTGTGGCAGCTTTTTTGTATCCCCTCTTTTACAAATTTCTGTCCCGCTTTTCGCGGAATCCGTCGATACAGCCATACAAAAACTGCAGCAATTCTTCCTTTGCGCTCTCATCCTCATAGTAGCGAACCAGCAGCGTAAAAAACGATTCCAGTTTTTCCTGGCTAACAGAAAGGACACCGCAGCCATGGCTGATCAGAACCTGATTTGCCGCGAGCATCGCAATCCGTTTATTGCCATCATAAAACAACTGATTTTTCATCAGAAAAGCAGACAATTCCAACGCCTTTTTTGTCCACCCCTCCTCCGAAGAAAGGATTTCCCGGATCTTCTCATCATCATACGCAGCGTCCAGTATCGGCGGAATATAGGAACTCCCGGCAATACGTACTTCATCCAGGCGGAGCGAACCGGCGTTAATGACCGTCATCTTTCCAATGATAAGGTGCATTTTCTTTATGTAGGAAAGATCTATTTCTTCATCCAGGGAATCAAACAGCATTCAGCATATCCGCCTTCATCTGCATCCAGACTGCCGAGTGGGCCCCGCCGCCGGTGGCGTGCATGCTGGTAAAGCGGGCGCCGGATCCCTCCAACGCATCCACATTGAGTTTCATCTCATAGACCACACCCTCCATGCACGCCCGGTAAAGATCCGCCGCGCTGGTATCCGTGGTCAGCCCGAGAATCGCTCCCCGGGAGCCGGTGTCCATGTAGGGAGTCGCCGCCCCGGCAAAATGAGGCAGCACCAGAAGGCCGCTGGTTCCTCGGCCCGTTCCCCGCGGTAGGCCTGCTCCAGATACTCGTTGACCGAGCATCCCGCCTCCTTTGCCAGCTCCTTCTCCTTCTTGGCCAGCGTGTCCGTGCACCACTGCATCAGGGCGCCGCCGGTATAGGAAAAGGCGTATGCCACATATTTTCCGGGGATCACATAGGGCACGATGGAAAAATATCCGTTGTACATCACATCCACATCCGGCATAGCGTCAAAGACCGGCGTCACGCACTCCACCGTCCCCGCGCCGTCCACCGCCACGGAGGAGTCAAAAACTCCGGCTCCCACCGCGGCAGCCACCTGGTCATGGCTGACAGAAATCACATGGCAGTCCGGGGAGAGCCCGATCTCCTCCGCCGCCGACTCCAGAATCTTTCCGGCGTCCGTTCCTGTGGGCACCGGGGCGGACATTTTCGATACGTCAATCTCCGCCGCCTCAAAAATCTCCCGGCTCCAGGTCAGAGACGAGATGTCGAAAGCCATGGTCCGGGTGGCCAGGGAGTAGTCAATCTGCCGCACGCCGGTCAGATGATACACCACATAATCCTCCATCAAAAAGACATAGGCCGCCTTCTCATAAACCTCCGGCCGGTTTTCCCCGAATCCACATCAGCTTGGAAATGCTGTACATCTCGTGGGGACGAAGGCCGGTAATCCGGGCAATCTCCTTCTCTCCGATCTTTTCCCGGAGACGGGCGCACTGCCGGGCTCCCCTGGGATCCGTGTAAAGCATGGCCGTATGCAGAGGTTTTCCCTCCCCGTCCGTCATCACGAAAGTTTCCCCGAAACTGGTCACTCCGATGCCGGCAATGTCGGGATACTGCCCCGCCATCTCCCGGAGAACGCCGAAAACTCCCTCCATAATGGCGGAAACGTCCATCTCATGGCCCCCGACGGAGCGCCTGACGGGATAATCCGGTATGCTTTGCCCAGGTACGCTCCCTTTTCATCAAACACCGTGCACTTGCAGCCGGTGGTTCCGATATCCAGTCCTGCTATCTTCACGCTCTGTCTCTCCTCTCTCATCCTGCCGCAGGCTGTCATATCCACACCCTGCGGCCGCTTCCCTTGCTCCATCCCGGAGCTCTCCCGGACTTTGTACACCGACACTGTTATCAATGAATGGCCAATATCCGGACAAAATGATATGGTTGGAATATCAAAGCACTCCCGGAGGATCAAGGTTTGGCCGTGTTTTCCATCGCAGGGCGTCAGGATGAGTTCGGCTTTGCAACGTAGAAGCACAGCTTCCGGCGTTGGAAAAAACACTGGCAGAGAAAATGTGAGCGTCAAAATCATTGACGGTCTGGGGCATGGCTTTGGCATTGGGTCAGAAACCAAAGTGAAAAACTGGCTTCAGGAAGCAGTTGTCTTTTGGGAAGCGCACAGATAACAGCGAAATGAGGAAAACCGTATGGGCGAGATTTATGCTGCAAAAACCAATCACATCACAAACCCTGTAGGCTATGCTCTGAAGCCGCTGGTGTTTTCGTGGAAGGTAAAAGGGTGCAAAGGGCAGGAACAGCGCCACGCAAGGATCGTGATCAGCAAAGAGCCGACCTTTACCACGCTTTGCTTCGATACGGGAGAGGCCGCACTTGACAGCCGCGCCGCAAGTAGAATTTGATCCACAACCCTACACAAGATATTACTGGAAAGTCCTTGTGGCAACGGATGCCGCAGAAACGATCGAGTCCGACGTGCAGTTTTTTGAGACCGCCAAAATGGAGGAGCCATGGACAGCCCAGTGGATCACCTGTGACAGCAGCCAGCAACGTCATCCGATTTTTTCCAAGCGGATCAGCGACCGGGCAGTTGCACGCGCAAGGCTGTATATTTGCGGTCTGGGATTGTACGAAGCATATTTTCTGGGGGAAACCAGCAAAGTATCGAGCAAAATCGGCGACGAGTATTTAACGCCGTACTGTAACAATTATGCACAGTGGATTCAGTACCAGACTTATGATGTTACGGAGCAGGTATCAGAAGGTGGTATGCTGTCGATCCTGCTGGGAAACGGCTGGTACAAAGGGCGGTTCGGATTCAGCGATCCTGAGCGGAAAGAATACTATGGAAGTGAATGGAAGCTGATCGCGGAGATTCACATTGCGTACCAAGATGGCACAAACGAGGTGGTCGGCACCGATGAGACTTGGTCGGTAAAACGAAGCAACCTGTGGTTCTCCAACATTTATGACGGCGAACGGCGGGATGATACCTTGCCGCCTACCCCGGAATCGCTGCGCTCGGATCGCACAGGCACCGAAGGGGCGGCTTATGGAACGGCTGTCTATCCCGGTCAAGGCACAAATGCTGCGGAAGCCGGTGGCGTTGATCCATACGCCGCGCGGTGAAGAAGTATTCGATTTGGGGCAGGAAATCACAGGAATTTTCCAACTGCGTGTGCGGGAACCGGCGGGGACAACGATTCGCATTCAAACCGGCGAGGTGCTTCAAGATGGGTGTTTCTATAACGAAAACCTGAGAACGGCACTTTCGGAATATATCTATGTCTCAGATGGAAAAGAAAAAACCATTGTTCCCCATTTTACATACTATGGCTACCGTTATGTAAAGGTCAGCGGTGTTTCCAACCTGTCATGCGAGGATTTTACAGCCATCGTGCTGCACAGCGATTACGAGAGCATCGGCAACGTGAAAACGGGCAATGCGCTGGTAAATCAACTGATCTCTAATGTAGAATGGGGCATGAGGGGAAACTTTCTCGATGTGCCAACCGATTGCCCGCAACGCGATGAGCGAATGGGCTGGACCGGCGATACGCAGGTCTTTTCCGCAACGGCAAGCTATCTGGCCGATTCGTTTGCCTTCTATCGGAAATATTTATACGATCTGTATCAGGAACAGCTCTTGGCTGGCGGTATGGTCCCCGAGGTCGTCCCCACATTCGGGCCGAGCAAGTGTTCCTGCGCATGGGGCGATGCTGCGTGTATCATTCCGTGGAATGTATATTTGTTCAGCGGTGACAAAACGATCCTTGAAAACCAGATCGAGAGCATGAAAGCATGGGTCGATTATATCCGCAAGATTGACGGCGATCACCATGGATGGAGACAGGTTTTTCATTACGGAGACTGGCTGGCGCTTGACCGTGCCGGGGCCGTTGCAAACAGCGTTTACGGGGCGACGGACGAAGCCTACATCGCTGACATCTACTATGCGGCGAGTGCCCAGATCGTTGCCAAAGCGGCCGCAGTTCTCGGTCTGGAAGAAACAAGACAGAACTACCAGGCCATCGCCGACCGCCAGTGGCAGGTGGTGAAGGAAGAATATTTTACCGCTACCGGCAGATGTGCCGTGAAAACGCAGACAGGCTCGTCCTTGCACTGAAATACCATTTGTCGGACAATGAACGTCTGACGGAGCAGATGCTCCGAAAACTCCTTCGGGACAACAAAAATAAGCTGAACACCGGCTTTGTGGGGACCCCGTTGTTGTGTAACGTCCTGACCGAGCATGGCATGACGGATTTGGCTTATCGGCTACTCCTGAACGAGGAGTACCCGGGCTGGCTCCACGAAGTAAAGTTAGGGGCCACAACGGTGTGGGAGCGCTGGAACTCGCTGGATGAAAACGGTCGCATTTCCAGCACCGGGATGAACAGCCTGAATCATTATTCCTATGGCGCTGTATTGGAGTGGATCTTCCGCCATGTACCGGGATCGATGTGACGGAGCAAGGCCCGGGCGGCAGATGATGGCGCAATCAGCCAAGGTGGATCACAAGTTGGGCTCGGCAAGCGCGGTTTACGATTCGGCCAGCGGGTGCTATCGCTGTGGGTGGCAGATCGCAAACGGCGACCAAATCACAGTCACCGTCACCGTTCCGTTCGGTGCAAAGGCGCAGGTGATCCTTCCGTATGCGCCAGACTCCGTATACCACGATACGGATAACCCTTTGTTTGAAACGGTGGAAAACGGGATCTGCTGCGTAAAGGCCGGGCAATATACGGTCACCTACAAGGCCGCAAGCCCCTTGAAAAAAAAGCTACAGCGTAGACTCCACGCTGGAAGACTTGTTGGCTGAGCCGGCGATCAGGGCGTTCCTTTCCAATATGATGGAGGTGGATATGATCCCGGATCTTGCGTATGGGCTTACGCTGCGGCAGGCCGCAGAAGCTTTCGCGGGCGGGGTGAGCGCGGAGCAAGCACAACGTCTCAACGTATTGCTGGAAGAATTTTGAACGTTTCAGGAACACGTTCCCGACGAAGGAACGCTAATTTCTACAAGCGCAGGAGACCATTATGGAGCTTACAAGACTTAAAGCAAACAGTCAATACAGACCATGCGTGGACGAAAAGCCATATTTTTCATGGGTCCTAACCAGTGAAAAAGAATGTGATGCAGACTTCCTATCATATCACAGTGACAGACCCCGAAGAAGTCGTGTGGGATTCCGGAATCGTGGATAGCGACAAGAGCATTTTTGTGGAGTATGCCGGTCCCCCTCTGAAAAGTCTCTGCGAGTACCGCTGGACGGTGACTGTGACAGACAATACCGGCGACTCTGCGGTTGCTTCTTCCTCCTTTGAAACGGGATTTATGCAGAAAGAATGGTCGGCGCAATGGGTCAGGTCCCCGTTTCCGATGAAAAAAGCGAAAAAAGGAATCGGCGGGCAGAACGCGGCAGAGTATTTCCGCAAAGCATTCGTGGTCAGAGACCGCGTCAGATGGGCGCGTGTCTATGCCACCTGTCACGGGGCCTATCAGCTCAGTATAAACGGCACCCGCCCCGATGACAGAGAATTTGCACCGGAGTTTACCGTTTACTCCAAATATCTGTGTTACCAGACCTATGATATTACGCCCCTTTTACAGACAGGCGAGAATGTCATCGGGATGCTGGTGGGTGATGGCTGGTATAACTGCGCGAATTTTAAGCCGTTGAGCAGGAAATTCAAACCCGAACACGCGGTTCTGTTCCAGGTCAAAATCGAGTATGAAGATGGAACCAACGAGATGGTGGTTTCCGATGGCGGCGTAACCGTCTCCGATAGTCCGGTGCGCTCCTCTGACCTGTTTGCAGGGGAACTTTACGACGCACGGATGGAACAGGAAGGCTGGGATTGCCCGGGATTTGACGACAATTCATGGAAAGCCGGCATCCTGTCAGGCAATGATCCCGCAAATCTGGTCGCCCAGTACGGGGGAGCCGGTGCGCCCGGTTCTGGAACTCCCGGCGGTTGGGCTGACGGTCAGCCCCAAGGGGGAGACGATCCTTGATTTTGGTCAAAATCTGGCCGGCGTGCTTCGTGTAAAGACTTCTCTGCCGTCCGGGGCAAAAATCGTACTGGATCATTTTGAAACGCTGGATCAGCACGGGAATTATTTCAATAATATTATGATGGCCGAAAAAACAGGCCGTACCCAGCGCGATGTTTATATTTCAAACGGAAAGGCGTCCTTCTATCAGCCGCATTTTACGTATCATGGGTTTCGCTACGTGCGCGTGAGTTGTGACGTTCCGATCCGCCCGGAAGATTTCACCGCGATTGTCCTGTCCTCCGACAACGAGGATCTCGGAACGTTTGAAACCTCCCGCAAGGACATCAATCGACTTTACGAAAACACCCGCTGGTCGCAGCGGTCCAACCTGTTCTCGATCCCTACGGACTGCCCACAGCGAGAAAAGGGTGGCTGGACCGGTGACATCCAGATTTATGCGGAAACAGCCCTGCTCAATGAAAATGTGACTCCGTTTTTAACGAGGTGGCTGCGCAACGTGACTTGTAGCCAACAAAAAAACGGCGCAGTCCCCGCCGTGGTTCCCAACACCGGCATTTATGAGTTCTTTGAACGAGTGAACCGTATTGCGTGCCGCAATTTTTCGCCGGTCGGAGAGGCGGGATGGGGCGATGCTGCCTGCATCGTACCGTGGAGTATGTACCAAATGACAGGAAACGTCAGGGATTCTCCGGGAACAGTATGACACGATGAAACGCTGGTGTGACTATATCATCACGACAGCGAAAAAGCGCCGCGGGAAAATGAAACTTCCCAAAGAGATCGATCAGTATCTTTGGAATACCGGGCACCAATATGGAGAGTGGCTGATCCCCAGCCAGACGGTAGACGGAGTCGACCGCACCAATGCAAACCATATTGATACGGCAGCGTACTGTGCGCCGATTTTTGGATGGAATTCCTGCAAGATCATAGCAGATACAGCAGCGCTTCTTGGGCACAAGGCGGATGAACGATATTACAGGGGGATTGCCTCCAAAATGAAGACCGCCATCCAAAAAGGTCTGATCGCCGAGGACGGAAAAATGCCGTTTGACATGATGGGCGGCTATGTACTGGCGATTGCCTTTGACCTTGTGCCCGAAAGCAGAAAAAGAGCATGGCAGGGCATCTGATTCGCAAGATCGAAGAAAACGGGGGCTGCCTTGACACTGGTTTTCTTGCGACGCCGTATCTGCTGGATGCGATTTGTAAGACCGGCAGGGTCGATCAGGCATATCAACTTTTGCTCCAGACCAAGTGCCCGTCATGGCTCTATGAGGTGAAGCAAGGGGCGACAACGATTTGGGAAAACTACATCGCTTACAAGGAAGATGGGACCCCTGTTATGACAAGCCTGAACCATTATGCCTTTGGCTGTGTGGACGACTGGATGTTCCGTAAGATCAGCGGCATTCAGCCAGCGGCACCCGGCTTTAAGGAAATCGTGATCGCACCGGAGTTGAATGACGCATTCACCAATGCAAAACGCGCCTATATGAGCGAATACGGGAAAATTGCAACTGCATGGGATCTCAAAGATGGCAAGTTCCATATAGAAGTGGATATCCCCTGCAACACTACGGCAGTGGTAAACCTGCCAGACGGAAGTTCGTACAAGATCGGAAGTGGTCCCTATACGTTTGATTGCGATGTAAAGCAGTAATTCCGGGCAAAAACGTCAGATCAGCGGGCGGCACCGCGATGGAACGCCCCATTTCCAACACACGGAAAGGAAGGATAACATAATGGAAAACACTGTTACCAAAAGGGAAAAATTCAGCTACGGTATGTATTTTATGGGCCAGAACGTATTCTACGGCCTGATTGGATACATGACCACTTATTTCACGGATATCGGCATCACGGCGGCTTTGGTTGCGGTCGTGGCACTGATCACAAAAGTATGGGATGCCATCAACGATCCCATCTTCGGCATGATCATGGATAAGGTGCATTTTAAGAAAGGAAAATTTCTCCCCTGGCTCCGAATTTCTGTCATCGCGATCCCGGTCTCTACCATCCTCACACAAATCATCTAAACTAAGAAAGCACACGCGATACTAATCCATCTGATTTTTTCAGCGGATTTGGTCGTGTGTGCTTTTCTTGGTATATGATTTTATGGATGGTTATGGAACGCGGTGATACCTTTTATTTGGCTTTTCTCCATTTTCTTTTCGGTTCGCGCTTCCCGGCCATATCGGAGGAAGCGGGCCATTGGAGCAACCATTCGAGATACTCGGATTTTGTGATAGTGCCGGAGGCAAGTTCCTGCTTTCGGGTAAGCCACTCCTTCATGAGGTCATTAAAGAGTGGTACATTCACCCACAGTACGGTTGCGGGTGCGATTGAGTCGCCCCATGTGGTGCAGGCGTTGCCGCGCAGTTCGATTGTTTTACTTTCTATCGGCGCAATCGAAGCATCAAGCGTGGTTTCAGCCAGTTTGAAAGATCTTCTATGTTCAAAATCATACCACATAATTGTCCGCAGAATATCCGGAAGAAACTTGTCGCTCACGAAAAATGTTTCTTCTTTGACATCCAAAAC
>ENA-OQCX01001176-OQCX01001176.1-human-gut-metagenome-genome-assembly--contig:-NODE-1176-length-12596-cov-1.735504_pt1 | contig 12596 bp, 17 predicted proteins | sample MGYA00242762_ERZ504587 | MGnify/ENA primary metagenome ERZ504587 (study PRJEB26092, sample SAMD00036337) | human gut metagenome | host: Homo sapiens | study: EMG produced TPA metagenomics assembly of...
ATTTTTTTATTTTTTCAAGTACTTCATAATCTATTTTAAGATTGTTTTTACCGAATCCTAATTCTATGTCAGGCTTGTTTGTACCATGAAAGTCACTGCCGCCTGTTATCATCAGATGATACTGATTTGCTAGTTCAACTAATTGCAACTGCATATCAGCATTAAAATCACTGTGGAAGCACTCAAGGCCATTTAACCCGAATTCCTTCAACTCACGAACTAGTTCACCCAGTTTTTTATAATTATTCTCGGTAACAAAAGGATGCGCTAAAATCGAAATACCACCCGCCTGTTTTATTAAGCTAATAATTTCTTTGGGAGAAGAAGGTGTCTCTTTTATAAAATTTCGGTTATTAAAATATAATAAATAGATATCGCGAATATTTTCAGCTATACCTTGATTAACTAGTTCTAACGCAATATATTCTAATTTGATTCTGCCATATTTATGCTTTATTTCATCAAGGTCAATGTCAATACCTATTTTTTTAGATTACGGACAAGCATCAACAGCCATTTATATTTCTGCATTCTAAGTGTTTTAATCCCGTCATTGAAGGAAGCGGAATGAATGTCGATATAATACCCTAATATATGCAGTGGTTTAGGATATGTTGCGGTCATTTCTATGCCTGGAATTATTTCAATTGCACTATTCGCATATTTCATTGCCTCAGTAACACCATTAATGGTGTTATGATCTGTTATTGATATTGCTTTCAAACCAATTTCTAAAGAACGCTCCAATATCTCAGATGGGGTCAGTGTTCCATCTGAATATGTTGTATGTATATGCATATCTATATAACTGTTCATATAATCACCAATTGTGGGTTTTAATTGCCGCGTATGCTGACTTTCTCCACCGACGTAGGCTCGCAGACGATCCAATGAGCTGGTGCAGACATAACCTACAGCGCTTCCCCAAAATCATGCATCGCTTAAAGAAAGGTCTAGATGATTCGCTGGCTGTTTCGACTGACTTTCCCAAAGCTAGCTAGGTGCTCGGAAAATTGCGCAGAAATTTGGTAGGGATTTGTTCCAATTCAGACTCCTATGATGCTGGCAACCACCTATCTTCAGGAGCACACTGAGAACTTTATTTCTGAGGCCTACGCAGTTAAGCATTTAGCGGAGTTTTATTATATAAAAATATAATCGCTATTTGCTTGCCGTTCCACACAATCTGTTTAGTAAACTGCTAAAAACTGCTTTTCAGCCGATCAATATCAGGAAGCCTAGACAAGATCAAGCCATAATATCGGGAATCCCGCACACCTTGCGAATCCAGTTCATGAAAAGTGACGCGATCAAATTGCAAAAAAGAGAGAGAGCCGCGTAAAAAATCCCAGTAATATTTGATGTCTTGGCTTTTATGATACTTCTCATAAAAATAAATAATATTTTTTTTGATGCTTGCCAGCATCTCTTTGTTATTTTTAGTATGGTTCACATGATAGTTTGGCTGAGATAAATTGCAAAACAAAAATAACCCATTTTGGGATAAACGATATGCTAACTCTATATCTTCATATCCCCAGCCGCTAAAATTTTCATCAAACGCACCCAATTGGAGAAGAACGTCTTTGGGCATAGAAAAATTACCAGATGTCCCACAAGCCCAATGGTTACTCTTTTCCCTTTGATCAAACACGATATTCTTTGTACATTGATCGTATGCATCTACACTAGTATTCATTAATCTATCTTTTGTTATAATTGATACTGGTTCTCTTTGATTAAAGAGTTCTTTTTGCAGATCCAGCATATGATTTGCACCCAATACAATACAATCACGATTCGTCAGATGACAATCCATATGATATTTTAAGCATTCTGGATTGATTAAAATATCGTCATCATTGAATAATACGATATCGCCCTCGGCCGCTTCTAGGCTGTATTTCTCGCCTTGGGCCGACCTGAATGCATTATTTTAATATATTTCAAGTCAAAAGAATAATAATTTTTCAGATAGTCAGCTTCCAAATCTTCGCCACCATCATTGCAAACAATAACTTCAAAATAGGGAAAAGTTTGAAATGCAGTATGATAACTTTGTAAAGTAAGCCTTAAATGTTGCAGTTTATTGTAGGTACAAATTATAATACTGAATTTCATAATTTTACTCATTCTCCATCAATAATAATATAGTCATAATTGACTTTCTTGATCGCTCCAACTTTTTTAAACACAATATTTCCCCAAACAAAAAGATTGTCATAGTATGCTTTGTCCCGATCGGTTGCATCACAAAACATTTTTGTTGTTCTGGAACACTTTTGTAATAGCTCTATATGATAGCATTCACTGGAACAAGATTGACAATTGCATACAGATTCAGGACTAAAATCGTAAAATTGCGTGGAAGCAAACTCGCGCTACCGATAAAATCCTGCTATTTTCATAACAAGTAACGTTGATATGATGATCATGATAAAAAGTGAGTGCATTTGGATCAATTGCATTGACTTCAATTTCCTTAATTTTGTATTTCTCTAAAATCCCTAACTTTGATTTGTGAATAAAGCTGCTCAAAGCCATTTCTTTCGATCTTTGTTCTGCTTCCAGGATCTTTGTATGCCACGGACAATCTGTAATAGATCTTGTAATAATCCTACCCAACACCGGAATAATCTGTTGCTTCTCAATAAGCGGCCAGCATTTATATAACAATCCCCAATCATTAAAGGTCACCTTACTACCTTGCGCAACGTATTGATTACCTGATAAAAACGTTGCATATACTGATTGGGTACGATAGGAGTCAAATATCTTATTTTGATCCCCAACTGGCTGGCAAAAGAAATATTCTCAACCACTTCAGGACTAATTGCCTGCAAGGCACATCCTTCGTTTCCTAAAACAATATGATCTAGACGGGTGTTTACAAGAGCGTCCTGATCCATGTGCAGCATGAAATATTCTCTTGTCATATACAAACTACCCCTAAATAAAATATTTTAAATATGGACTATTTAAATATTTGCATCTCCCTTTTTGACACCAAATTCTTTGCCAATACTCTGGAATCAACAGGCCGACGTCATCAGATTTGGATTTCAAAACGGATTGAAAAAGCTCGACCACCTTAGCACTTCGTTTATAATCCCTGTCCCGTCCAACTATTTTAATAGCCTTCACACCCATACGGTCTAAATCTTTTAAAACACATAGCGAACAGCCCATTTCTGAATCGAAAAGCGTTCCCTCTCGGACAAACTCTCCGGATTTTATCTTGTAATAAGACTTACAAGCGATGCCCTGATCAAAATCGTCCGCAATGCCTTCTCCTAGCTCATGCAGAAAGTTACAAGCGCCGTTAAAGAACGAACAGCCCAGATATCCCGGAACTTCTATCTCCATGATATTGGATTGTACCGCAGCGGCGATCTCCTGATAGGACACTTGATAAGACAGAGTCGTCCTTTTGACTCCAAAGGATTTCAGAAAGAGCAGCTGGTTTGTATTGACTGTTCTAAAGTAAAGGCTGGCATGAACTGGAGTTCGATATCCTTTTTCATGATAAGCGTACAATAGACCAATATCTCCAATAACGATCGAATCCACGCCGCATTCCATCCCTCTCTCTAAATAATGAAAAAAAGAACGCTCTAAATCATTTCCTTCATACTCTGAGAAAAAGGGAGTGTTTCCTAAAAAATTGATTTTGACACCGCGATCATGAGCGAACGCAACAATGTTTTTTAATTCGTTAAAGGATGGAAGCACTTTTAATTGATGATAGGACCATTTCCCACGCCCTGTAAAAGAATAGCATTGAAAAATTCCATCATCTGCACCTAAATATAATTCATCCGCTCCACTCTCAATCATTGAAGCAGCTGATTCCATCGTGTTAACAGGAGCTAAAATATTCATATACCTATACCACGTCTTTACTATTGAAGTTTTGATGTGACGAAATTGGATAAAGTATCAATCGAATGAAAATATTTAAGTTGCAGGTCCTCATCCTCAAAACGAATTGAAAACGTTTCTTCCAACATAACGATCAGTTTAATCACATTGAGAGAATCCAGACCAACTGACAACAACTCCTGCTTTTCATCCAAATCCTCTTTATTCAGTAGCTCCAGAAGCATCCTTTTGATTTCCGCACGAATATCATTCATTTATGTATCATCCTTTCATCGTGATTGAGTCAATTGTTTTTCACCATACTATTAAGAAAGGTATCGGGATTCATGACCTCCAATGGGCTTTCTCCCTCACCGGCAGATTGCACTCGATGAATAAATGTTATGCCAACCGATCCAAAGTAAGATTCTTTTTTACGATTGGGCCTTTGTAAAGTCCAGCTCTTCCTACAATCAAAAGTTCGCTGAAATACGATTTCTCTGCCTGCATCGATTCTATATAACCGCAAATCATAAAATCATATTCTTTTACTTTTAAATAGCGTATCGATAAATCTACATATTTTTGAAACTCCCTTCGTGCAAAAATCAAGGTAGTAGAGTATTCTTCCGTATCTAAATAAATAGATAACAAAGAAGAAAGCAGATTGCTTGCCGTTAGCCGAAAAACAAAGGGATTTGAATTCCCTTCCAAAGCCAACCGAGTGAATTGTTTTTGCTTGACAGTTATCCCATCATTGGTTCCTATGATAATTCCAGTTTTATGCTGATGGAACAATTCTGCATTTACGCTTAAATCCAAGAAACATTTTAATAACGCAAGATTGGCTGGATCCGCACTGCGATACTTTTCACAATACCTTGCATAATAGGAAGGTTGCTCCGTGTACAACTGAGCTCTTATGCGCTGATCCAGATCTTCCGTATCGTATAGATCGCACCGATGTGCGATAAGATCATACCTCATAGCTGCCCATACCTCATACATCGATCATTACAATCATTGCTCCATTTATACCAGAGAACCCAATTCCCAAAAAGAGGATATTGAATGGGGGAAAAAACCTTCTCTTTGGGGGGACAAAGTGATGATAAAAAGACAATGTTTCAGCCAGATTTCCCTCTTCAATACCTAGCAGACAAAGATGTAATTCTATGACTCCGGTTGCCCCCAGCACATGCTGTTTCTTGATTGAGCACACAGCCTCCTCTGAGAAACCCATGGCGTTTGCGGCAGAAATATAGGCATGATTGACCTCTTGAGTTCCGTTGCAGCTGCACATCACCAGATCAATCCCTTTTTTCTCGATTTTAGAGTTTAACAAAACATCATCAATCGCCCGGCGCAGACCCCTCTGATTTTTTTCAATAGAAGCGATTCCTACAGAATCATTTACCACACTACAATCTCTTATGGTATATTTCGACCGTTCTCGTCCGCTCAAGAGCAGCATTCCAACTCCAGAGGAAAGGACAATCCCTTTGGAATTTGCAAATGGAATAAGCGTTTCCTCAGGTGATAATAATTGCATAGCATCCAGACCGTCGCTAATGAAATCGCTATTAAAATCATAGCCGATCACAATCACATAGTCATACAGGTTTCCATTAAGCATAACAAAGCATTTTGGATTGCATCAATTGAACTTATACAAGTGTTTGTAATTATCATATCGCTCATATTCAACATGGGATATATTGAAAGCAGATGGTTCTTTATCATTTGGGGAAGATACCGGTATGCCATTTCTCCATAGGGATAACAATGCGATAACAGCGCTAAACTAGAAGCATAGATTACCATTACCTTCCGGTTTTTTAAACAATATTGCGCAAACCACACATCTAAATTCTCACAAATGAAAGCGGCGCATCCATCAACTTTCAAAGTCCTTTCGATTTTTGCTGCATGTTCAAGCACGGCCACATACATTCTATATTGCCTCCTATTCTACAAACGCAAAGGTAGAAAAGCTCACATCCAGCCAATAAAACTTACTTGGTTTAAGCGTATACCGCTTCCTCCTCTCTATACTTATTTAAAATTTTTGAATTTTTTAGATCGTGGTAAGCGCCTATCTGAACGATACTTCCGTTTTCGATAATCAAGATATTGTCATATTTCTCCAAATTGTGAGGATCGAATTTGTGGCACACATTGATAACAGACGTATGAGCCATATTTAAAAATCATATTTTCAATTTTTTTGAGAGTTGCATCTGTCTAAAGCAGAGGTAACTTCATCCAACAGCAAAACCTGAGGATTTATATACAACGCCCGTGCCAAATTTACCCGCATCTTCTCTCCGCCGGATAGTTGGTTCACTTCCTCATCCACAACGCTGTCCAGTTGATCCGGCAATCGATCAACCAATTCCTTAAGCTGCGCCAATTCAATTGCTCGCTGCAGTTGTTTTTCGCTGGGATCTCCAAGAATATTAATATTATCTTTTAATGAGCTATTAAATAAATAACATCGTTGACTGACGAGCGTAACATTCTTTGCAAGGTCTCTCCCGTCAATCCTTTTATAGTTATGTCCACCAATCGATATCTCACCTTCGTATGATTCATACATCTTGGCAATCAGTTTAAGCAGCGTCGATTTTCCGCTTCCGCTTTCACCTAATACCAACCATTTTTCACCGGGTGAGATTCTGTATATTAATATCTTTTAATACAGGTTTATCATGGCGGTAGCGAAGGATACATGTCTTAGTTCAATGTCAAACTGATTACCCTGCCAGGAGAGCTCTTCCACAGCATGCCTATTCTCATCTCCCCCATGAATTATGCTCATAATCTCTTTATTTATTTTAGATACCGTAAAGGGAAGCATAATATGCGAAGCCACATTCTGTACCTGCTTAAAAAACCGAAGGGATAGATTGAGAACTGCAACAATAGCGCCGACATCCAATTGCTTATTAATAACCATCCAAGCGGCAATAATCATTAAAATTAGCGACAGCCCCTGCGACAGACAAAACGAAAACATCCCCAACACATTTGAAATGATTCCCAATTTGTTTTGGGCGGTGCGTACTTCAGCAGCAGATTCGGAAAGCCCTTCTTTATATTTTTTTTCGGCAGTAAACGCCTTGATAATTTCAAACCCCATAAAGCATCTTTTAAATTTGCCGTATACAAGTTAAGCTTGTTCGAATAATTTTTTGTTGCAGTATCCAACGTTCTTTTTAATGTCGCCGGTTAAAATGGCAAGCAGGCACGTCATTCCAATCAATATAAGGCCAAGGTTTTATCTAGATAAAACATAACGATCAAGGTCGTGATAATACTTGTGATATCCTCTACTGATAAAAAAATACTGGAGAAATATTTTTCCTGAATAATTGTGATGTCGTTTGTCATTGCGGATATATAGCTAGCTGATCCCTTTTTGGAAAATCGTTCGTAATTGAAATCGAGCAGATGGTTCGTGTAAGATTCACGCAATTCTTTCAGGCATCGGTTAATATAAAGTTGAGAAAAAAGCTGATTCAAAAAATAAGAGGAAAAAATTACCAAGCAAAATACGGAAGCCTGCATAATGAGCCTGCTAAAGCTATCAACAGAGGTCGCGCTAATAGCGGCATTTACAATATACTGCATTAAAACAGCAAAGCCTACCCATAATGCAGATGAAATGATTTTAAAAATAACTGTGGCTATAAATTGAATCGGGTGTGCTAATAAAATTTTTTTCACAAAAATCACCACTTCTTGACTATTTATTAAAAACCAGATCGTCGATATCTGCACAAAGAAGCTCTTTCACAGAGGCCGAAGGCGAGGCAGGTTTGAACTCCTGAATAAGGGTATCCACCTGTAAATCATGAAATAACTGTTCCGTAAGATATAGTACGATATAAACACTTTCGTTAAGGCCGTTACTGGAGACTAGCTGGCTAAATTTATCCCAATTAAGAGTAGCCCTATGATTACGTATAAATTCTCTAATATCCAAAAAACTGATGATTTTATAAATATCCCTCATTGTCTTACGGGGTGCATATAGCATATCTTTATAAAAGTGAAAACAATTCTGCAATAAATCGTATTCATCCCTTAAACTCAGATAAGTAAAATTCTCATTGTAGTAAGGCGTACGACAAACGTTTTTCATAAACTCGGATATTTCAATTGGATCCTTAATCTGTCCACCGAAAAAAGGAGAAAAATTGACATCAAGAAATACAGCATTCGCATATGAGTAGTACGGAGATATTTTTTTACAGAACGGTGGGATCTGATGATAAAACATTTTTCCTTTCAATACATCGCTTCTTGTGGACGGGGAGAACGCTTCGCTGTACATATCGTATTTACCTTCGCGAAATCCCATTTTTCCCATGACGCTAATAAATAATGCCTCATCTGTAGGATCAATCAAAATATCTAAATCGGAAAAATCTCTAACAAACATGGAACAATGCCTATATATTTTATTCTGTAGGTTAATCCCTTTCAGAAAAGCATACGTCAAACGATTCTGTTCAAATAATTGCGCAGCCTGTTTAGCGATAGATATGTATTTTTCATATCTTAGTGAACTGGCAGTAAAAACATCCTCCATATTTCTTCTATAAAGCTTTGGAATACGCCCAAGGATTCTAGTTTCACGCAAATTTTGAAATGCTAGATTCGATATTTTATTTAGAATCAATTGTCGGTATACATAGTCGAAATTGATATTCTCCTGAAACAAGCGTACAATTTCTTGCTTTTGAGATTCATCTACTACTGGCATAGCAACCAGAAGAAGAAATTTTTTTCATTTTCAAACATTCAGCATCCCTCTTTTCGTTGATTCATTCTATTAGGCCAACAAAGTCTGAAACAACTGCATTTCTTGTGCGGTTATCTTTTCTAAAAGATAAATAATATCGTGAATACTGTTTGCACTCGGATGCATATTAAACTTAGCCGCCAGAATAAACAGGGATAAGGAGCGCTCACGATAGAATTGTATTCCTGCAGAATATTCTTATGATCCGTAATTTGTAATACTGCAGTTTGAAGCACTTTTTTATGCTCATAGAATATCCGAAAGCTTTTAATAGACAACCTTAATTTAGGATTTTGAAGCCACTGAGATTCAAATTGTTTTAAATGTCTGATCAGGCACCTTATGGCATCCATATCAATATGAATGACAGGCCTATGATAAATTTTTATTCTTCCCGGATGCATATACCTGAAAAGTTCCCTCTTAATCATTGTGTCGTTTGGGCTACTCTCCGTATAATTTGAATGAATCCACGATAAATGTGTATCTTTTCTTGTGCCTGTAAAATAACTTCGTCCAATATTGGCAAGCGAGCGCTGAATATCTTCATATCGGATTTCCTCAACTCCATAGGTACGAAAAGAGTGCTCTATTCCAGAATACCCAGCACATTTAAAACAGGCTTTAGTATCTGAATACCCGAACAGAAGCCAATCATGATAAAAATCATAAGGACGGTATATCGTAGAATTTTGAATGTAATGTTCGTTCAATACAGCTATCACATACTGTCCTTCTCGGATTGCCGCTTTGAAGGTATCTACTGTTCTATCTTTCTTTCTTATGTATTGATAGCAAAAACGCCTTCTTTCAAAATAACGCTCGCAGTAAAATCAAGCCTTCCGCGAAAGAAAAAAATATGCATAAACTCATTGATCAGCAAATTCTGAATTTCAATTTGGTTTCCGGAAAGTATTCCTAAATAAAAAGAAAGATACGGGTATGTTTTGATAAAGGGATCTGGGTCGTAAGGCAATATTATATCAGACATCAGGACACCTCGCGAATTTGTATAGACGTTACACAACCTGATTTTGTCTCACTAAACCGGCCAATTTCAATCCTGCATTAGAACCATTTTGTTAACGGATGTAAATCTACCATAACATCATAAAATGTTTTTACGCCCAGTATAGAGAGCAGTTCCCGGAGATAGCACTTAATTTTTTCCCTCCCAACACTTACAACATCAGCATAGGTATCAATAAAATCCCCATACTGGTCAGTATAAAGCCGATGTTATCTCTTGTTGCCTCCCATACATATTCCCCAAGCAGTCCACCGTATAGCCCGCATCCCCCAGATCATGTAAAGCACTTTCATAAATAGGTGAATTTTCTTTATAAACAATAAGAGGTGAAAGATAAATCCTCATATAATCAATTTTTTCCTTTGACCTTTTATCAAGATCCCGCTGCTTGACTTTCAACTCTTCCCCCGGATCAAAAGGCCAATGTGGAAAACTCCGGTAAATCTCCTTATCGATTCGCAATCGCCTGGTAATCATGGCAACGGTAGTCTCATCAAATCATAATGATCAAAATAAATCCGAAAAGCATTGAGGCATAAAATTCTAATCCGTATAACTGAATTCTTTGTAAGATATATTCATAATCCAGTTCTCTTTTTTGCATCATCAAGTACAAATCATTTAAATCCTTCATTGGAACATCTCTGTGCTTAAAAGCATGACAAAGCGTAATCATAAACTGCTCTTCATCAGATAGGCAATTGCTTTAAGCAAAGGATTATATAAATCAATTCTTCCCAATGGAAAACCTGGATAATTGATGTCTATAACCACTTCAAATTGATTATGGAGCACTTTACGGAGGTGAAAAATGTCCAGAAAATCTTATGTTGCCGTTAATAACAACTTTTTTGATGGAAAAAAACGCCACTCGCAATCACAAATCCTTTGCTAAACAGAAAAGAAGCAAGTTGAAAAGCACTTTCAGAGGATAAAGCAATATAATCATAGTCTTTATGGACCCGGATACCCTCTCCCTCTGAATATAAACGATTAGATGTGCGCCTTTAATACTGTAAATAGGCAAATGGTTGTTTTCAATAAACTCCTGTGCGCGTTCAACCTCCGGCAATACGATATGCTTACGGTGAACCTTATAAATCACTTCCTGCCACAATGGATTATCGGACACATCGATCCCATACTTCTTTATATTTGCAAACAACATAAGATCAATTCTCGTGCTATGGAAATAATCGAATTCAAATTTTGACACATTGGAAACGTTTTTTTGCAGTAGAGCAACCTCCTCGGGTGATAGACATATCTTAGCCATGCGCCCCCATTTTTCGCGAAATTCTGTAGAATACTCATTTCCGGGGACTCTATCAGGAGATTTTTCCCATTTTCCACTCCAGTTAATATTACATGATGAAACACAGGCATCACAGTCCAGATGGGATATCGTATCCTGTAGTTCATATCTTTTGACTGGATTATGAAGCATACGGTCAACAAAATTATTAAGCAACTCGATCGGCGCATATAAACACTGAATCTGTTAGGATGATTTTTCAATTCAAAAAGTTGGAAAAGATAGTTATGATCTAATGCAATCTTTTGCATCAACTTGGTGCACTCATGTTTAATGTCCTCACCGGGCATACCGCTATATATACTTGTCAGATAATTAGATACGGCAGTGCATAATTCGCAGCCTTTTGACAAAATTTTAAAATCTATGCGATTTTTATTATTTTCCCCCAAAATAATAATGGAGTCGCCACAGGATACCCCTTCCTTCAGCATAACGTCATCCGGTAACACTAAAAAATCAATATCCAAATTCAGATAATAATTTATTTTATCGGAATACATCCTATAACCTCCTAATTGCTGATGCCAATTTTTCGATATCGTATTCTTCGATACCTAAACCAAAGGATATTCTGTTAACCGCATACTCGTTCATTTTTCTAATAGAAGGCTGCGCGCAGAGATTTCCAGAACGAATAATAATATTCTGTTCTGATAAGATATACTCTAAATCGTGCGCGTGATACTGGTCGCTTACAAAAGTTAGAATGCTTTTAGAGCCACCTTCAATATTTAACATACGCAGCCGTTCGTTCTCAAGCAGACTTTGTTTTATTGCTTCATACCACGATTCTTCTGCTAATCGGATGTTATCATATCCAATTTGATTGATAAAAGAACATGCCTCGCTCCAAGCCACAAGGAGCCCTACATCAAAAGTTCCTGCTTCAAACTTTTTCTTAGTTTCTCCCCAAGTATCCTCAAACGAAACTGTATCCACCATGCCCCCTCCAAGAAGCACCGGTGTTACCTTCTCGAGATATGATTTTTTAACCAATGCCCCTGCAATATTTTTAGGGCCATACATTTTATGTGAAGACAAAATGTATCCAGTAATACGATCATTCGTATAAATTGGCGCATGCGCTACATTTTGAGATTCATCAATAAAGATATATGCGTTATCAAAAATTTCACAAACTTTTTGCAGATCAGGCATAAATCCGTTGCTGTTTGCAACGCTCGACAGTACGACGCATGATACGATATCTTTCATTTCTTGTAGGTAACTGTAATCGATTTGTCCCTCCTTCGTTAAAGGCATCTCTAAAAATATGGCGTTATTTCGTTTTGCTAAGTATTTCCAAGGGAGTAGATTGCTATGGTGTTCATAAGGACCTGCAAGAATACAGTCAAGCGAATGCAACGTATCCGGATAGCTTAAGGCCAACATGTTAATCAGTCTGTCGTATTTTTTCCATATATAATTCAATAATCGTCCCCTATCTTAAAATGCTTTTGATTGTAGCCTCTGCATTATAAAATTGTTCATATGCCCGAATAGAAAGCACTATTCCCTTTGCCCAAATAAAGATACCCAATGTTACTCTGATATTATTCCCATGCATTTATTACCCC
>ENA-OQCX01001177-OQCX01001177.1-human-gut-metagenome-genome-assembly--contig:-NODE-1177-length-12571-cov-1.609531_pt1 | contig 12571 bp, 19 predicted proteins | sample MGYA00242762_ERZ504587 | MGnify/ENA primary metagenome ERZ504587 (study PRJEB26092, sample SAMD00036337) | human gut metagenome | host: Homo sapiens | study: EMG produced TPA metagenomics assembly of...
CTCCTTTTTTACATAAACCACTTAATTCATCTAATACTGAATTTGTGATCTTTCCAGCTGGTAACATAACCCAGATCACATCTTTCTGATCCGCAGATACCAAACCTTTTAGAGTTTCATATGATTTAATTCCAGATTCTTCAGCCTTCTTTCTGGCTTCTTCATTTACATCGAATCCTTCTACATCAACCTCGTGGTCTTTCATATTCAGGGCTAAATTAAATCCCATTTTTCCAAGACCTACCATTTTTAATTTCATGACTTGGCTCCTTTCTTTTGTCACTTTTGTCTTTCGATAGGCTTATTATATGAATTTTTTTTGTGACATTTCTATAGTTTTTAGTCTATTCCAAACCAAAGGTACTTCCGCTTTTATATTTCCACATTTTCCTCCATTTCCGCATTTGAATTTCCACATTTCCACTTTTTGAAAGATATCAAATTGACACACTTATAATTCGTGTTAACTTTCTTAGTATCAGAAAGGAGCTGTCCATGCAAATTATAAAAACGTCAGTCATCGAAAATATTAAACATAACTTTGAAGAACTCTTTCCTGCAGAGAAAAAAACTGCACAATATATCCTTGATCATCTTGAAGAAGTAACCCTTCTTAATATCTCACAGCTTGCTAAAAAAGCTCATGCAAGTGAAGCTTCCATTGTCAGAATGGCAAAACATCTAGGTATAATGGTTTCTTCCAAATGCGGCTTCTTCTTTCAAATGATGTCGCACAAAAAGACAGTGATATGTTAAACAATGCCCCCTTACTTACAAGTGAAAAAATATTTTCTGCTTGTGCAAACCGCATTCGTTCACTCTCAAGTTTCATCTCTACAAATGATCTGCTCTGTGCTGCAAAATTGATCTGTGAAGCCAGAATATGTCATATTATAGGGCTGGAAATACAATCCCGATTGCTTCTGATCTTGGATTCCGCCTTCAGAGGAACGGGCAATCCTGTATGTATTCTTCATTGCCAGAACAGTATTTTAATAACATTGCACTTGGTGATTCTTCTGATCTTGTAATTGCGATCAGTCGTTCTGGTGCTTCAACACAAGTTTTAAAAGCGCTTTCCCTTGCTAAGAAAAAAGAAATGAAGATTCTTGTGATCACTGCTGATCCAAACTCTCAGATCATGGATTTTCAGATGCTATTTACAGATTAACGACACGAATGAAATGCATGATCAAAATGTTCGTGCTGATTCTCATTTATTAGAACTCGCTGTCAATGATGCTCTCATTTATGTTATTAAAAATTATCCTCTCTTTAATTTTGATGATAAATTGCCAACTCAGATAAACGATGTAGAATTATTGCTTAGCGAAACTAAATTTTAGATATGAATTTTTATGTAGATGAAATATATTTTTATTTCATCTATTTTATTGACTTTTGTGAAAATATTTTTTATAATAACCACAATCCCAAAGTTTCTATGAAAATATTTTTTACGAAGGAGGTATTTATGTTAGTTACAATGAAGGAAATTCTTGATCGAGCAAAAAAAAGATAATTATGGTGTTACTGCCCGAATGTACAAAGTGAGGATACCGTACGTGCTGTTATCAAAGTTGCTGAAAAGTGTAATTCTCCAATGATCATTGATGTGAATGCTTTTATACATCCCGATCTTCCGTGGTTTATACACATGATCCGTGATCTTACAGAAAAATCACCTGTACCTTTTGCAATCAATTTAGATCATGGAAAAAGTTATGAAGATATCATGTTAGGAATCAATTCTGGTTTTACTTCCATTATGGTTGATTGTTCTTCTTTAAGCTATGAAGATAATATTGCTCAGACAAAAGAGACTGTAAAAATGTGCCGTCCTCTTAATATCAGTGTAGAAGCTGAATTAGGTCACGTTGGTCAGGGTGTTGATTATTCTTCCGATGGTTCTGATCATTTTACAAACCCTGAAGAAGCAAGAAAATTTGTGGAAGAAACAGGAATCGATTGTCTTGCTGTAGCTATCGGAACTGCTCATGGACGTTATCACGGCACTCCTCACATCGATTTTGATCTGTTAAAACAGATTACCGATATTGTAGATATACCACTTGTATTACATGGTGGAAGTGGAACTGGTGATGAAAATTTAAGAAAAGCTGTAAAAAATGGTATTCAGAAAGTCAACCTTGCAACAGAACTTGTCGTTGCCGGAAAAGAAGAATTAGAAACTTTTAATTCAAGATAAAAACTTTGATAAATGGCAGTTGATTCCGTCTTTTATCAAGGGATATTCTGACCGTCTGGAACATTATGTGAAATTATTTGATCAGGAAAATAGAGCTTGGTAAGGAGGATTTTATTATGATACGTTTTCATGATGCCTGCGGAACTACAGGTAAAACAGTTGCTGCAAGATTACTGCCCGACACAGATTTGATCGAAGGTATTGAAGAAGTATGTAAAAAAAATAATATTAAACATGCTTATGTTACCTGTTTTGGAAGTTTTAAAAAATGTGGTTATATGTATCTTGTTCCAAAAGAAGATGCGAAGTCGGCGCTGGATATGGGAATGTTCTGCAAAAAGACGGCCCAGTAGAATTTCTAAATGGAACCGGTGTTGTTTGTCAAAATAATAATGCCTATGACACACATTTTCATGCGACAATGTGTGATGCTTCTGGTAATGTCTTTGGTGGTCATATTGTAAAGGATATACTCCAACACTGACAACCGTTGATCTTATTATTTTTGAAATCAAAGATATTGAAATGCTTCGTGTTTACGATGAAGAAACTGATCTTACACAATTTCTTCCTGAGTAATATCGTTTGTTGGAATCATTTAGTTTTTTAACGGAGGGGCATACTTATGAAACATATAAAACTTGCTGTTATTGCAGATGATTTTACAGGCGGGGCAGATGCCGCAAGTTTTCTAAAACGGAAACACGCAAATGTTGTTTTGTTAACAGGAATCCCTCAAACTCTTCCTGATTGTGACTGTGTAGTTTTTGCCTTGAAAATACGCAGTATTCCTGTATCTGATGCGCTTAAGAAAGTTCATGACGTTCTGCTCTTTTTAGATCAGTATCATGTTGAACATTTATATTATAAATATTGCTCTACTTTTGACTCTACACCAAAAGGAAATATTGGACCTGTTATGGATTTCCTTCTCGACTACTATGATCTTCCTTACAGCATTCTCTGTCCATCCCTTCCAGTAAATGGGCGTACTGTTGAAAATGGCATTCTTTATGTGAATCATCAAAAGTTATCAGAAAGCCTTTAAAAGATCACCCGTTAAATCCCATGTGGGATTCTTATATTCCTAAAATTATGGAACTACAAAGCAAATACCCTTGTTTTGTACTGAAACGAAACGAGTCTTTAACGTCATTTCTGGAAGAGAGAATGAGATCAGATTCAAAGTTTTATATTGTCCCTGATTATTCTGATTCTCAGGATGCTAAAAGAATCGTATCTTGTTTTGGAGATAATTTTCTCTATAGTGGTGGAAGTGGATTATTAGAATTTCTTTTTGATTTTTCTTCTCCAGAAAATTTTTCAGACATCTTTTGATAACCGCACGATCATTTTATGTGGAAGCTGTTCAAAAGCTACCAGGCTGCAAATACAACATTTTAGCGAAAATTATGAATGTTTATCTATCAATGAATCCAGTGATGATCTGACTTACATAACATCACTTATTGATGAGCAGAAAAGTCCATTGTTAATATATAGTGATGCTGTGTTGAAAAATTTTAAAACAGAAAAAAATCCTCTGCACTTTATACAGCTGCCAGGAAAATAGAGTCTATTCTATCTTCCATTGCTGTTTATGCAAAAGATCATAACTATCACAAAATCATTGTTGCTGGTGGAGAAACTTCTGGAGCTGTGACCTCAAGATTAGGGTATACCGCTTTTTATATCGGTCAGGAAATCTGCCCTGGGGTTCCTGTTTTAATCCTGAAGAAGATGAGCATTTACAGCTATATTGAAATCTGGAAATTTTGGTGGTAAGGATTTCTTTTTGAAAGCTATGAATATGTGATTTCTGGAAAAGGGCCAAAAGGACAGAAGATTGATAATTTGGAGCAATCTTCTGTCCTTTTGTTTTGATTAAATTCATGCTAATATCTCTTTCACTTCGGATTCTTCAATGTTACATTCTTCTGCTATCTGTGCTGCAGTATAACCCTTTTGAGATAACTTGAAAACTTTCTTTGCCAGTTGTATTCCCTCATCCTTAGCAGTTCTCATCCGGCTCACCTCGTCACTCACTGCCATTTCCTCTCTCAGATATAAATACCGTTCTTTCTCATCCTGACTCATCTTATACATCTCATTCTTCACCGCCTCTCTATATGGGTTCCCACGAATTGTTTCCTCGACCTGCTTCCAATCCTTTGCCGCAAGTAATTTCGCCCAATAGTACAATTCTGTCTGTTTTTCTTCTTCTGTTGCTGATTCTACTTGTTTTAATTGTACCACATGAAATTGTAACTTACTACTATATTCCTCGTTTGTCTTTATATCTAATAATTTAATATGATGATGAAATCCAGGTGTTTTCATTAAATCAAAATCCAAAATCCCAACATGAATACATGGTTCTAAATCGCCATATGCTGTCCATGATAAAGTCCTTCCGTAAACATTCTGCAATTATAAAACAAACTTCGTTCTGTCCAGTCTTCTTGATAACGATTCTGCATTTCAATATTAATTTTCTTATTGTCGTTTAAATAAATTTTTATATCCAGAATTCCCTCTTTTTCTTCTTCATTCTCCCCCTCTTCAAACGGATCAATAACTTCTAGCTTCACAACATCTTCTTCATCCAATCCCAATAATGCAATCAAAAATCCTCTTGCAATATAATTCATTTTAAATAATTTGCGAAATGCATAATTGTTTGTCAATTGAATGTTTAATGGTTCTTTTTCTGCTGCCTTTTTTCTTAAATACTGTTCTCTTGAATAAATGGTATCTTTCATGCCCTTCCTCCTTTTTACATTAATATCCAATTTTTGTAATTTGAATTATACCAAGATGCTCTATTTATTTCAAGATATTTTTGTAATATTTTCCATTGTTTTACATTTCATTATTGCAAAAGCTTATTATAAAAGGAATCCTGCCATACAGGATTCCCTCCATTTTTACTATTTGATTTCACACGCCTTAACCTTTCTGCTTCATCCGCTTAATCACTTTAAGCCGTGTAAATTCCTCTCTTTCCTTCTCTTCCAGCTCATTCGAAATCTTATAAACCAATCCAGTATAAGTTGGAATCGTAATATTTTTAAGAGCATTTGCCTCTTCTGTGTCTTCTTAATTACTCGTTGCCAACCGATAAGCTGCATTTTCCACCATAGAAAGCTTGATCGTCAGATCCTTCACCTGCCGAAACGCTTCTCTTGCAATATCAATTGACTCAAATGTCCCATCCATCGCATACGTCAACTGATTCTCATGTGCATCATATTTCACATATGGAATCTCTGTTCCCATGATACTTCTTGTCTGAATCTGTATCGAGTCCTCGATCGGAACTGTATAGGCAAGTTCTTCTACCTTACTGATCCCATGCTGGATATTCGCTCTCTGAAGGCATGCATACGCTCTTGCAAATGTTGTATCAATCTCTTCCTGAATATCTTTCGCCTCATCGATCAGATCCATCAGCTCACGAATCAGGATATTTCTTTTTTTATCCATCAGATCGTAACCCTGTTTTGCCAATGTAAGAGAGTTCTTGGCTGCGATCAGATTTCCTTTGGTCGGGAATTCTCGTGGTCCATAATCTCACCACCTTTAGCTTTCCTGCTCTTTTGGCAGGTATTTATCGATGATCTTCGTGTCGATTCGATCCAATTCTTCTCTTGGCAGGATTTTTAATAATTCCCATCCAAGATCCAATGTTTCGATCATGGAACGGTTTTCTTCCGGCCCCTGACCGATATATCGTTCCTCAAATGCCTTTCCAAATTCCAGATATTTTTTATCAATTGGGGATAACTCATCTTCTCCGATAACAGATGCTAAGTTTCTTGCTTCTCCCACTTTCGCATAAGCGGAAAATAACTGATTTGCAAGATCCTGATGATCTTCTCTTGTGTATCCTTCTCCGATTCCATCTTTCATCAGACGAGAAAGCGATGGCAAAACACTGATCGGTGGATAAATGGACTGTCCGTTTAAATTACGATCCAGTACGATCTGCCCTTCTGTAATATAACCAGTTAAGTCAGGAATTGGATGAGTGATATCATCATTTGGCATAGTTAAGATTGGTAACTGTGTGACCGAACCTTCTGCTCCTTCGATAATTCCTGCACGTTCGTATAATGTTGCAAGTTCACTGTACAAATATCCTGGATATCCTTTTCTGGATGGAATTTCTCCTTTCGATGAAGATACCTCACGCATCGCTTCCGCAAACGATGTCATATCTGTCAGGATAACTAAGATATGCATATTACAGTCAAATGCAAGATATTCTGCTGCAGTTAAGGCTACTTTTGGTGTGATCAATCGTTCTACAACTGGGTCATTTGCAAGATTTAAGAACATACATACATGATCTGCAACACCACTTTCCTCAAATGTCTTCTGAAAGAAATCCGCAACATCATGTTTGACACCCATTGCTCCAAAGACTACCGCAAATGGCTCATCTGAACCATCACCAAGAGATGCCTGTTTTACGATCTGGGCTGCCAGCTGATCGTGTGGAAGTCCGTTTCCTGAGAAGATGGGAAGTTTCTGTCCACGGATCAGTGTTGTTAATCCGTCAATTGCTGAAATACCTGTACGGATATAGTTTCTTGGATATTTTCTGCGGACCGGATTTAATGGAAGGCCGTTGACATCTCGTTTGACATCGGTGATCAGTGGTCCTAATCCATCGATTGGTCTTCCGATTCCATTAAATGTTCTCCCTAGCATATCTGGTGCAAGAGAGACTTCCATCGGGTGTCCAGTTAATTTTGTTCTTGTATTATCAAGGGACATATTTTCCGTTCCCTCAAATACCTGAATCACCGCTTTATCTTCGTATAATTCAATGATCCTTCCGATTTTTTCGTTTTTCCATCAACCGTAAATTCGACGATCTCATCAAAAATGCGTCCTGTACTCCTTCCAGAATGACAAGCGGACCATTGATGCTGCTTAGTCCTAAATATTCAATTCCCATAAAATGACCGCCTCCTTATGCATTCTTTTCCAGTACTGCGTCATAGAAATCATCAATCTGTTTACGGTAGAGATCCAGTAATTGCAGATTGTCATTCGGAACATCGTATTTGATCGCAATGACTTTCTCAAAGATCCTTCTGCTTTTAGCACGCTCATTGGCATTCCTCTCGCTACAAGTTCCCTGCTCTTTTGATACAGATATAAAATAACTTCCATCATTTTAAATTGCTTCTCCATGGACACGCAAGTGTCATCTTTATGGAAAGCATTTTGCTGCAGAAATCCTAATCGGATCACCCTTGCGATCTCTAACGTTAATTTCTGATCATCTGGAAGAACATCCCCACCGATCAGTTTTACGATCTCCATCAAACTACTTCCTGATTTAAGATCGCCATCAGACGATTTCGATAGTCCACAAAATTGGGGGATACATGATCTCTGTACCAGCCGCCGAGATCTGTCAGATATTCACTGTAACTCGTTAACCAGTGAATCGCTGGAAAATGTCTTGCGTAAGCCAAGGATTTATCAAGTCCCCAGAAGCAACGGACAAATCGTTTGGTATTCTGTGTAACTGGCTCTGAGAAATCTCCTCCCTGCGGAGATACTGCACCGATGATCGTTACAGAACCGTCCGTTCCATTTAAGTTGTGCATCATTCCAGCTCTCTCATAAAAAGCTGATAATCTGGAAGCTAAATATGCCGGAAATCCTTCTTCTGCTGGCATCTCTTCCAGACGACCGGACAATTCTCTTAACGCTTCTGCCCATCTTGAAGTAGAATCCGCCATGATCGCGACATCATATCCCATATCACGGTAATATTCTGCCAGCGTAAGTCCTGTATAAATAGATGCTTCACGTGCTGCTACCGGCATATTGGATGTGTTGGCGATCAGTGTTGTTCGGTCCATCAATGGATTACCACTCTTTGGATCAACTAATTCTGAAAATTCTTCCAATACCTGTGTCATCTCATTTCCACGTTCCCCGCATCCGATATAAATGATAATATCCGCATCGGACCATTTCGCAATCTGATGCTGTGTCATTGTCTTTCCAGTACCAAAACCACCTGGAATTGCCGCAGTTCCACCTTTAGCAATCGGAAACATTGTATCCAGTATTCTCTGGCCTGTTACCAGTGGCACACATGCCGGAATCCTGTCGTGAACAGGTCTTGGAACCCTGATTGGCCATCTCTGGATCATTGTTAACTGTTTTTCCGTTCCATCATCCAATCTTAACGTGATCATATGATCCTTGATCGCATGTTCTCCATCAGATGCCACAAAGGTAACCGTTCCTGTAAGATCTGGCGGCACCATGCATTTGTGTACGATGGCTCTTGTTTCCTGCACTTGGGCATAGATATCACCGCCATGAAGAATATCTCCTTCATTGACAACTAATTTTGTGTCCCACAATTTCCCCATATCAAGTGAATCTACGCTGATACCTCTTGTGATAAATGCACCTGCATTTTCTGCGATTCTCTCTAAAGGACGTTCAATTCCATCAAAAATGTTATCAAGGATTCCGGGAGCTAATGTGACGGATACTGCCTCCCCGCTTGCTTCCACGATCTCGCCCGGTTTTAATCCTGATGTTTCTTCATATACCTGAATCGTCGTACGGTCTTTATCCAGAGAAATGACTTCTCCAACTAATTTTTCTTTGCCGACATAAACCATTTCTGACATCTTAAATCCAGTATTTCCAGCCAGATAAATGACAGGTCCGTTAATTCCATAAATTGTTCCAGTCTTACTCACCTGTCACACCCCCTTTAAAGGTAAATTCTTCGTATTCTTTCTCCAAAGCACCTGAAAATGAATGATCGATCAAGATATTTCTTCCCGGAATAATCGAACGGATTCCTCCAAGAAAATCTTCTTCGCTGACTGTTACTGTCATTCCAGTTCGTTTTTCGAGGAATTTCTTTTTTGTCCTCATCCGAACTGTTAATATAGATTGTCAATGGATTCCCATCTGCGAATCTCGCCGCTTTTGCAATATAGGATACAAGTAATTCTTTATACGCTTCGGTTTTCATGTATTCTTCTGTCATTGCCCGGACTTCCTCAAACAATTTATTTTTTAATTCATTCTGCACTCGGCTTAATTGTCTTCGAAGTTTTAGCTGTCCTTTGGATGTTACTGTATTTAACTGCTGCCTTGCCGATGCTGTTTCGGTCTTGATCCTCGTATCTGCCTGCATCACAGCTTCTTGTTTATGTGTTTTGAACACGCCTTCCAATGCCTTCTGATGCTGATCTTATGATTTCATTTCCTCTGGCTCTTGCTTCTTCCATGGCAGCTTCTCTGATATGTGAAATCTTTTCTTCTACTGTCAATGTTGTCACCTTCCTTCTACAGCCGGCTTACAATTTCAATCCAATCGCCTCATTGACATAAGACGTGATAAAATCTTTCTTCCGTCCAGTTCCGTGCCTGTCAGGAATCTCGATCAGAAGCGGCATTGTCCGCTCCAGCTTGATCTCGTCGATCAATTCTGGAAATTCTCTTCCAAATTTCTCTGTCAAAAGCACGATTCCAATCTCTGGATCACTCATAGCTTTCTCGATCGTTTCTTTTAATTCATCCCTTTCATGAACTACGATCCCATCAACCCCGGCTAACCGCATTCCTGTCAATGTATCTAAGTTATCGCTGATCAAATACATCTTCATAACTATCACTTCCTGATCTATCCAAGTTTACCAATGATCATAAATGAAATGATCAATCCATACAGACATACACCTTCTGCCAGACCTACGAAGATCAGTGATTTACCTAAGGCACTTGGATCTTCACTGATCGCTCCTAAAGCTGCACTTGCGGCACTCGCTACGGCGATACCACCACCAACACAAGAAGTCCTGTTGATAATGCTGCTGCCAGATATCCAAGTCCTGTAGCCATTCCTGCATCAGAACCTGCTGGTGCTGCCTGTACCGGATCTGTGACAAACATCATCACTCCGGCGATCACAATGATCCCGAAGAAGAAAAAAGCGTTAAATGCAATACTTCGTTTATAACGTTTCTTTGTTCTCTCTCCATGAAGAAAATAACCAAATGGAATAAATATACTTAAGATTAATGCTGCGATGATCGCTAATTTGATTGCTAATGTCATAACCGATACCTCCTAATTTTCCTTGCCTGCATGATTGTCATACGGATGGAATTCTCTTCCTGATCCCGTATAGAAACGACTGAACATTTCATAATATTCCAGACGCAATACCTGAATTCCGACAACCAGACCTTCTAGTCCACACACGATAATATTTCCAAGAACAATGATGATCCAGTTTGGATTTCCTGCTCCATCTGTGATCCCTCCGAGCATCAGAACAACTTCCATCATAGCCGCATGGCTCACTGCAAATGCCCCGATACGCACAAATGAGATCGTGTTAGAGAAGAAACTTAACATCGTCTCGAACAGTTCAAAAAATCCCTGCACCAGAAACATTCCAACGCCGCCTTCTGCTTTTGGTTTCTTTCCTTCCACTAGCTGTCCTAATGGTTCTTTTAATAAGAACATGATCACTGGAATTCCAAGGAAAATGATCATCATGATATTTCCTGGTGTTTTATGGACCTGTCATATAAAGCACGATCGTTAAGACAAGGAATCCATAAAATACAAGTCCTGCAACTCCATTTGGGCTGAAGAATAAATTTTCTTTATCCCCACGTTTCTTTGCATTGATGATCTGAAATACCATCGCAAGCAGGATCAGTGCCATACCAAATGCAACTGCCACGATAAATACAGTATTTAACTGCCCAACAAACGGTAATTTCATCATGCATGCATTGGCGATAACCACTTGGTTTAATGATCGTTCCTTCAAATCCAAAGAAGCTTCCAAACATAAAGCCAAAGAATGTAGAAAAAATTCCGGCAACAGAAATGATTCCTGCTAGATTCCATTTCTTGATCTTATATAGTAATCCCCCGCCGACAAACAAACACAATCCCTGACCAACATCCCCAAACATCGCTCCGAAGATAAAGGTATAAGTCAGTGCCACGAAAATGGTTGGGTCCATCTCATCATGAGATGGCAGTCCATACATTCTGATAAACATTTCAAATGGTTTGAAGAATTTGGGATTCTGTAATTTCGTTGGTGGATCACCGAAGAATTTTTCTCTTCCTTCTTCAACAATGATCGTGATCCTATCATCATCTTTTGTCTCCTCAATAAATGCCTGTGTATCTTTTTCACTCATCCATCCACAGAGAATATAGTAATCTTCCTGTTCTTCATTTTCCATACAGGCTGCCATTTTACGCACATCGAAGTTATTGGATAATTCTTCTAACTTATATCTCGCTCCTCGAATCTTCTTTGCCTTGACTGATAAGAAATCTTTCATCTGTTTCTGGACATTTTCAATTTCTTTTTCAATCTCATCGATCTGATTTCTTAAATTCCTGCAGATCTCTGCCGGCATTCCTTCGTAATCGTCTGGAAGTGCGATATTTTCAAAATGCAGAGATTTAAAGTAGAATCAATCTTTCCCATCTCCTTATGTGCCGCAAAATAACATCCATACACATAATTTTCATTTCGGATTCCTTCTAAAAAAATTGCATTGAGATCATCGAATAAATATTTTTCAAGTTTCTGATAATACTCTACGTTTACTCGTCCGAATCTGACTTTCATATATTGATAGCCATAAACTTCTTTTAAATTTAACTCTAAAGGCTGAAACGGTTCAAGTTCATGAAGTTTTTCTAATAATTCTTCTTTCTGCTTCTTTAACCGGTCTTCCCTTGCCTTAAGGTCCAGATAATCATGATTGAGATCCCTGATCATTGTCAGGATCTCATCTGCCGTAAGAGATGTATCCATCTCTCCTTTTGGCTGTGCAAGCATCAATACATACTGTTCCGCTTTAGAAAGCGGTTCTTTGTAAGGATTCACATCCATAAACGGCATGAGGTTATCTGTCGTTTTCAATTCTGTGATCGCATTTTCCAGCTGCATTTCGTATTTGGAAAGGTAAAATGCACTTACCCTGTCAATATCAGTTCTCGGTCCGGAAATGCTTAAGAATTTCATCTTTACGATCATGATGCATTACCTCCTTGACGTCGTTGCTTTTGCACCAGATACTGTAATGTCTCCCGTTGTGATAATCCATAGCGGATACATTCCAGTGCCGTGGTGATCTTATAAATCTCTTCCTCCTTTAAAAATAAATATTGTTGTATACTTGCCAGAGAATACGGATGGTTTCTGTAAGCGATCGTTAAGATATGTTCCACACATTCATTCACAATACTCTCAATCTGCACCTGTCTCCGAACTCATATTTCTTCCGTATAAGTTTCATTTAATCTTCTTTGAATTCTTTCAAC
>ENA-OQCX01001178-OQCX01001178.1-human-gut-metagenome-genome-assembly--contig:-NODE-1178-length-12559-cov-1.779360_pt1 | contig 12559 bp, 17 predicted proteins | sample MGYA00242762_ERZ504587 | MGnify/ENA primary metagenome ERZ504587 (study PRJEB26092, sample SAMD00036337) | human gut metagenome | host: Homo sapiens | study: EMG produced TPA metagenomics assembly of...
GAAACTTTGCTGATTAATCCTGTTACCAGTTTTTCACCAGAACAGCTCCGACAATGTCTCTCACTTGGTCTAAACCCGGATCTATTTTATTTAATTGGGGTTAAGTGTAACACTACGAACAGGATGAACATCCTCCAGAATCAGGAATACTATATTTCTTATTCTCTGTCTAAGAAGATCAATAAAGATTATGAGGTATTGCATCCTGTTATATTGGAAACATTGTATATATTCTCATGCCTGTTACATCTGCTGATCCTATTGCTGAAGCCAAAAGTCTGGCCCATTCACTTGTCTGCTATACCAGGGAAAAACTTTTTTCTTCTATCACAATCGGAATCAGCGAACTTGGCAATTCTATTCAACAGTTTCCAAAGCTCAATAAACAGATACAGTATTGCTTTTCCTATAAAGCTTCCAATATTGTTTCACTAGACGACAGCATTTTATTTTTTGCAGAAATAAATGATTACAATTCCAGTATTATTGAGATTAACGAGATCATTTCCAATCTGATCAATGCCATCCAGACACGTAATCTTTGTGATGCGCTGGAAATCGGAGATGCTTTTTTTTCACTGATACAGAATGAAAATCTGCTCAATCAGCAGGATGCTATCAAACTAGTAGAATTAAACCTCCATATCCAGCTTAAAAATTTCCTGGATGACTCTAAAGATAGTAATTACCTTACTACTCCGATCACACGCTATTGTATGGAACAACCTTGCAGCGAACACAGCAGAACTGTTTTTTCCAACTGTATTAAAAACATCATTCAGGAGCTGTCCAGTGTCACCACACGAAACACAGGGATAATCGTCAATGCTGTTATAGAATACATACATAAAAACTACGAAAAACAAATTGGATTAAATGATGCCGCAGAATTTATAAACCGTAATAGCTCCTATATTTCCCGATTACTCAAGAAAGAACTTTCCATGGGCTTTTCACAACTTCTCACAGAACGCCGAATGGAAGCCGCTAAGGATCTTCTTGCCCATACTACCATGAAAGTATCTGATATTTCAGAAAAAGTAGGCTATACTTCTACCAAGTATTTTAACCAGGTTTTTTATGCTAATTTCCAGATGACGCCTACAGATTATCGTTTTATCATGAAACAGTTGTAACATTCTTTCAAAGACCACCCACCAGAAATATATCCTAAGAGACTGTCTGACAAACAAAAGGTGCTGACCTGGTTCTGATTCCTACTGTCCCCCAGGTAGCACCTTTTAAAATGTTTAATGTTAATGCTTTTACTTTCCACAGCACTCCACAATGGTTTTCTCCACATCTTCTATCTGGAAAGGTTTTGCCAGGTGTGCAGTCATGCCGGCTGCGAGACATCTTTTGGCATCTTCCTCAAATGCATTTGCAGTCATTGCAATGATCGGAATTGTTTTTGCATCTGCCTGTCCATGGCACGTATGGCTTTTGTTGCTGCAATACCATCCATAACAGGCATCATGACATCCATCAATATGGCATCAAAGGTTCCCGGAGGATTATTTTCGAAGTGCTCCACTGCCTGTCTGCCGTTTTTTGCAACTGTAACCTTTGCACCGTCATCTGTCAGCAGCATTTCTATGATTTCAGCATTAAGCTCATTATCCTCGGCTGCCAGCAGATGCAATCCACGAATATCATATTTCTCAGCAATTTCCTCATCCTTTTTCTGTTCCCGGGCAATCTCAAAAGGAATGGTAATGACAAACACAGAGCCAATGCCCACCTGACTTGTCACTTCAATACTTCCATTCATCTGCTCAATCAAGCCTTTAGTGATCGCCATTCCCAGACCGGTTCCCTGATAAACACTACGGGCATCTGTTTTTTCCTGTGAGAACGGATCAAAAATATGACTCAGGAACTCCGGACTCATCCCTATACCTGTATCAGAAATCGTCCATCTGTATGTACAGATTCCATCATGTACATCTGCAGCCTCCATTACCGTAGTGATCTTTCCTCCCGGCCGGTTATACTTAATACAGTTTCCATAGATGTTCAGAAAAATCTGGCGAAGATGCAGTGAGCTTCCATAGACATAAGGATAAGGATATTCTCCTTATTTTTCTCATAAATCCACTGAATATCCTCATCTGCTGCCTTGTGAGTGATAATACTCTCAATCTCATAGACCAGATCTTTGAGACAGATATATTCATGAGTCAGAACAATATGACCTTCCTCTATTTTACTCATCTGCAGAACATCATTGATAAGGGAAAGCAAATAATCCGCTGCTATCTTCATCTTTTTATGATTTTCCTGTATCAGTTCCTTATCCTCAAAATGAGTCTCGTCAATCTTTAACAGACCAATAATACCATTCAGAGGTGTCCTGATATCATGCTCATACGGCTGAGGAAATTCGTTTTTGCCCTGCTTTCAGCACGCATCTCATTGAAGGCGGCCTGAAGGCGTGCCTGTTCCTGCTCATCCCGTTCATGTCTCTGTGTGGTATCCTGCAGCAGAATAATCGCATAGATCATAGGCACCTCAGCAAGAATTTCTGTATCAAACACCACCATCCTGGTCATAAGAACTGTTTTCTGTACCCAGCGGATACTTCCATCATCTTCGCGGGCACAATATTCCACAGACATATTTGTTTCTCCGTTCTCAAACCTCTTACGAAGTTTTTCACAGTTATCTGTCATGCAGTAACCGGCAATTGTTTCCTGGGTGATTTTTTTCTCATATTCCCAGCAATAATCCCGATAAGAACATGGAAGCGGGTAGTCCATAAAAAGTTCCCGGCTCTTCTGTTCTTTTCCATTCAGTACGATTCTTCTTTCCAGAACATCCTTTGTCAGATTTACTGTATAGATCACATCTGACAATTCCAGAAGCGCATCCACATAGCTGTCATTTTCCAGGATAGACTGTTTCAGCTGTTCATAATAAAGCTGCAGCTGCTCTTTTGCCCCTGTCTGACCTTCTGAAGTCTTTCGGATGGTTTCAAATGCCAGGAGAAAATGATGCAGCTTTTTGTCCTCATCCCAGTCCACAGGAATCAGTGTCAGGCGGTTATATGCCCCCTGTTTCCCGATATTATACTCATATTCCAGCACATCTTTCTTCGTATGCATTTTCTTTTGAAGTTCCGAAATCTGCAGCCCTTCGCGAATATCTGCCTGACAGAACTTTTCAATCTGTTCCTCTATGATCTGTTCCACTGCACCGGAATATGCACCATCAGAGGCCAGGAAAAAATTTTCACTGGAACGAATCGCCCGATAGGTATCCATCCCGGCATCACAATACAGACAATCTGAGAAATTACTGCCGTGCTGATTAAGCAGCTTTAACAGCTGATATCCCTGATTCTTTTCTGCTGCAGCCTCTTCCCTTTTTACATGATTCTTATTGATATACATGTTTTTGTCTGCGCAGTTAAACAGCTCCCTCATTGTACTTCCGGGAAAATCACAGGCCAGTGCAAAACCTACCGCATAGCTTAGCTGAGTATCCGGATACACTCTGGATTCCTCTGCCATATCTCTGCGCACCTTTTCAAGGCACTGTGTCATCTGTTCCCTGTCCAGTCCATGGGTAACTACAAGAAACTCATCTCCACCTGCTCTTCCCACAAACTGCTCTGCTGGTATGGAAGCCCGCAGGCAGATAGCAAATCTACGGATATAGGCATCACCGGCTTCATGTCCTCTGCTGTCATTAATACGCCGGAGATTATTAAGGTCAAAACTGCAGACACCGGTATCTGCATCCGTTTCTTCCTCACTCAGTAATTCTTCACATTTATTTTTGTTCGGAAGTCCTGTCGCATCATCCAGATATACTTTTCGCTGCAACAGACGGTTCATTGCAGCATACTGTATTGCTTTTATAAACTCATATCCGATCAGCAGCATCAACACAACAATATCTGCTGTGATATATTTTTCAAGCAATGATAAGGATGTGGCTTTTTTCTGCGAATATTTTTCGGCCAGACCTGTTGCTTCATCACAGATTACAAAGAAATCCTCACTTCTGGATATAATATCTGTTTTTTCATATCCTTCAGACCGCCCCAAACAGATTTCTTTATACAGATCAGAAAATCCCTCGTCCAGTTCCTGCATTTTATTCTGAAAATCCGTATCATTCAGATATACCAGATTCAGTTTCGTATTTCCATTGCGCAGACCATCAATGAAAGACCTTACCTCCTGGATCATTGCATCGTCCTGTTCCCCGGCAACCTCCAGCTTGATGATCCTCTGTGTCTCTCCACGGACTAAACCAGTATAATTTACAATACGAGCCGTTCCCTGAATATCAGAAACAATTCCCATCATTATAATAATAAGAATAGCCAGAATAACTGCCAGAACACCAATACTGACCTGAATCATACTGGATTTCTTTTTCTTATTCTTTACTTCGGACATGGTCCTCCCCCTTCTTGTTTTATTCTGTAAAAATGGCCTGGATGAACCGATATCCCAGATATCCTGATATAGCGCCTGCCAGACTCCGCCAAGAACATCTGTGGGATAATGCACATACAAATACAATCTTGATATTCCTATCAGACAGGCAAGAACCAGAACCGGTTTCCACAGCTTCTTTTCTCCCATTCTTTCAGCATATACATTATTTTACCCTACTTTTTCCTGTATGCCTACTCAAATTTGAATGTATTTATTTATAAACAGGATTAGGGTGTCAAAAGGTCACTGACCTTTGATATATATTTCCTTTTGCATCAAATAAGTGAAAACGGCTCAGTTCCGGTTCTTCTTTTGGATCTCGCTCAAACCGAAGAATATACTGTTCCAGTAATTTCTCAACTTCTTTCTGGTTATCCAATTTGCCAAGATACTCCTTCTCTTTGAACAATTGCCAGCCTGCTTTTCCATCAAGACCAGCGTCTTTGAAAAAATGTCAGTAACTTATCACTTCCTTTCAGGCAAAGAAAAAGACGCAAGCCACATTTCTATGACTCACGCCTTACTTCGCTCACAATATTCTATTTTCATTAGTTATCTGCTAGATTGTTTACTGGCAACATTTATACATAAATCAATTCCTTGAGAATAATCTCTTCCGCAATCGCTCTGTGCTGATTAGCAGCTCTTACCCAGGCAATCTGATTTTTCTCTTTATCCGGTAATGGTTCTTTTTCTTCCAACTGTTTCAGGATCACTTCTTCCCGTTCTCTGGCTGCCTGCGTTCATTTTATTAGCACTCTCCATTTCTCATCATTTTTTGACCACAAATTTACGACATTTACGACAAATCTGACACTGCTTTACAATACCAGACAAAATGACTGATGCCCCGGAAAGCCTGTAAAACAGGCACTTCCGGGATACACAAGACAGGACAAAAATCGACTTCCATTATAAAGCGGTGAATACTGATTATTTTGTGAAGAATTTGTGAACGTTTTTTATTATCATTTGCTGGATATAAAACTGAGATCATTGTCCTAATAATAAGGAAATCTGACCTCGTTTATTTAAAATATTCAATTATCGTCATATGAATGGGAAGTTTTCTTCCCGCCATTTACATCTAATTCAATTTGTAAATAGTATTGCTATTGTGCGGACATTTGTGTATAATAACTATAGATAACATATTTTTCTTGAAAGGAGCGAATCTATATGGCTGCAAAATCAGCAAATTTATATGCACGAATCGAACCAGAAGTAAAAGAAAAGCAGAAAGCATTTTGTCTACGCTTGGAATTCCAGCTTCCAGTGCTATTAATATGTTTTATAAACAGATTATTTTACAAAGAGGACTTCCATTTGAAGTGAAATTACCATCTTCAAGACCAGTTGACATTCATACATTATCTGAAACAGAATTCAATGAAGAATTGGAGAAAGGATATTCGGATATGCAAGCTGGACGGGCTAAAAATGCGAAAAAAGCCTTTGCAGATATCCGCAATGATTATGGCATATGATCTATGAGGTTGAATTATCTGAACAGGCTGACAACGATTTAAGAGGGATTTTTGAATATATTGCATTTGAATTGCAATCCCCTGAAAATGCAAGCGGACAGCTTGATCGTCTTGAAGAACAGATTTTAAGTCTGGATATTATGCCAGAACGGTATCGAAAATATGAAAATGAACCATGGAAAAGTCGTGGACTTCGTGTATTACCTGTAGATAATTATGTGATATTTTATATTCCTGATTCCAATAAGAAGTCGTAACAATTCTTAGAGTAATGTACGCTGGACGTGATATTGAAAATCAGTTAAAATTTCACACAAAGCAATCAGAGACCATAACTTCCTTTTCTGCAAATATGGAAACGCCATAATAACTCGAATTAAGTTTCACTTTCTAAACAATGCCATCTTTGATAATTTTGCTATCAAAGATGGCATTTTAACTTCCTGCAATTAAAAGACTTCTATACTTATATCCTCACCATTTGTCTCTGACTCTTCACCTTTCTCTGGCAGTTCACAAAAAAGCACTAGCCGTTTTGAAGAATCAGAGCCGCAGGTGGATAACAAAAGTGTCCTGGTCTCCACCTGTTCTCCCAGCCAGAAGGTATCACTATCCGCTTTTACATAGCCACATTTTATGACGGTATAGGTTAAGGCTTCCCCATCTGGTAAATACAGATATACCTTATTATGCTCCTGTAAATACGATTCACTTTCATATTTATGCAGCCCCTGAAACATGCTGCCATCTTTCATATTATGCCCGTATAGAATAGTTTTACGGTTGGTAAAATCCGGGCTGTTATCTTTGTCAAGAAAAATGCTCCCGGCTACATGTTCCGTCTTTTTAAAGGTATGCTTCAGATAATATTCATTGTCAGTTCCCTGCACAACCGGATAATCAATCCTGGTGTCCGTGATCCGTATCCAGGCAATGATCTCTGGATTTATTTTCTTTAGAGCTTCAAAATCCACGGTAACCGTTTCTTCCTGGTTTTCCTCTGGTGTTTCTCCATCTTTCCTTTCTTTTGGTTCTTCCACGGCAACGTATTCCCGCAGGTTGTCATATTCCTCTTCTCCATCCCGGTACATAAGATAAGTTCCGATTCCCATACAGATACCAAAGCCAAGCAGCAAAAGGCACACCGCTACAATCCCCATTTCTTTTACCTGCTTCATAAATTTCCTCCACTTCCAATTTTTTTGCAAGAAAAAAGGACCGCCACAAACGTGACAGTCCAGTTTTCTTATTCCTCGTGATTTTTCTTTTTGGTGTACCAGAAGATTCCAGCAATTCCGCCCACCGATAAAACAAGAAGAAGGATTGGCAGCCAAATATTGGTATCATCTCCTGTTTTCGGGGATTTTAACATAGTCACCAGTCGGGATCCGCTCATTGGTAAGCTCTTTTGTGATCTCGATCTCTTTTGTCTTATCATCCTGGTAGGTAAATACAATGGATTCCTCTTTTTCGCTTCTCACATAGCCATCCGGCGCTTTGGTTTCAACCAGGATATACTCGATTTCTTTTTTCATCTTTCCATCTTTATAAGAAGCGATTGGAATATCTCCGCTTGTAGCAACGCCCTCTTCATCTGTGACAAGGGTTGCCACAACTTTCCAGATTTCTTGATCCGAAGTTCAAACTCTGCTCCAGCAAGAGGGGAGCCATCTTCTGCATCGGTTTTCTTAAGAACCAGTTTTCCAACTGGGCGGGCATCTTTCATTTCCACCTTCTGGATTTCTCCAGTTATCTTTGACCTCAAAAGATACCTCTTCTGCAACCAGGTAACCATCTGGTGCCTGTTCTTCACCGATATAGGTTCCAACTGGAAGCTTCTCCACCATATGCGGATCTTTTTTTGATACCCAGCTTTCCACCACTTTTCCATCTTTTGTCCAGGATGGTTAATTTTGCGCCAGGTACTTCCTTGGAATCTGTCACGTCCGTTTTACTAATTTCTACTTTTGTCACATCATCCAGCATCTGGTGTTTTTGAACCTCGGCCGTATCTTCCACCTTAAATTCAATACTTTCTGCGGTGGTGTAGCCATCTGCCGGTTTGGTTTCTACCATGGTGTAGGTTTCGCCTACCAGCAGGCCACGGATCAGATGTGGCTCATCGGTAGAAATCCATTCTTCTACTACAGTTCCATTGGAATCTAAAACCTGCAAGGACGCGCCTGGAAGTTCTTTTCCATCTGTTAAATCCGCCTTGGAAAGCTCCACAGAAGTCTGCACATCCTCAAAGGTAAATTCATAGACTGCCTGGGTGGTTTTATCACCCTGATACTCGAAAGTAAATTCCTGGGCTTCGGTCGCACGCACATATCCGTCAGGTGCATAGATTTCTTCAGGTAATACTTTGCACGGATCGGAAGATCCGCAATAAAGTGGATCCAGCCGCTTTCATCTGTGGTCTTCAATTCAATGATAGTATCTTTCTCAATCAGAACTTTGCCGCTTGCCGATACAATATCTTCCGCTGCATACAGTCCAAAGATGGCTCCGGAGAGAACCTTGTCGCTGTCCTTTTCTTTTTTCAGAACATTTACCCTGCACCTTCTGGCGGCGGTTCTGCCAGTCTGCACTATAGGTTACCACCGGGGTATCCTGGTCACGGTAGGTAAGGTCTACATATCTTGGCTCATCATCCAATACATATCCATAGGAGGTTTCTTTTTCGATAATGTAATATTTACCAAGAGGCAGATTGTCAAGCTCTGCGATACCTGTTCCGTCGGTTGTTATGGTACCCACAAGCTGATCTTTTGTATAATAATTTTCGCTCACACCATCTGCTGCACGGATGTCCTCGGCGGCGTACACATTGAAGGAAACATCTGTCAGACTTCCGGTTACATAACTGAAGAAATGCTCCACTACACCTTTGGCATTATCAAGCAGGGTAACATCGTCCAGGAATTCACCTTTTTTATTTACCAGCAGGCGCGCAATGGAACATCATCTTCCATCCTTACCTTCTGAACCTCTGCGGTATCGGAAATCTGAAAGCTGATATCAGTGGTGCGTAAATAGCCGTATGGTGCGATCTGTTCCCTGAGAGTATAGATTTCTCCAACCTTTAAGCCTTTGATTACATGCGGCTTGTCTTTTACAGATGTCCAGAAATCTACCACTTCGCCTTTTTTATTTAGGATAATTAAGGAAGCTCCGTCCAGTTCCACGCCGGTCGTTACATCTGCCTTTGTGATTTCCACGGTGGTTGGCTGGTTTTTCTTGGTGGCTTTTAATTTGATTACTTTTACATCCTGTCCCTGGTAGCTGGCATCAAATTCCAGGATTTCATCCGAGGAAACATAGCCATCCGGTGCCTGAAGCTCTTTCACATAATACTTGCCAAGCGGCAGGTCCAGGGTAATCTGTGCCAGTCCATTTTTGTCACTCTTTACCTTCTGAAGCAGGGTATCTGCCTTTACAATTACCTTATCGCCGGAATAAATGTCATTATTGTTATAAATTCCAAACTCGGCACCTTCCAGCTTTTTACCAGTTTCGGCATCCTCTTTCACCACTTTAAGTTCTACCTTTCTGGCGCTTATTGGAAAATTCCACGGTTTCTTCCACAACTGGAGTGTTCTGATCTTTATACAGGAAGGTAAGCTCCTGGCTGTCCGAGTTAATGACAAACCCGGTTGGTGCTTTGGTTTCCACAACACGGTAGGTACCAAGGGGCAGATCATTTAGAATGGCCTCTCCTTTTTCATCTGTGGTAACCTTCTGGATCAGCGTATCTTTTGGGTAAATGACAGTGCGGTTGCCCGCTTCATCCACCTGGTGATCCGGGGTATAAATATCCTCTGCGGCATAAACCGCAAACTCAGCACCAGAAAGGGAAGTTTCCTCGTAGATAAAATCTTTTTTGAAAGATTTTAAGGTTTCCCCAGATTTATGGATGATGAGCTTTCCTTTTGCCGGATGGTTCTCATAGACAACCGTGATGATCGCATCCCCAGTTGTGGAATCCATCTGGTAAGCAGTGTTGCTGTCTACTTTAATCTCAACGAAATTGGTATTCTGGGTATAGCCGTCCGGGGCAGTCACTTCTTCAATGCGGTAGTTGCCACATTTTAAGGCACTTGGCAGAATCAGATAACCATTTTCATCCGTAAAATAAGATTTATGGGTAACGGTACTTGGATAAGTTGTGGTCTGCTCCACGTATTTTCCTTCATCCAGGTTGTAAATCTTAAACTCGGTGTTTGCAACCAGGACCGGCTTCTTGGTTTCATCATCCTGTTTAATGATTTTTAGTTTTGCAGAAAATTCTCCGTCTAAAAGGACCCGCCAAACCTGTGGCTCTGACTTATTTTCGCTGATTATAACCGTAAAATCAGCAACCGGTTTAAAATTATGCGGTGTTGTGGTTTCCCTTACCACATAAGTTCCATATGGAAGGGGGATTGTGCAGGCATAGCCTTTTTCGTCTGTAAAGATCTCGGTCTTTCCATCTTCTGTCAGTACTACAGGAACGGCATTTGCAAAATCATAGGAACCATCCTCTTTTGTACTTAAGCTGCTTGCGAGATAAGCGGAAAATCCGGCGCCTTTTAACAGATCGGCATCTGTTTTTCCGTTATTTGCAGCCTTAATCAGCTGGAACGGCTGTTTTTTCACATTCTCGGCAACTGTAATGGTACAATCGATTTCTTTCACCTGGTCACCTTCATAACCGCCTTCCACATCATGCTCTTCTTCATCCAGGACATAACCTGCAGGCGGAGTAATCTCTTTTACATAGTATTTTCCAGGATAGAGACCGGATACACTTGCATTTCCAGCTTTGTCGGTGGTAAGTGTAGCAACCTGGGCGTCTTTTGGATAAAGGACACCGCTGCTGCCATCCGGGTAACCAATTGCTTCCCTTGCATATAGGCCATAAACAGCACCTTCTAAAGTTGCATCTCCCTGTGCGTTCTTTCCCGTCTCACTGTCTTCCTTTGTAAGATGGATATTCACACGGACGCGCTCATCTGTAAAAGTATGTGTAAATTCTATTTTTTTCTCTTTATCCCCTGCATAATTAAATGCAAAGGAATAAACATCAGAAGTATTTAACACGTACATCTGGGGTGCCTGAAGTTCTTTGATATAGTAGGAATTGTTAACCGGAAGGTCTGCGGTATAACCTGCTTTTCCATCCGTACCAGTAGCTACCTTTTCAATCAGGGTGTCTTTTCTGACGATCACATTCCCGTCTGCAGATACAATATCATTCCCTGCATACATTCCAAAAACAGCACCTGTAAGCGGCTGTCTGGTTTCCCCATCCTGTTTTACCAAAGATACGGAGGCTTTTTGTCTGTCGTTGGTAAAGGTAACCGTGCTAAAAGAAACTTCTTCGTTTTCACCGGCAGCTGATAAGGTTACGGTTTGGGATTCGCCTGTGCAAACCAGCTTATCAGGTGCCTGTGTCTCGATTACCACGTAGGTTCCTATGTTTAAGTTATCAAGGGTTGCACTTCCGTCTTCTCCGGTTGTCAGACCTTCTTTTACAAGGGCACCATTCTGATAAATAATAGAGCCATCTGCAGCCACAATATCCGCTCCTGCGTAGACATTATATACCGCACCTTTTTGCCTTCTTGTTTCATAACGGAAGGTTACCTTTTCATCCGTTACATCTGCACCTGTTAAAACTTCACCCTCTTTATAAACGGTAAGAGAAGCCTTTTTCTCATCGTCCAGCAGTTCCTTGGTAACTTTGCTTCCCATGACAAGGGTCACATCATGGCAGTAGCATCCACAAGATAGCCGACGGGTCCTGTGATTTCTTTTAAATAAACCACATCCTGGGTTTTAATCAATGGTAACAGAAGAAACACCGTTTTCATCTGTCGGAGGCATTTCCACAATCAGGTTCTGGCAGGCTTCATCACCATACACTCCATAAACCGCGCCAGCTAAAAGGGCATTAGAACCTCTGTCTTTTTTTATGATTTCAATGGTCGCCTGCTGAAGCCAGGTAACGGAAAAATCCACGTATTTCTCATCGTCCACACCTCGCCGAATACCAGGGCCAGGTTCTGGGTGTCAGTACCAGTGATTACTTTATATGCAGAAAAATCCTTCGTAATATAACCCTTCATAGTGGATTTCCAGGAACCTGCAACTGCTGTGGCCTGATTCAGAGGTGCGGATAAATAAAACGTTGTTCCACCATACACCTTTACCTTAGCACCACCTTCGCTTGCTTCACCGGTATCCACGTTATGAAATACCACACCGGCCGGAAGCTTCATGGTAATGTTCTGCAGGGTATCTGCCTTGAACTTGATTTCTTCGGTACGCTGCTCGCTTCCATCTATGTAAGCGGTCACATTCGGATTGGAAAACGCCATGGCTACATCTGGGATCTCCGGCTGAGCCATGCAATAGTTATATAATTCCATAGCAAGTGCCTGGCCGTTTGCATTTGCACCGGAAAATGCATCGTCACTTCCACTTGCGTATGATACTGCAAGATGGGTAATTACAAACTGCTTTCCTGCGGAAAAATCCGGAATGCTCTGTTTTAAAGAAACCAATTAACTCCGGATGCTTTGTACCATAGTAGCAGACTTGGCAAGTTTCTTTCCATCTCCCAGTCTGGTAATCTTA
>ENA-OQCX01001179-OQCX01001179.1-human-gut-metagenome-genome-assembly--contig:-NODE-1179-length-12558-cov-3.841847_pt1 | contig 12558 bp, 15 predicted proteins | sample MGYA00242762_ERZ504587 | MGnify/ENA primary metagenome ERZ504587 (study PRJEB26092, sample SAMD00036337) | human gut metagenome | host: Homo sapiens | study: EMG produced TPA metagenomics assembly of...
TCCCGCTGTACGTTGTGTACTCCGCTCTGTACGGCATCTTCACCATCATCACCTACTACTCCGGTTTCCGTGCTGGCTTCTGCTTCTCCGCAGGTGCTACCGACCTGGTGTTCTCCGCTTCTCTGCCTGCAGCTGCTAAGACCTGGATGATCATTCCTCTGGGCATCGCTGCATTCGTGGTGTTCTACTTCGTGTTCTACTTCGCCATCACCAAGTTCGACCTGAAGACCCCCGGCCGTGAGGACGAGGATGCCGAAGAGGCTGAGAAGAAGGTCGTTCTGGCCAACAACAACTACACTGAGGTTGCTGCTGGCGTGCTGAAGGCCATCGGCGGCAAGGAGAACGTCTCCAGCGTGGACTACTGCGCTACCCGCCTGCGCTTCACCATTAAGGACTACACCGCTGTGGATGAGAAGGCTGTGAAGGCTGCCGGTGCTGCCGGTGTCATCCGCCCCGACAAGACCACTTGCCAGGTCATCATCGGCACCAAGGTGCAGTTCGTGTATGATGAGCTGAAGAAGATGCTGTAAGCATCCTTCTGAGCACGCTTCCGCGCGGAAGGCTGGTTGCTTCCGCATCCATTCCCAAACTGTAAAAATGCCGCCGAGGGCGGGCGTTTACGCCCCGCTTTCGGCGGCATTTTGTTTTGTTCACAAACCGGCTACCCTTTTGGCCGGAAAATATGCTATACTGACAACGACAAAGCAAAATAACAGGAGGTTCCCCATTATGAAGATCATTCGTGCAAAAGATTACAAGGACATGTCCCGCAAGGCTGCCAACATCATCTCCGCACAGGTCATTATGAAGCCCAACTGCGTGCTGGGTCTGGCGACCGGCGGCACCCCTGTTGCGCATACGCTCAGCTGGTGGACTGGTACAACAAGGGCGACCTGGATTTCTCTGAGGTCACCACCGTCAATCTGGACGAGTACCGCGGCCTGCCCAAGGAGCACCCCGAAAGCTATTGGAGCTTTATGCACAAGAACCTGTTTGACAAGGTCAACATCCGCCCTGAGGCCATCCACCTGCCCGACGGCACCAACCCCGATGCTGCGGATGCCTGCAAAAAGTACAACGAGATCATCCACAGCGTGGGCGGCATCGACCTGCAGCTGCTGGGCCTTGGCCCCAACGGCCACATCGGCTTCAACGAGCCGGGCGAGGCCTTTGAGCTGGAGACCCACTGCGTGGATCTGACCCCTGCCACCATCGAGGCCAACAAGCGCTTCTTTGACGGCAACGAGGATCTGGTGCCCAAGCAGGCCTACACCATGGGCATCAAGACCATCATGCAGGCCCGCAAGGTTCTGGTGGTGGCCAACGGTCTGGCAAAGGCCAAGGCAGTCAAGGCGGTCGTCTCCGGCCCTGTGACCCCCGAGTGCCCGGCTCCATCCTGCAGATGCACCCCGACTGCATCCTTGTGGCCGATGAGGAAGCACTGAGCCTGCTGTAATGAAACCTCTCCGTCATTGCTGCGCAATGCCACCTCCCCTAATGAGGGGAGCCTTGGCAGCCGATTTCAGTGAATCTTTTTGCCAAAGGCTCCCCTACAAGGGGAGCTGGCGGGCGCAAGCCCGACTGAGAGGTTGCACGAAGGAAAGCGTGAGAATAAGAATATGATCATCAAAAATGCTCTGATTTATACCCCCCGCCACACCTTTGAGGAGGGGAGCCTGACCATCCGAGAGGGGCGCATCGTGCCCTTTGCACAGCCGGAGGAAGGCGAGGAGATCGTGGATGCCAAGGGCGCTTACGCTCTGCCGGGCCTTGTGGACATCCACTTCCACGGTGCTATGGGCAAGGATTTCTGTGACGGCAATGAAGAAGCCATCCAGACCCTGGCCGATTTTGAGGCCGGTAAGGGCGTGCTGGCCATCTGCCCCGCCACCATGACCTTTTCGGAAGAGATCCTGAACGGTGTGATGGATGCTGCCGCCGCCCATCAAAACGGCAGGGGCGCAGACCTTGTGGGCATCAACATGGAGGGCCCCTTCATCAGCCCCAACAAGGTGGGTGCCCAGAACCCGGAGTATCTCCACAAGGCGGATGTTGCAATGTTCCGCCGCCTGCAGAAGCGGGCAAACGGCCTGATCAAGCTGGTGGATATCGCCCCGGAGGAGCCGGGTGCGCTGGAGTTCATTGCTGCCTGCCATGACGAGGTGCGCATCTCCATTGCCCACACCTGCACCAGCTACGACACCGCCAACGCCGCCTTTGACGCAGGCGCGACCCACATGACCCACCTGTACAACGCCATGCCCGGCATCACCCACCGGGAGCCCGGCCCCATCATTGCGGCGCTGGAACGGGGCGCGGAGGTGGAACTCATCACCGACAATGTCCACATCCACCCGGCCATGGTGCGGTTCACCTTCAACACCTTCGGGGATGACCATGTCATCCTGATCGCCGACAGCATGATGGCCTGCGGCCTGCCCGATGGCCAGTACAGCCTGGGCGTCAGGCGGTCACGGTCAGCGGCCCCGCGCCACCCTGACCGAGCACCCCGGCACCATTGCGGGCAGTGCCACCTGCCTGTACGACTGCATGAAGCGTGCCGTGCTGGAGATGAACGTTCCGCTGGAAAGCGCTGTCCGCGCCGCCAGCGAAAACCCCGCCAAGAGCATTGGCATCGACAATGATTACGGCAGTCTGGCTGCAGGCCGTTACGGCAATGTGATCCTGGCGGACAAGGAGCTGAACATCCAGGCTGTCTACCAGAAAGGAACCCGTATCGTATGAACCCCGAGAGCCTAACCTGGCGGCTGCTGACCGCCGAAGAGCTGACGAACGTTTACCTGAACGAGATGCGCCGGGATTTTCCTGCCGGAGAGCTGAAGCCCCTGAGCATGATCCTGAACAGCGAGGCCGCCGGTACCGCCCACACCTGGGGCGTGTATGAGGACGACGCGCTGGTGGCGTATCTGTTGATGGTGCGGCCCGTGGGCTGTGAGGTGAGCCAGCTGGACTACTTTGCCGTTCTGCCCCAATACCGGGCCGGCGGCATCGGAGCCGCTCTGCTGGCCGCCCTGCCTGACCACGAGAAGGGCGCGCAGGCCATCCTCATTGAAGCGGAGTGCCCTGAAAAAGCCGAGGACGAGGCCATGGCTGTGCGCCGCCTGGCTTTTACGCCCGGTGCGGGGCCAGGGACACCGGCTGGACAGAGCATCTCTTTGATGCCTGGTTCCGGGTGCTGGTGCTCCCCTGCTGCGGCGGAAAGGTGCGCAGCCCCGAGGAAGCCGTGCGGCAGCTGGCAGACTGCTACCGCCGCACCATGGGCGAGCCCCAGTGGCGCAGGAACGTCACCTTCTACCGCCCCGATGGCGTGGAGGTGCAGTTCTGAGAGGTTGAATTCTGTCCCTTGACAGTCTGGGTAAATATGGTACTATGGTGATAGGAACAAACCAGATCTGAGATGGGAGGAATTTCTGATGCGCAATGTTTTTTCCCGCCGTGATTTTCTGAAAGCCTCTGCCGCCGCTGTGCTGGCCGCTTCTGCCGCCGGTGTCCTCACCGGCTGTGATGGGGGCGGCAGCGAGATCCCGTCCGCAACCATCGGGCTGGGTGAGTTTGAAGTGACCATGACCGGCAACATGACCGTCACTGGTGATGAGGTCGTGGGCAATGAGAACGCCAACGGCTACCTCTGCAAACCCAATGTGCGGATTCGGTACAACGGTGCAGCCAGCGAGATCAAATACAATTGCCGGAGTCTTTGCGGCAAAAATTGATAAGACCGCGCTGGAACTGACCAATGGAAAAGAGGAGATCTCCTCTAAACTGACAAAGACTTATGTGCCGCAGTTCCGTGCAAAGGCCAGTGGGTACGGTTCTTTTAAGCAGGGCGTACCCTTCAAGCTGTATGTGACCCTGCAAAGCAAGACAGCCGAGTTTGTTCTGACGAGTGACGGCAAAGTGACAGTCTCCGCTGTCGATAAAGTCTAATATCCCCCAAGAGCCCGAGGTGCACCCGCACCCCGGGCTTTTTTGCGCCCAAATTTTACATTGGGGCAAAAACATGTCCGAACAATTTACCTCGATTTTTCCCGCTTGTGGTCGAAGCGGCTTACCGACTGGGATACAATAGTGCCGTACCCAAGGAAAACACGAAAACAAGAGCCGGGAGCGGAAAACCCGAATGTTTGGAGGACAAATATTATGAAAAAGATCACACGTCGTTCGTTTCTCACTGTCTGCGGTGCTGCTGCTGCCGCTGCTGCCTTGACCGCCTGCGGCGGTTCTGCTTCCTCTGCTGCAGCTTCTTCTACCGCTGCAGGCTCTGCTGCATCTTCCACCGCTGCTGCCCTGTCCGGCAACGTTGCTGCCGGTGGTTCCACCTCCATGAAAAACGTCATCGCTGCCCTGACCGAAGGCTTTGCTGAGGTTGAGCCGGGCGTACCGTCAGCTACGACCCCACCGGTTCCGGCGCAGGCATCACCGGTGCTGCCGATAAGACCCTGGACATCGGCCTGTCCTCTCGTGCCCTGAAGGACGACGAGAAGGCTGACGTGGAGGGCACCACCATCGCTCTGGACGGCATTGCCATCATCGTCAACAATGCAAGCAAGGTGGAGGACCTGACCGTTGACCAGCTCAAGCAGATGTTCACCGGCGAGATCACCAACTGGTCTGAGGTGGGCGGCGACGACGGCGAGATCGTTCTGATCGGCCGTGAGGCTGGTTCCGGCACCCGTGATGGCTTTGAGAGCATCGTGGATGTCAAGGACAGCTGCAAGTACGCGCAGGAGCTGACCGCTACCGGCGCTGTCATCAGCGCTGTGGAGGCCAATCCTCTGGCCATCGGCTACGCTTCCCTGTCCGCTGTGGGCGACACTGTGAAGATGGTCACCGTTGGCGGCGTGGAGTGCAGCGAGGAGACCGTCAAGGACGGCAGCTACGAGGTGCAGCGTCCCTTCGTGTTCGTCACCAACAAGTCTGTCGCTCTGTCTGAGCAGGCACAGGCTTTCTTCGACTTTGCCACCAGTGCCGATGCTGCTGACCTGATCCGCACTGCCGGTGCGGTTCCTGTGAATGAGTAATTGCGGAAAGCAATGATGCTATGAACAACAAAAAGATTTCTCTCCCCAGAACCCCTGCTGCGTGGCTGGAAGCGGTGATGAACTTCATCTTCTTCCTCTGCGGCATTCTGGCGGTGGGCTGTGTGCTCCTGATCTCGGTGTACATGGTCCTCTCCGGTGTGCCTGCCATCCGGAAGATCGGGCTGTTCCGGTTCCTGTTCGGCACCCGGTGGGCTTCCACCGCTGCCGACCCGGCCTACGGCATCCTGCCCTTCATCCTGTCCAGCGTTTACGGCACGCTGGGTGCCACCGTGATCGGTGTGCCCATCGGTCTGCTGACGGCGGTGTTCCTCTCCAAGGCCGCAGGCCCGAAGGTGCGCACCGTGGTCGTGACCGCCATTGAGCTGCTGAGCGGCATCCCCAGCGTGGTGTTCGGCCTGCTGGGCATGCAGGTGCTGGTGCCCGCCGTGGCCAGGACCTTTGGCAAGGCCTCCGGTGCCTGCCTGCTGAGCGCCATCGTGGTGCTGGCAGTGATGATCCTGCCCGGCATCGTGTCGGTGTCGGTCACAGCGCTCAACGCTGTGCCGCCGGAGTATGAGCAGGCAGCCTGGCTCTGGGCGCAACGGATGTCGAGACTGGTTCAAGGTCAGCGTCCCCGCTGCCCGGAGCGGCATTGCCGCCGGTATCGTGCTGGGCATCGGCCGCGCCATCGGCGAGGCCATGGCCGTGATGATGGTGGCTGGCAACAGCCCCAACATGCCGGACAGCCTGTTCCGCAGCGTCACCTTCCTGACCACCGCCATTGCCAAGGAGATGAGCTACGCCAGCGGCCTGCAGAAACAGGCGCTGTTCAGCATTGCGTTGGTGCTGTTCGTCTTTATCATGGGCATCAATATCCTGCTCAATGTGGTGCTGAAGGGAGGAAAGCGCGATGAATAACAGTGCTTCTGCCTCCCGCCGCACCTGGAACCGCGTGATGAACGCTCTGGTCCGGGCCTCGGCTGTGCTGGTCATCGTACTGGTGGCGGGCATTCTGGGCATGGTGCTGGTGCGCGGCATCCCGCACATCAGCTGGAAATTCCTGACCACCACCGCCAGTGTGCTGAAGGGCACGGACGGCATCCTGCCTGCGATCCTCAACACGCTGTATGTCATCCTGCTGACGCTTCTGATCGTACTGCCGCTGGGTGTGGGCGCGGCCGTTTACCTGACCGAGTACGCCCGGAACCGCAAGGTCATCTCGTGATCGAGTTCACCAACGAGACGCTGGCGGGCATCCCCAGTATCATTTACGGTCTGGTGGGGATGCTGGTGTTCGCCCAGACACTGGGCTTCCAGACCTGCCTGCTCTCCGGCAGCCTGACGCTGGTGATCATGAACCTGCCCACCATCATCCGCACCACTCAGGAATCCCTGAAAACGGTGCCCCAGGGCTACCGTGAGGGCGCGCTGGGTCTGGGTGCGGGCAAGTGGCACATCATCCGCACCATCGTGCTGCCCTGCAGCATCGACGGCATCGTGACCGGCTGTATCCTGGCTGTGGGCCGCATCGTGGGCGAAAGCGCCGCGCTGCTCTTCACCGCCGGTGCCGCCGAGGTCATTGCCAACGGCGTGCTCAAGGCCTACACCTCCAACGGTGCCACCCTGTCGGTGCTGCTCTACCTCCGTGCCTTTGAGGACGGCGATTTCGACTCCGCCTGGGCCATCGGTGCAGTGCTGCTGGTGCTGGTGCTTGCCATCAATCTGGCAGCCCGGCTGGCCAAAACCAAACTGAAACAGAAGCAGTAAATAACTCCTCCGTCATCGCTGCGCGATGCCACCTCCCTCACGGAGGGAGGCTTATCCTGCCCGCAACGCAAAAGGCTCCCTCTCAGAGGGAGCTGGCGCGGCATAGCCGCGACTGAGGGAGTCAATACAAGAGGAAAACTATGGAAAACGTATCACCCATTATCACAGCCAAAAACCTGAATCTCTGGTACGGGGATTTCAAGGCGCTGAAAGATATTTCGCTGGACATGGGCGAGCGGGAGATCACGGCCTCATCGGCCCCTCCGGCTGCGGCAAGTCCACCTTCCTGAAGACCCTGAACCGGATGAACGACCTTGTGCCCGGGGTCCGCATCGAGGGGGATGTCCGCCTGAAAGGGCAGGATATCTTTGCCCGCGAGATGCAGCCCACCGAGCTGCGCCGCCGGGTGGGCATGGTGTTCCAGAAGGCCAACCCCTTCCCCATGAGCATCTACGATAACATCACCTACGGCCCCAGGCTGCACGGTGTGCACAATAAGACAGAGCTGGACGAGCTGGTGGAAAGCTCCCTGAAGGGTGCCGCCCTCTGGAACGAGGTCAAGGACCGCCTGAAAAAGAGCGCCCTGGGCCTTTCCGGCGGCCAGCAGCAGCGCCTGTGCATTGCCCGCGCCCTGGCTGTCAAGCCCGAAGTCCTGCTGATGGATGAGCCCACCAGCGCTCTGGACCCCGGCTCCACCATGAAGGTGGAGGAGCTGATGAGCGAGCTGAAAAAGAACTACACCGTGGTCATCGTGACCCATAACATGCAGCAGGCAGCCCGTATCAGCGACCGCACCGCCTTCTTCCTGCTGGGTGAGCTGGTGGAAGCCGGCCCAACGGCGCAGATCTTCAGCACCCCGCAGGATAAGCGCACCGAGGATTACATTTCGGGCCGGTTCGGCTAAGGAGAAAAACGCAATGAGCAACCGCACACAATACGAAAACGACCTTGCCGCCCTGAAAACGGCCCTGGCCGAGATGGGTCAGAGCGCTGCCGATGCCGTGGAAGCTGCAATGGAGGCCCTCTGCACCGCCGATGCCGAGGCTGCCGCCGCCGTGGTGCAGGGCGATGGCCGCATCAACAACATGGAGCGGGACATTGAGCACCGCTGCATGACCCTGCTGCTCCGCCAGCAGCCGGTGGCAGGTGACCTGCGCCGCATCTCCACCACCATGAAGGTGGTCACGGATGTGGAGCGCATCGGCGACCATGCCTCCGATATCGCGGAGATCATCCCTCATCTGGTCACTGTCCGCAAGGAGGGCGACCCTGCTGTGAGCCAGGCCATCAAGATGGGCCAGAAGGCGCACAAGATGATCCTGGATGCCTGAATGCCCTGACCTCTGAGAATGAGCAGGCCGCCCTCAGGGTCATTGCCGCCGACGATGAGGTGGACTATGATTTCAACGCCATCAAGCATACGCTGGCGCAGGAGATCGCCGCCGACCCCGGCAAGGTGGATGCCGCCCTGGATCTGCTCATGGTCATCAAGTACCTGGAGCGCATCGGCGACCACGCCGTGAACCTGGCCGAGTGGGTGGAGTTTGTCCGCAGCGGGCGTTATCACAACGAAAATATGTTCTGATCTTTTGTTTTTGTTCTCCTGCAAAAGAGCTGCCGCATCAAAGCAATAGACTGCTGCAAATATGCAGAATGCTGACCCGAAGCCGCAATTGCCTCTCCCTTCGGGAGAGGTGGCCTTGCGTCAGCAAGGACGGAGAGGATGTTTTACCAAAAAAATTTGAGCTATTTGCAATTATTTCTGTGCCCCGCCCGTATTATAGGCAGAAAGGCTTCCCCAGAAAGCCTGATGAACTGGCTGCGGCGGGTGTCCGGCATCCCCCTGTCCCCGCCCGCCGCTGCCGCAACGGAGGGTTTTAACGCTATGGTACAGACCAAGAATTTCCCGCTGGAAACGCGCGGCGAGGCGGTCAGCCGCGAAGCGCTGGTCCAGGCGGCATTACAGGAGATCACCCAGAATTACCGCGAAGCAAGCCTTTCCAATGTGGCCCGCAGCTACGGCGTTTCGCTGGCGTATGTCAGCGAGTGCGTCCGGGCCCAGACCGGAAAGACCTATAAGGAGCTGCTGCAGAAGCACCGGATGGAGACCGCCGCCCGCCTGCTGCGCCGCAGCGACCTGAACATCCAGCAGATCATCACCCAGGTGGGCTACGAGAACACCAGCTACTTCTACCGCCTGTTCCATGAGCGGTATGGCCAGAGCCCCGGGAGTACCGCCGGCACGCAGCCAGCGCACATAAGCGCATCAGTGAACGACCCTCTCCGCCTTTGCAGCAGGCTTTGACGGAGAGGGCCGTTTTGTGTTATATTAAGGCAGAACGATCAGGGCGGGCAGCGGCCTGCCGGAAGAGAGGTTGGATGAAGATGTTTCGTGGAGCAAGACGTGCAGATCTGGATGCGATCCTGAAAATTTATGCCCGCGCCCGGCAGGCGATGGCGGATTCCGGCAACCCCACCCAGTGGGAGATCATTTTCCGCCGCAGGAGCTGCTGGAAGAGGACATTGATTCCAACCGGCTGTTCCTCTACCTTGTAAACGGCGAGCTGGAGGGCGTGTTTGCCTTCATCCTTGGCCCGGACCCCACCTATGCCCGGATCGAGGATGGCAAGTGGCTGAACGATACCCTGCCTACGGCACCATCCACCGGCTGGCTTCGGCGGGCAGGCACCCCGCGTTGCCGCCGCTGTGATCACCTGGTGTCTGGAGCACTGCGAGAGCCTGCGGGCCGACACCCACGCCGACAACAAGATCATGCAGCACCTGCTGGAAGAAAACGGCTTTACCAAGTGCGGCATCATCCATGTGGAGGACGGCACGCCCCGCATTGCCTACCAGAAAATGTCCCTTACCCTGCCTTTGCGCCGGGATTGAACCGCAAAAATGCGCCGCCCCACCGGAAACGATGGGGCGGCGCTGTTTTTATATCGGTTTGTCAAGAGCTCTCCCTTTGGGAGAGCTGTCGAGCAAAGCGAGACTGAGAGGGTGAGCCCGCTTTCAGGAAATCGGATCTGTCATCTGACTTTCAAGCGTGGGTTCGACCACCGCATCCTCTTCCGGCGTGGGCTGGAAATACTTCTCGTACAGCTCCATGCCGATGCGGTAGCCTGCCACACGATGACCGCCGTGCCTGCACCGGCCACGCCGATGATGGCGGCAGTGCCAGAATGCTGGGCTCGCTCTCGATGGTGGCATCCCGGTACTGGGCTTCTACGGTCACGGTGCTGTCCTTGGCCACGCTGCCCGCCGATGGTAAAGCTCTCCTCGTTGTAGGCGACCGCCGGGTTGCCCAGCAGGCTGGCTTCATCCATGGCCCACAGTCGAACACCATGCCCTCGGGCACGGCGCTCTGGTTCAGCGTCACCTTGACCTCGGCATCCACCGGCACGCTGGCGCTGGTCATGGCTTCGCCGCCGTTGTAGGTGAACGTGCCGCCCTTTACCGTCAGGGTGTAGGTGGGGGCTTCGGGTTCGGGCTCGGGTTTGGGTTCGGGCTTCGGGTCGGGAACAACGATTTTGGTCGAGTTCAACTCCACATCGCTGTCGGGCATCTCAAAGCGTACCACTTTTTTGTTGGTTTCACCGTTCAGGTAGTAGCTGCTGAATGCATCGCCGATTTCCTGACCGTTGATATTCGTAATATCTACATTGGATTCTACGGTGAGGACGGTGCCTGCATAAGAATACAGATCCCATGCGGAGCCCTGAACCAAATCATAGCCAGTTTCACCGGGGACGAGAGGACGCGTGTCGTTTACCTTCACGATGGCTCCACCATTCACGGTAACAGAGCGATAATTTCCGCTCAGCACGGTTTCATGGGTGAAAATGCTGTCTTTTCCGTTGAATGCACCGCCGGTTATCTCGCCGTTGTTATAATACAGACCGGCTGCAAATGTGCCGCCCTCGATTTTATGCGTTTTAGTGGGATCGCCATTAGGCCAACCATTTGCTACCAGAGTATTGAAAATGCCATCTTCGATGATGCCGCCTTCGTTAACAATGCCGCATTTCACTGCATCCAACTGGCCGGTTTTATTGACGGGGTCGGTAAATCGGAAGTTGTAGGTTTTTCCGCCGGTCAGATACAGTGTGCCATGGTTCATGCCATCGTATACTTTATTAACCTTCCAGCCGTCACCATAATAATTATAATAATTGCCATCGACCTCAAAAGGAGCATCGACTATAACCGGTGTGCCATCACTGTCCATGATAAGAGGCAAACCATGGGAAGCCTGGTTCAGTATGATATCCGCTTCCGGATCAAGAGCACTCACAGAATTAAGAAATTCTATATTGATGCGCACGGTGTTTTTGTTGGAAGAATCCGGATATAGAGGATCACCGTTTTCAAGTAAAATGCGGTTGATATCAAGGATGGGTTTACTGGCGGTAATGGTATTATACCCGGTCTGGACTGCATAAAGTGTTTTGCCCCAATCGGACGCAAGACCATTGACCGCTGTGATAGAACCGGTTCCGTTCAGGATGACTTTTTTGAATGTATCAGTGCCTGCACCTTTAACGGTGGGCTCGTTTTTGAACGCGCCGCCGGTCAGCGTTGCACCGGATTCAACCACCAAGTGGACATTCGGGTTCAGGGGGCGCAGTGCGTTTCTCCCACCGGAAAAATCATAATCTCCGCTTTCCAGCGTCAGCGTGTTATTGCTCGCATCAAAATTCCAGCCGTTGCCGCTGTAATCCTGGGTGCCGCCTTCGGTGCCAACGGGGTAGCCGTTTTCGTCGATCACCAGCCGGGTCAGTATGCTCAGGGTAACGGTGGCCGCAGTGGCGGGTGGTGCGGTAAAAGTGAGATAAACATTATCACCTTTATCGGAATATCTTGCACTTGGTGCCCAATCTTCTAACAAACAAGGTGTGTCGTTTGTGTCTTCGAATGTAACATCATTAGAAAATACTCTGTTTGAACTGCTACGGAAAAAAGTATATTTGATGGTGACGCTGGTATCATGGTCGGAATTGGGAATGACATAACCGCTTGAGCCGAGACCATTGATTGTTGCGTAGCGAATCTCATAGCTGCCATTATTCTGATTCACATTCAAGGTATAGCCTTTATGGACAGTGCCACCTGTTGGTTTTTTACGAAAAATGCCGCCCTTTATGGTGCCGTTGTTGGTAACGGTAGAAAGAAACGTGCCATTTTCAATCGTGCCAGTGGGGTCATTGGTAATGGGATCAAAAAAAGTGCCGCCGGTAATAGTACCATGATTTATAACGTGCATGGAGTAAGAGCCACTCGTTATAGTGCCATCATTGGTAATACTGGGACCAGGATTATCGATGTCCAAAAAATTACCATTTACAATCGTTGCGTTTTTCTCTATGATGGCAGAACATAAAATACTGTTTTGATCCTGACGGATGTTTCCGCTCTCTTTCAAATCATAGGTAGTAGGAGTTGAGGGATCGAGAGTAAGCGTTTGTGTAGAACCGTCATAGCTCCAGCCATCACCAGAACAATTTCGATCATGGTTCTCACCGGAACCGACAGGATAGCCACCTACAATTTTTAATTGGCTGCTCTCCTCCGCCCACGCTGTAAGTGCCGACACAGGCAGGAGCGTTACCGCCATGCACAGCGCCACCAGAAGCTGATAAGTCGTTTCTTCATAGGGGGTCCCTCACTTTCTTTGGGCCGGAAGTGGAGTTCCGGCAAAAATGGATGCTCTTACTTCCTTAAATACACGCCGCGCGGAATCCTTTCA
>ENA-OQCX01001180-OQCX01001180.1-human-gut-metagenome-genome-assembly--contig:-NODE-1180-length-12553-cov-1.996620_pt1 | contig 12553 bp, 15 predicted proteins | sample MGYA00242762_ERZ504587 | MGnify/ENA primary metagenome ERZ504587 (study PRJEB26092, sample SAMD00036337) | human gut metagenome | host: Homo sapiens | study: EMG produced TPA metagenomics assembly of...
ATAAAACAAAGCTTTCTTTATTGTTACGATTATTACTTTTGTGCCCATACATCTTCAACATCATCATACAAATATGCATTATAAGAAGCCATATTGGCAATCAAGTCTTCTGCAACTTCTTTCGCACGCTGCCAATAAGAAACACCATTTTCGCTTAAACCTTCACCTGCTCCCTGCGCATAAGCTCTGGCCAACAAACCTAAAGCAGCTTTCTTTGTTACCCGGGCATAATACCATCCATAGGAGTTGTATTCAAGTCAGCAGCAGCTTCTTGCAAATCAGTTATAATAAGATTGTAAATTTCCTCCTGTGACGAGCGAGTGGGATTCATTATTTTGGTATCTGTTGACTCTGTAGTTACTAACGTCACATTGCCATAATTGGTCACAAGTACCAAATAATAATAAGCACGCAAACACTTTGCTTCAGCTACTACAACTTTCAGTACATTCTTATCTCCCTCAGTTACATCTGCTGCACGATTTATCACTGCATTACAAGTATTAATACAAGCATAAGCTTGAGAAAACAGTTTGTCTGTAGCATTAGTACTAGTAGTCAACCTTCATAATAGAACAATTGCTGCAATGTTGTTTTATTATTTTGGGTAAGCCATAAATCTGTACCGGTTTCCGCTACAGCCAAATAATCGGAAGCAGAAAACATTTGGTCATAAAGTGGAGAATAGCAATAAGTACCAAATTTTTCAAGCCTTCTACAGTTTTCAACTCTCCTTCTCCAGATGTATCGCTAGGATTATATTCATCCAAAGAACATGAGTACATAGCTGCTGCTGTGCAAATGGCTAAAGCCATGTTATATAATGATCTTTTCATTGTCTTTTGTCTTTAATGTTTTTGTTAGAATGAAACATTCACACCAAATACCAGTTGCTTGGATAATGGATACTTCAAAGCACCATTCATTTCAGGATCATAATCTTTCAACAAATGACTTTTAGCAACGGTCAATGGGTTAGTAATAGTAGCATATAAACGGCATTTGCTGATGCCGGCATTTTTCAACAAACGTTCCGGGAAGGTATATCCTAAAGTAATATTCTTTATTTTAAAGAATGAACCATCTACATAATTCAAACTACCATATCCTATATAACTTTTCGTTTCACGATTAGCATTTAATGCCGGGAAATCATTTGAAGGATTAGATTCCGTCCAATAGTTAAAATAAGTAGGGAAATTACCCTTACCTGTTGAATCATACCAACCTAACATTTCATAATTAATCATCTGTCCCCAACGGAAATAGGCGTAAATAGTCAAATCAAAATTCTTGTATGTGAATGAATTTTGGAAACCCATCGTCCATTTGGGAGCATTATGACCTAATACTTGCGAATCAGCGTCACTATAAGTATATTTATTATCATTTAGTATAATAGATAATATCTCCATTCTTCTCAGTCAAAGTGACCATCATCCCCTACTTTATAGAACTTACCATCGGCTTCCTTAATCATTCCTGCACATTGATTTTAATATCACCAGGAGCACAGCCAAATGCTGCTGCATCTGTTTCTTCACCCAACTGCCACATACCATCAATTTTTGGAGCATAGAATGAATTTACAGGATAACCTATAGACAAGTAATAGTCTTCATTCTTAACATGGTCTGCCGTACCGCCTATCAATGATTTTACTTTTTCATTATTCAAAGTGAAAGTCAAAAGCAGAAGTCCATGTAAATTCTTTATTAACAATATTACGTGTATTCAATGTTAATTCCAAACCATGATTCTGTGTCTTTGCAATGTTCTTGCTCATATAATATAACTTAGAAGCATTGTACGCACCATTGACAACCGGCAAATTCTGCTTCCAAATTACACCATCCGTATTTGTTATATAATAATCGGCACTTAAATCAATACGGTTATTGAAGAAAGATGCATCCAAACCAATATTCCAGTTATGAGATCTTTCCCAAGTCAAATCAGCATTCGCTACATTCTCTGAAAATTTATAGCTATTTGTTTTTTGACCGCCCAAACTATAATATCCATCCAATTCTACAGTCGCAACAGAAGAATAGGGATCAATAGATGCTGCACCAGTCACACCATAACCCAAACGCAGTTTCAAATTATTCATCCAGTTACTGGTCCCTTGCATAAATTTCTCGTCCGATATTCTCCATCCTAAAGACACGGCTGGGAAAGTACTCCATTTATTACCTTTTGCCAGTCTTGAAGATCCATCTTGACGAACCGATGCAGAGAATAAATACTTACCTAATACGAATAATTGATACGTCCTACCAAACCTAGCCCTTTAGACATAGTATAATTGGAATAAACAATTCCCGTACCATCCATGTTATGCCATAAGTACGAATTATTCTTTATATTATCCTGCTTTTGCCAAGACTTATCCGTTTGATTATGATTCCATGAGGTAACTGCTGTTACAGTAAATTCATGGTCTTTCTTGATATTAAAATTATAAGTGAAAATGTTTTCCCATTTATAATTATAGCTTCTGTTCTGATCAATCTGGGCATAAACACTAGCAGAAGTACCAGAAGCATTAGGACCATCTGATGCATAATATTGATAGGAACCGATACCTTGGAAATAATTCTTTTTATCGTACCCTAGACTAGCGTTCAACCGTGACTGGATAGTCATTCCTTTAAAGGGACGAATCTCAATATAAGGATTTAAAAACAGCTTGAAATTTTGATTGTTATCACGGTATACACTTTTATCTTGATTCAATAATAAATTAATAGTATTTCCATCACCCGGAACCGGAGTTACATTGATACTTCCATCTTCATTGTAAACGGTTCCCAAAGGAACAGACACTAATGAATTAATAAATCTGGAATATGCTTTATTTCTATAGACATAAGATCCTTGCATATTCACACCAACACTTAACCATTTTTTTATTTCATGGTCAATACGCATATTGGTAGAATATACTTTATAATCATCACCTGTAAATTGTCCCTGCTCATCTGAGAAGTTTAAAGAGAAATATGCTTTTGTTTTTTCCGTACCTCCTGAAACCGACAAGCTATAATTTTGTGTAACGCCAGTCTGCAACAGTTCATCAGCCCAGTCTATATATTGTCCGTTCAAATGTGCCTTATAAGCTTCGGGGGAAGAAAATAATGCCTCATCCGTAGAATATGTTCCGGCAATTTGGTTTGCTTCACGAAGTACATTGATATAACTGTCACCACTACGCATCTCAGGAACCGTGGCCCATCCGTTGAAACCGACATAGGCATTCAAATTGATATTAATTTTTCCTGCTTTACCACTTTTAGTAGTAATTATAATAACACCATTGGCACCTGCCGCACCATAAACAGCTGTCGAAGAAGCATCTTTCAAAACTTCAATAGACTCAATATCATTAGGATTCAATGTAGAATAATCACCCGGCATACCATCAATAATAAACATAGGATCACCGCTAGCTGTAAATGAACGAGTTCCACGCAATTGCAATTTAGGCCCTTCACCCGGTTGCCTGAGGCCTGAGTTATATCCAACCCTGCAACACGTCCTTGAAGTGCTTGCATAGGATTAGTAGCAGGTGTCAAAGTTATATCCTCATTTTTAACGGAAGAAACAGCGCCAGTCAAATCCCGTTTCTTAACAGCACCATAACCAATAACTACCACTTCTTCCAAAGCCTGAGTATCCGGTTCCATCTTAATAGTGATCTGAGTGTTCTTACCTATGGTCACAGTCTGAGTTTTATAACCGATATACGATACCTCAAGCATCCCCTTACCTGTAGGAATATCTAAAACGAAATTTCCATCGAAATCAGTAATCGTTCCAACAGTAGCTTGTCCTTTCACTATCACGGACACACCAATCAACGGTTCTCCTGTTTCATCCACTATTGTACCTTTAACTGTATGCGTTTGCAAAACAGACTGCACCGACTCACTATCCATTCTACCACCCACATTTGCATACGAAAAAGCAGCCGGCATACATAATGCAGCTGATAATCCTAACACAACAGGTGTTCGTCTGATTCCGTAACCCAACGGCTTAGGACATTTCTTCATGTCTTTTCTCATTTTTCTATGGTTAACAAATTAATTAATAATCCATATTATTTATCTCTAATGTAGTAAAAATACGATGTTTTAGTTTTCTTTCTTCAGATAAGTCATTACTTCCATTGCTTCATCAGAAACCAATAATACATTCTTGGCCTCTTCAAATACTTTCAGCAGTTCTGCGTGCTCCTTTAAAAGCTTATCCCAATGAAAAGCTGATTCAGGAGCATCATCCAGAACATACTTGATAAAGTCGTCATCCTTCAAAAAGTCTTCTACCTTGCTATACATCTTTTTTGTATCCACGTTACAATCATTTTTCATTATGACGGATAGTGGTTCAAAGTTGTACTCACCTGAAAACTTAAAATATTATCCTACCAATTCCCTTAATCTTGTAATACCTCTATGCATCAAATTTCGTACCGACTGGTAATTCATATCCATAATGGTACAAATATCTTCATATTTCTTCTCTTCTATATAATATAAGGTAAGTGCCTCACGTTGCGCGGAGATAATTGAGCCAACAAATGTTTTACTTTTATATTTTCAAAACAACTTTTTCCTTTTCCAAATATTGATGTTCTACATCATCACCTGCTGCAACGGGATTCAGTTCCTCAACAGCCGTTTCCGACATGAACATCCGTCTGCGAAGTTCATCACATAACTTGTTTTTCAAGGAAATGAGGAGGTATGATTTGAAGTTGTCAATGATACCCAATTCAGCCTTCTTTGTATACAATTTTACAAAGACATCATGAATGCAGTCCTTCAACAATTCTTTGTCAGTAGTTAACTTACATCCATAATTAAATAGAAGATTAATATGCATATCATATAATGTAGAGAATGCACTTACATCTCCCGATTGGAAAGCGGTTACCAAGCAAGCTGTCTTATCATTTAAGTTTTGTTCCATCACAGTATACTAATTATAGGTTGTTTTGATGATGATGCAAAAACTAGGGAGGATACGCTACTTTTTTAGGTAATATTTGATTATTGGACCGAAAAAACAGATAACCTGCTGAAAAACATATATGCTAAATAATACAGATTTTCATTAAAAAGGAGAACCAAAATAAGTCCGGTTCTCCTTCCATGTACTAAATTCTATGAAACCAAATAAATACAATCTTTGTTTTCCTTCTGCTTTAAGCATATATATATCTTTAATATTCAATCGTTTAGCAATCACCGTTATTGCTCCGGTCTTCGGATCAACAGACTTCAATATGTATTTCCCAGGTGATAAATGAACAGGAATATCTGTTGCAGAATGGGAATAAATGATACTTCCAATACCAGATTTTACCAGTTTCTGATACTTATTTGTACCAGTATCCTCCATATCCATAGCAGCCGCATCAGTTAAAAAGCTTTCATCGGCAACCGGAACAACCGAGCAAGAGCACTTGCCATGAAGACAGCCCAAGCCATATCCGGATAATTCTGCGCATAGTAAGTAACCGCTTTTTCCGGGAACTTCTTACGATATTCACTCACCGCCCGATAAGCTTCATCAAAAGTAACCTTACCTACTTTCATTTTACGGGCATGCTGACGGGGAGCCAGGTTCTTTCCACCTTCGGGAGCATAAAGACCATCCACTTTATAGTGCCAGTAACGAATATCAATAATGTCAACTAATTTCGCACGCTGCGTATCATTCAGAATGGCATCTTGAACATCCTTTGTCGCACTTAACGCCACGGTCGCTTTCTTACCGGTTTCTTTCTCCCACTCTCCTATCACATCCAGCCAGAATTGTACAAAATGCAACGGACCGGTAAACTCCGCACTGATCAGTTGTACCACATTTGCATCATCGGCAAAATTATCCAAGCATTGGCGAATATACTTTCTATGAAACTCACGACGTACCGGATGACTGATATCATAAAACATATCCGCTACAAAGATACGTTTGTCACCGGCAAAAGGAACAGGTTCAGGCATATCGGTCTGATTGATATTATTGGCCGACCGCAAGGACAGTCTACCCAATGTGCTCCCGCCTCCAAGATATTATGCTGGAAGTAATTCTCATGGAAAAGCAAAAGACCTTTCTCCGCCCCTTTTTCGGCAAACTGCTTCAACCGGTTCCAATACCATGCATTGGGACGGTTCAAATCATACTTGCTCAATCCTTCCCAAGCAGTACCTTCTCCACTGCGGGCAAACGGTTGTTCGTAGAATGGCCCCCACACATCTCCATCACGGCGACGGACACGCTCATGATCGTCACGACGACGCTCATACCACAAACCGTAATTATGATCTAAAACCAAAATCTGATTCTTCACCATATAATTCACCGTAGAATCAATTCTATCCGTCAGCCCAAGTCCTTCGCGTCCCGGCACGAAACGGGTAACATGTGGCTTGGCTTTAGACAAGAAGCTGGTCCTCAGTTTCCCATTCCACCAAGGAACCTCCTGCCTGCCGCCTACCAGTAACCGGCCATCCACCTGCATACGTCCATTAATAATGGCAAACAGATGATCCTCTTTTTCCTTATATATAGGTGTCTTGAACTTCAAATCTTCTAAAGATTTCAGTTTTCCGGAAGACACACTGGCTGTATAAGGTGCTTCCTCAATCCATTTTTGCATAGTAAGACGGGGAGTATAAGCTTCCTTTGCCATCTCCATTGCCGCTTCTACGGTAGGACTGCTGGTTGCGTTGGTAGCCTGGGAAGAATACGTGCCTGGTCAGAACAATCTTTATTCAAACGTGCCGCCAACTGTGCATAAAACAAGCTGCGGGGATGTACGTGATTATTTGATTCCGCCCATTGGCCGTCACCCGAGAATTGCGCCCAACAACCGTATGCACGGTTTACCGCATCTCTTGCCGGTGAATAACACTCTATCCCGGCAGCTGTACATTGCCAGAAAAGACTGTTGCCTGTATTCCAACCGGCACCATTTTTATCCTGACCCAAATTCTTAAACACCAAATCATGGCCATCAATGTTTACCACATCAAATAATAACCCGCAAGCCCAGGAATCAATAGAACCGCTGAATCCTAACGACTCTTCCGAATCACACTGTACAAAAGCATTCGGACCTGCCGCACAAAATCCGGCTGAGAAATCATGAATACCCTGTTTAGAATAACAACGCTGAAAAAGTGTCTGCTGCCCCATAGTATAAAATGTACTGCGACGCATTCCACCTATCTCTGAAACAGGTTCTGTGGATACACAATCTTCTACAGTTGTTTTAGAGCCGGTACGCTGTACAATCACAGCACTTCCTGCAAAGTGCTTAAAATTTACCCTGCGCACCCAACAGTTTTCGGCATTTTCTATAGATACCCCCGTCCAGCAATGATCCTCATCTTTAGGATACTTCTTATCATAGTCAGAAGCCAATGTCAGATTCTCCAAACCTGCTTCTGCGATTCTGCCCGGCCAACTATAACGTAACACTTTGACAGTTCCCCATTTATTATCCAAAGCCATTGTCAAAGGAGCATCCAAAGTCAATTGGTTTCCATCCGCCTTACTTACCGACTATCCCAAACCAAATCCATCTCTCCTTCTTTCCAGCCCAAAGCGGAAATACCTCCGCCAAAAATATCACAACCGACAGAAGCAATCCATTCTTTCGTAGAGGGGCGGACAATCCGGACCCGCTCTCCGGAAACCAGCTGTACATTATTGGTTACCTGAAAGTACAAGTATTTACAGGAACGTATGATGTCAACACATCCAAGGTATCCGTAACAGCCAAATCATTCCGCCCTTCAATATAAAGCAAAGCTCCTCTGTCCACTCCCTTTTTCAACAATACGGTCTGTTCCCTGTCACTGCCGCGCAGCACGACTCCCGACACAGAAATACGCAAGCTCTCATTCAATTCAAAAGTTCCTTTATCCAGCAAAACAGCCCCACGAAAACCATTTTTATCCAAAGCCAATGAAGATACATAGTCAATGGCGCGCTGAATACGAGAGGAATTATCCCCAGGCTTCCATGAAACAAAAACGGCATTCGCCACATCAGGTATAGGGTATTCCGAGTTACGGTAACCGCAAGAAGAATAATCTAGAATACGGTTTCCGCGTTCATCAGTCACATAAGTCAGTTTTTCTTCCTTCACCTGTAAAGGAAAGGTTTGCGCAGAAATCCGCGCAAACCCCAAACTTAAAAATCCAAATAATAATAACTTATAATTCATTTTACATCAAACTTTTACGTTTTGCCAAAGTATCATGATTGTTCTTTATATCCGTCCAATCCACTTTCTTTGCAGGATCTATGCCATTAATGTATTTTTCAATATTGGTATACCCGTCGCCATTACAATCTTTCACCGCATCACCCGGATCATTAGGATTGAGTCCGTATCTCACCTCCCAGACATCCGGCATACCATCACCATCCGTATCAACCACAGGCGTACCTTTATATTCGGGCAAGCACCTACCTGACGGGGATCTGTAATGATACCTTGTTTATAAGAGTCAACAGGAAGACGTCTTTTTACATAAGTACTAACGAATTCAGGAGCGTCTTTCACGTAAATAGCTTTCCCTGTCTTCACCGTCTTCATCACACGGGCATCCACCGCATCCCTTTTAGGGAAAGTAGCCCCGGCATTTTCCAATACATAATTATAGGCAGTTTTGGCATCCATAATAGTCACATGGGGCATTGAGAAAGGCTCGTTTACACGAATTTGATCTGTAAACTTCCCTGCGTCCGGCATATCGTACACCTGCACGCCGCCATCCCAATTATTCTTTGTCACACGCGCATTACCTTCCACTACATTTCCGGCTACATACGCTTTACCAAATGTATCCGGTTTCTTCTTGTCACGACTTGATTCGGGTTTCACAATCCGGTGGGCAATCGGCTTATCTTTCGGAGTGATAGGCCCCGGTTTAAAATAATTATTAATAATATTCAAACGGCTGGTTTCATCTCCCCCGTCAACAGAACGGTTCCACCAATTAAAAGTCACATTGTTTACCAGATTAAAATCCTCATTCATGCCAATGGAACAGTTACGGCTGATATTGGATGCGAACAAGTTACGGCAAAACATACTGTTATGCCCACCTATAGTCGCCCCGAAAGCATGATTGTAACAATCCAAAGCTTCCGAAAAAATAGAGTTCTGAATAGTTATGTTGACAGTAGGAAGCTTCAGACCATGCCCTGTGGAATCGCGATTGTATACATGGCGGTAAACAGACATGTTTTCATCCAGTCCCCAACTGGCAGAGCAGTGATCGATAATAACATTACCCACACAGTTACCTCCCAAAGCATCATCCGGAAGAACACATCCTGCGCCCCCCGACGGAAACGCATATGGCGGATAATAATATCATGCGTATCAAGCAGGAAAGAGGCTCCTGTTACACAAACCCCATCCCCCGGAGCTGTCTGACCTGCAATAGTGATATACGGAGCACGGACGTTTATAGGGGTTTTCAGCCGGATAACGCCCGAAACATTGAATACAACAATACGCGCGCCACCGGTCTCACATGCCTCACGCAATGTTCCGGGCCCACTGTCGGCCAGCGAATTGACCACAATTACTTTTCCTCCACGTCCACCGGGAGTATAGGCCCCTCCCCCTTCTGCCCCGGGAAAGGCAGGTATGTTGCTCTTTATTAAATCCTCCGGTTTGGATGCCCATGGTTTATAAGGACGTCCTTGAACAGCCTCAGACATTACTACAGGTAATGCTTTCGCCCATGCCTCATCCGATTTCCGGTCTATTTCCTTTTGTTGTTCTTCTCCTCTGATTTTTACCGAATCAGAATTACAGGATACTGTGCCGCCACAGGCAACACACATGCAGTCAATGCTGCCACTGCAAATAGTTTCTTTAGTTGATTCATTTGGTCGCTAAATTATTATTTTTTCTATAACTTCGTAACATAACACCCTGCTTTTAACATGATTCAAACACACATTGCGAGTATTTCTATATCAAAGACGGAACAGAAAGCCTGTTGTACTCTCTATCCGCACATAAAAAAAGAGCTTGACACCGTTTCACCGGGCAAGCTCCTTTTCCGCTTTTCAATAAACATTAATTTATATCTTTCCTCCACGTGCCTTGATACGTTCATACCAAGCCTTACGTTCTTTCACTAAATCATATCCCCGCTTAGAGAGGTAATTATTAATCCGGCCTTTGTATTTGCCGAAAGCAGCATGTTTCTTATTTGAATTTTCAGCATCCATAGCAAATTCACGGGCTTCAACAAGCCATGCCATAATCTGCGCTTTCTCTTCTTCTTTCAAGGTAGGAATCATGTCAACCGTAGCTTTATAAGTTACCATTACCACACCATAAGTCATGCCATCTTTCACTGCATCTATCTGCTTGGCATCCAAATAGAGCGAAAGATCGGCCGGGAAAGCGAAATGAGTACGGTAAAGCGCCGCATCCTTTTCAGCTTCGGCAGCTTTAACGGCTTCTTGTTTCGCATCGCCCGTCAGGGTTTCTTTTGCCAGCTTCACTTTGGCATCGCGCGTTTCGTATATGTCATTCAGTTTAAAATAACGGTTGGCTATGATAGTTGTCACTTCACGGGCGGCAACGGTATCTGTCAACTCCAGTTTATCTACAATCTTCTGCGAACGTTTCACAATAGATTCCACGTAAGCCGGATCGCGGCCTTCACGGTCCAAATCCACTGCTCCGGCGGTAATGACTACCGCCATGAGCAACAGAAACATTATACCTGACTTTTGTATCATATCCTGTCTTCTTTCCTCCGTTTATTACATCAACTTTCCTTTAGAAGCCAATGTATCATAATTGTTTCTCAAATCAGACCAGTCAATACAATTTCTAGTGCTGATACCATTAATATATTTCTCAATATTTGTATAGCCGTCACCGGTACAGTCCTTATTAGCATCCGAAGGATCATTAGGATTCAAGCCATTTGCCTTTTCCCATTCATCGGGCATACCGTCACCATCCGTATCCACATACGGAGTGCCTTTGTATTCCGGATATCCCCCCATCTGGCGGATATCGGTGATGATACCCTGTTTATAAGAATCTTTCGGCAAGCGGCGATATTTAAACTGTCCGTCTTCTCCCATTGATTTAGGAGCCAGCCCGGTCAAATCACCGTTAGCATCCTTGGCCATCTTCTTATCATAATAAGGAACGCCTGTTCTCACTTCCTCTACAATACGTTCATCCACAATATCACGGCAAGGAATGTTGGCACCTGCATTTTTCAGTACAAAATCGTATGCATCATGTGCAGAAGTATGCGGATGTACGGCATTTCAAAAGGACGGTTGCTACGCATATTCTCCGTATATCCATCTGTATTCGGCTGAGTTTCAATCTGGATACCACCTGCCCAGTTGTCCTCTGTAATGGCAGGATAGCCTTCCATAATATTACCATCAGCATAAACACGGCCATACACTTTATGATCCAATTTGCTTCGTCCCGCTTCGGGTTTCAGGATGCGATGCCCCACAGGAGTATCTTTCGGAGTGGCCGGTCCCGGTTTATAATAGTTGTTTATCATATTGAACATAGCGGTATAATCGCCACCGTCCGAAGAGCGATGTACCCAGTTGAACACCACATTGTTTACAAAATTGAAAACACCATTCCAACCGACGGAAGGATTACGTCCCGAATTACTTGCCCACAGGTTACGCATAAATGCACAATTCTCACCACCTAAAGTGCTGCCGAATGCATGATTGTAAGTATCCAGCGCTTTTGCCGAGATAGTATTCTGTATGGTAACATTTACGGTAGGCAGTTTCAGATCTTTTGATTCATATTGTCCTTCGCTGGGGTCGTACATATGGCGATAGAAAGAAATGTTCTCATCCAATCCCCAAGTACAAGAGCAATGGTCAATCATGATATTTCCAATCGGGTTGCCTCCGAAAGAATCGTCACGATGCCATACCTTTGTTTCGCCGCGGCGGAAACGCATATGGCGTACCACTACATCATGCGTATTTACCCAAAAAGACTCTCCGGCAATACATACCCCGTCACCCGGAGCTGTCTGTCCTGCAATAGTGACATATGGAGCCCGGACGATAATGGGAGATTCCAATTTAATAATACCTGAAACATTGAAGACAATGATACGTGCTCCACCTGTCTCACAAGCCTCACGGAAAGAACCGGGACCACGGTCATTCAAATTAGTCACGGTAATCACCTTACCGCCACGACCGCCGAAACTGTACATACCTCCTCCTTCAGCACCGGGGAAAGCAGGAATTCGTGCCTGCGGCAAATCGTATGGACGGGAAGCCCACGAAATATACGGACGACCTTCTCTCGCTTCTTTCTGTACAACAGGCAATGCTTTTGCCCAGGCTTCGTCAGAGCGGCGACGTTCTTCACTCATCATTTTCTGGTAGGCTTGCTTCGCTTCCTCAGTCAACTGGGGGATACTGGGCCATTGCCACTGGAGCAATAAAAGTAGCCATACACAGTCCTAAAAACATTTTTCTTTTC
>ENA-OQCX01001181-OQCX01001181.1-human-gut-metagenome-genome-assembly--contig:-NODE-1181-length-12549-cov-5.242634_pt1 | contig 12549 bp, 9 predicted proteins | sample MGYA00242762_ERZ504587 | MGnify/ENA primary metagenome ERZ504587 (study PRJEB26092, sample SAMD00036337) | human gut metagenome | host: Homo sapiens | study: EMG produced TPA metagenomics assembly of...
CAGCGTTTGACTGCATTAACTTGCAGCAAATGTTATGGCGTGACCATCAAAGAATCAGAATTATGAGGAAAGAAAAATCAAAATCTCCTTCAATCCTCTAACGTGCGAATTTGCCGTCTGGACACAGGCGTATGAACGCAATCCAGAATGGATCAGCGAGATTTGCAGCGTGTTTGCGGCGGACCAGGAGCACACTATTTCAAGATTCCGAAAGTCTTTTATCCGATCGGTAAATGAAAGCCGGGAGAAAAACGGGGAAGAGCTGCTTACGGAAGAGGAAGAAGATGTCATTGAAGAAAACATCAATAACCTTTTGAATCTTGGAATTTATTCTTTGCCAACCCTGAAAATCAGTTCAAAAGCGGATGAAGAAGATGTTGCCGAGATTTTTGTCCGTGTAAACTCCGGCGGTCAGAATCTTACGGAAAAAAATTTTATTGAAACTCTGATTGCTGTCTATGATAATGATGTCCATGCGAAGATTAACCGGTTTTGTGCGGAATCAAGAGTACCGGCAAATGGAACCGCGTTTAATCAGATTCTTCAGGTTGACCCTTCTCATCTGATTCGAATGTCTGTTGGCGTAGGATTTCGGAGAGCGCGTTTGCGATACGCGTATCTGCTGCTCCGCGGAAAAAATTTAAAGACCGGTGAAATCACGCAGGATGTGCGTGAAGAGAATCTGAGAATTTTCAAAGAATCTTTAGACATGGTAACCAATCTCAATAACTGGCATGCCTTCATGAATCTTTTTGCTTCTGCAGGCTATTTGAAAGGCAGCCTGGTGGCATCATCCAATGCGGTAGTTTTCAGCTATGTTTTATATCTGATCGGAAAATATGAGTATAAAGTATCGTCTGTTGAACTTCAGAAAATTATTCGCAAATGGATTTTTATGTCTACGATTACTGGATTTTATACGGGATCTACAGAATCAGAGGTTGAAAAACAGTTTGCTGATTTAAGAGATATTCATCATGCAGATGAATTCGTATTCTATTTGAATTCTGTTATCGCAAACCGATTTACGGATGACTACTTTGTTTATCGCTGCCAGCCGAGTTGAACAGTTCTTCGGCCAATTCACCGGCCTGGTACGGATATATTGCGGCAGTCAATGTACTGGGAATACCTATGCTGTTCAGCACAGCACCTCTGTCACAATACTTTGTATTAGGAGCAAATGGAGACAAAAATTCCGTGGACAAGCATCATATCTTTCCGAAACATTATCTTGAAAAGATCGGGTACGATAATGACCGTGACAGAAACCAGATTGCAAACTTTACATATTTGGACTATACAACAAACATTGATATTTCCGATGAAGCTCCGGCGGAGTATGTCAGCCGGTACCGAGAGAAATTAGGAGAAGAAGGATACAGGCTTGCCTGTGCTCAGAATGCATTACCTGAGAATTTTGCGCAGTTACCGTATCCTGAATTTCTGAAGCAGAGAAGATTATTGATGGCGCAGATTGTCAAAAAGGCATATAACGAACTTGACAAGTAAGTATCTATAAAATGTCTGAAGAAGTGTTTTCGGTTTAAAAAAGAGAAAACAGTTTTGCACAGCACATGCTTTACATTTTCTATCAAGGAGATCATCACAATATGGAAAACCAAACAATCGCTTATTACAACCAAAATGCAGCTTCTTTCATACAAGGCACTGTTTCTGTAGATTTCCAGACGACGCAGGATAAATTTTTAAACGCTTTGCCGGGAAAGAGAGTGCTGGATTTCGGGTGTGGTTCCGGAAGAGACACGAAGTATTTTCTGGGAAACGGTCTTGCTGTTACGGCGATGGACGGTTCAGAAGAACTGTGCAAATACGCCAGTGCCTATACCGGTATTCCGGTAAAAAACATGATATTTCAGGATTTGGATGAGATGAATCAATATGACGGCATCTGGGCGTGTTCATCGATTCTGCATTTGCCGAAAAAAGAATTAAAAATGGTATTCCATAAGATGGTAACAGCGTTGGACACTAATGGGATTATTTATACCTCTTTTAAATATGGAACGTTTGAAGGCGAAAGAAGCGGCCGTTTTTTTACGGATTTCACACCGGATACTTTTTCTGATTTTATCAAGGATGTGGAGCAGATCCGAATAGAAGAAGAGTGGCTTACGGATGATGTAAGAACGGGAAGGGAGAGGGAAAAGTGGCTGAATCTGATATTGAAAAAGACAGGTTTCTAGCAGAACACACAGATTTTAGATTTCGGGAACAGGTGTGTTATCCAAATGGCGGAATTTCCCGGTTTTATGATAATGGGACGGATATGGTTGTTATTGATGATGGTATCTGCTCTCATGAGCCAAAAGAGCCGGTTTTTCCCTATATGCTGATTACGGAGAAGCAGAATGATTATATGCATCGCTTTCAAAGGGTGTTTCGTTTTCTGGGATATGCGCGGGAAAATCTGGATTCATATCTTGCCAAAGATGGAATTGTCCTGGAAGGCGGTTATATACGAAACACAGGAGATCGGAGCGAGCAGGCCGATGCTTCTCCGCTGGAAATTCATTTCGAAGAGAATTTTTCAAGTGTTTATGGAATGAATGCGCTGAGATATCTGACACGGGAATATGGAATCTGTGATGAAAATGGAAGGAATTATTTTCTCGATTATTTTGTCAGAACAAAGGATCAGAAATATGCGATCGAAGAAAACGGCCTTGATTACCATCATCCGCAAATTATTGGAGAGGAAAAATATCGCAATCAGCTCAAGAAACAAAATACGTGTGCCCTGTGGGGGATCAAGTTATTTCGCTTTTCCAAAGAGGATTGCGAATTTGCCAGTCGGATTGAGGATGATATCAAACAGTATTTTGGAAAAGATTCTTCGAATTTTGTGGATGACGGAATCAAAGTTGAAAGGAAAGTTGAGCTGTATGAACATCAGACTGTCAGCCTGCAGGAGATACAAAAGCGCAGAGATGCGGGTATCAAGGCATTTTTGATTGTGCTGCCTACAGCAGCGGGAAAATCGAAAATTGTGGAAGAAGATTTACGGACATTCGCGGAAGGAAAACAAAAGTTTCGTGGACTGATTCTGGTTCCGGGAGTCAATCTTTTGCTGGACTGGGAAGAAAGAATAAAGGCTTCGCTGCCAGAGTTAAAAGATAAGATTGATATTCGAACGTATGCCTTCGCGGCCAGACATTATACGGACACTACACCAGACTATTACAATTATCTTGTCGTGGATGAAGCACATCATGCGGTTGCGCCAATGCTGAAAAGAGTTGTGCAATACTATCGGACAGAATTTACGATAGGCCTGACGGCGACGGATCAGCGGCCGGATAAAAGAAAGCTGGAAACGGTGTTTGGATCGTATACGACTTCGTTATCCTTAAAAGAAGCGATGGAAAAGGGAGTGGTCGCGAAAGCGAATGTTTACCGGATTGAAACGAATCTTGATCTTTCCAGTGTAAGGTTTAATGGGCGGGATTATGTCAATGCGGATCTGGAGAAAAGAATCCGGGTCACTTCAAGAAATGAGCTGATTGTCCACGTACTTTCAGAGTATTTTACATCCGGCGAAGCGGGCATGAGACAGGGTGTTGTTTTTTGCGTCAATGTTGCGCATGCGAACGAAATGGCAAAGCTCCTTAATCGGGCAAATATTTCAGCGTCCAGCTACACAAGACAGACGAAAAATCAAAGTTCTGTTATGAAAGCGTTTAAAGAAAAGGAAATCCGTTTCCTGTGTGCCTGCAACATGATTTCAGAGGGATGGGATTATCCGGAACTCGGCATTCTGGTGATGGCAAGGCCTACGCTTTCCAAGGTTCTTTATCTGCAGCAGGTCGGAAGGGGACTGCGGAAAACGGACACCAAGAAAAATGTGATTGTGATTGACGTAGTCGATGAGTATGGAGCCATGATCAAGCCCTGCAGTATGCATTCTGTTTTTGCCAATCCTTATTATGTTCCGTTTGGCGATATCACAAAAATGGATTATAAGCGGGAGACCCGGTGGTGATTGATGGAATGGAAGAGCGGATTGAGCGGATTACAGAGGTGGATATCCATTCTTTTGAAGAAAAATACGGCGATTATCTAAGCAGGAGCAGGTTGCCAGGGAATATTTTGTGAATACGGGAACCATCACAAGCTGGATCAGAGCCGGAAAATTAACGCCAGAAGTGCAGTACAAATTCGGAAGTAAAACATTATATTTATTCAGTCCGGATGAAGTGGAAAAATATCGGAAGCAGCTTGGAATTAAGGAACACAACGATGCGACCATCAAAGAAGATTTTTTTGCGTTCCTGGAAGAAAGAGATTATTCACTTTCTTATAAAATGCCGTTTCTGCTGGCTTTTATCCGTCATGTGGATTCTATTGGAGATGCAAAAATAGAGGAGATTCTGGAGGACTATATTGCTTTTTACCAGGACAGAATAACCCGGGGACTTCCCGTAGACCGGAGTACATGCCCGTATAATGAAACGATGCTGCAGGATAAGAAAGCAATGCAGAGAAGTATGCTGACCAATCCGTTTGAGAAATTTGAGAGAAAACGGTTCTTGTATTATTCGAAGGATCTGAGTGTAATCTCGATGAATCATGCGCTGTACAGCCAGATGGAAGCAGGGGACTGGGAGCGGGTGAGAAGGCAGATGGAGGAAGATCTGGCGGAGTATTATGCGAAAGTGGAAGGAGCTGTGCTGGTGAAGAGATAGCAGAAAGAATTTCTTCCCCAGAGATTTGATTTGGAAAGGTGCGTGTAAATATAGCAGGATACAAGAGATTACCGGTGGAATTTGAAGATTTTCAGGAAGTTTGAAAATCTGGATTTTACTATGTGGATAAAGCAAAGCTGATTGAACAGCTTTTTGAAAGTAAACGGTAAATTCCGAGTACCTTTTTATCCCACTACATTTATGCCATAATCATACTGACCAAATTAACATAGTCCAAAAAGTTCAGTACTCAACTTTTTAGACTGACTATAATTAAGGGAGGGATGGTATGGCTACGCAAACCAGTCTTATAGCGCAGCAGGTCAGGATCCGGCAGTGGGCAGAACAAATTCGTGCCTGTCAGAACCGTCCGGCGGTCATGGATGTTGACACCTGGTGCGTACAGAACAATCTCACAAAATCTAATTCTCTGAGATTTCAAGAGACGATGTGTTAGATGCGTATGAGGATATGGAAGAGGATGCCGGATTATTAATCCCACATCCACAGAACGAACCGGTCATAGGTGTGATAGATACACAGTTCAATGAAAAAGTGTATTTTCACGAGTGGGTTGAATATAAAAATCTATTGGACCCTAATATTCCTCTGTCCAGGAAAGATTATGAACACGGAACAGCTGTCAGCTATATTATCGTAGATGGCCCACAGGGAAACCCGGAGCTTGCGGATGGCTGCGGCAGATTTCGCGTAAGACATTTTGGAGTGGCAACAAATAACGGATTTAGTTCTTTTACTGTTCTGAAAATGATCCGAAATATTGTTGCGTCCAATCGAGATATTAAAGTCTGGAATTTATCGCTGGGATCAAAACTTGAAATCAAACCAAATTTTATTTCGCTGGAGGCTGCAGAGCTGGATCGTATTCAAAGTGAATATGACGTTATTTTTGTGGTAGCAGGTACAAATATTCCGGCAGGAGTTACCAAAAAGAATATGAGAATTGGATCTCCGGCAGATTCCCTGAATTCTATGGTGGTTAATGCTGTGGATTTTGCAGGAAACTCTGCTTCTTATACCAGGATTGGACCTGTTCTGTCGTTTTTTCATAAACCGGATGTCAGTTATTATGGTGGTGATGGAACGGTCTATACAGATAAAATGGTGGTATGCAAAGACGATATGGGAGCAGCATACGTAGCGGGAACTTCATTTGCAGCGCCATGGATTTCACGTAAACTGGCATATTTGATTCATATTATGGGATTAAGCCGGGAAGTGGCGAAAGCATTGCTGATTGATGCAGCTGCCGGATGGAATCGAAGAGATGATATTTCACATAGAATCGGATATGGTGTTGTGCCAAAGCATATTAATGAGGTTTTAAAAACACCGGATGATGAAATACGTTTCATTATGACAGGGGCATCGGAGGAATATGAAACTTATACTTATAATCTGCCAGTGCCTGTTGTAGATCATGCGCACCCGTTTTATGCAAGAGCTACCCTGGCATATTTTCCACAGTGCGATCGCAAACAGGGTGTTGACTATACGAGTACAGAAATGGATATTCAGTTTGGCAGAGTTGTTGCCAAAAGAGGGTCAACCATGATTAAAGCAATTGATGACAATCGACAGTCTGAAGAGAAACAGATTACTTTGTACGAAGAAGATGCAAGAAAAATGTATCGCAAATGGGATAATGTGAAACATATCAGTGAAAAAATAAAAGAAAAAAGGGTTCCCCGAAAGGCTTATGATTCTGGGTTATGGGGACTTAAGATTAATACGAAAGAATGCTTGCAGAAAAGAAAAGATTCTCTTCCGTTTGGTGTGGTTGTAACGTTAAAAGAGATGAATGGAGTAAATCGTATAGACGATTTTGTAAAGATGTGTCTTGCAAGAGGTTGGCTGGTTCAGAGACTTGATATTGAAAATCAGCTGGATTTGTATGCTAAGGCGGAGGAAGAGATTGAATTTGAATGAGGCGCAAGCGAAAGGATTTAACTTATGAAAATCACAGCAGGCCTAGGCTCCATTGATGACTATCCCCGTTACGTCCGCGCCGGTGCAGACGAGCTGTTCTGCGGTTACGTTCCATTTTCCTGGTCAGAAAAATACGGAACGGTTCTGCCGCTGAATCGGAGAGAGGTCTTAAACTATAATGTACAAATCGGATCGTTCAGTGAACTGGAAATTCTGGCTAATATGGTGCAGAAATATCAGAAGCCGGTGCATTTGACGTTTAATTCACTGTATTACCGGCCGGAGCAGTATGAAGAAATTGCGCAGCTCATCCAACAGTGCCGCAGCATAGGGTTTGACAGTTATATTCTTGCGGATCCCGCGCTGCTTGTGTACCTGCGAAAAGAAAAGATCAACTGTGAGGTGCATCTGAGCGGGGATTTGGGAACGGTGAATTCTGCGATGACAGAGGTTTTTGCGAAAGAATACCCGAAGAGGATCATTTTCCAGCGCAAAAATACGATCTCGGAAATGCGTGCAGTGATTCGGCATATAACTGCGCAGAAAGAAGCCGCTCGAAAAGAATGGACTTATCCAACGGAGTTCGAGGCATTTGCTTTGAATGAACTGTGCCAGTTCAGTGGTGCTTTCTGCAATTCCCTGCACTGCGATGAAATGGGATATCTTTGCCGGGTTCCTTACTGGAAGAAACCGATGTCGCTTTCAGAATCTAAATTAGAAAAACAAGAAAAAAATCGTCCGGGAGAAAATATTTCTATATCCGAATGGGATTCTGCATCAGACTGATGAATCCTGTATCGAAGATGGTTACCTCTGCGGCACAACCGGCTGCGGCCTGTGTACATTAAAACAGCTTTCCGATGCTGGAATCACTCATCTGAAGCTGGTAGGCCGGGGAAATTATACCGATTTTATGGAGCGTGATATCCGAAATCTGCGCCGCACGCTGGAGATTCTGGAGGATTCTTCTACGGAAGAAGAATATATCCGAGCGATGAAAGCAGAGCTTTTTCCAAATGGATGCAGTCACATGTGCTATGCCAGATAAAATATGTCAACTCTTTCTGAAGTAATGCATTTGGGATTGACATATTTTTGTATCAAGGGTTAGTCCTCGAAAGAAAATGTAAGAAAGGCTCTGCGTATGCAGGGTCTTTCTTAATCTAAAGAAATAGTGGAGAACGTAATGAGAAATGTTTTCCCAGCACGCTTTAATAATTAACATAATGATGAATCGTCTTCTGCGCCAGATGATACTGCTCCAGTGTCATGGCGATTTTTCCTTTTTTCAGGGAAATTAGCTTTGCAGCATTTCTGATTTCAGGCATTCTGGGATCGGTAAATTATTATAAGAGCGGGAACCTTGACCTGAAAACGGCAGGTGTGCTTTCGGCCGGAAGTTTTGTCGCGCGCTTGCCGGTGCTCCTGGTCGCACATGGCATCGGTGTCTTTACCGGAAGCAAAAATGCAACGAAAATCAACCAGACGCTGCTGAAACGGATCGTGGCTGTGGCTTCGATTGCGATCGCGTGCATCAAACTCTTTCTCTGATTGAAAAACTAGAGTGTGTTTGAAAAACCATTTCCGCAGCCTGCACGCCCCACTTTGCGGTATATTTTGCCCTCATTCAGTCGCCGTAGCCCGCTACGCCTCCTTCATTCAGACAAAATCTCCCACAAATTGGAACATGCAGACTACGAAAAGCCTTTTTCAAACACACTCTAGCGCTTTGCACACAAACTTTAGTTAGAAGCGTATCCCAAGTGTTCTTATTGACTAAATATTTCCTCAGGGAATACAATATAGAAAAAGCAAAAAGGAGGGATACCATGCAGGCACTTTCAAAGAAAAAAACCGGTGATATCTGTACCATCAAATGGATGTTTGGAATCCCTGATGTTCTGGATTTCCTCCGAAGCCGTAAAATCAAAGAAGGCAGCACCGTACAGGTCATCCAGAGAATAAACGGTGGATTGATCCTTGGCATGGATGGAAAACGGATTGCAATGTGTGATGCAGCTGCAGACCGGATTCAGGTATGAAAGGAAGAAAAATCAAAATGAGCGGAACCTTGGAAGAGGAGCCGCTCATTTTGATTTTCCAAATACCCACAAAAGAATTTTCGTAAATAAGTGTGCAGACTGCGGAAATGATTTTTGATAAATACGCGCCAGGAAGTTTTCAAGCTTTTCTTTACATAGAACCGTTGCGAAACAGCCGCCAGATAGAGTAAAATAGAGCAGATCTTAAGAAAAAGGAAGTTGGAATTTTATGACATTATTAGAACAGATACAAAAAGAACATGCCGCTGCTTTTACGCACGGCGGAAAATTTCATGCGGATGATGTGTTCTCTGCGGCACTGCTTCTGCATTTTAATCCGCAGCTTACCATCCAGCGCGGAAATCGTGTGCCGGAGGATTTTGACGGGATTGTTTTTGATATTGGAAGAGGAGAATACGACCATCACCAGAAAGACAGCCGGATCCGGGAAAACCAGGTTCCGTACGCGGCGTTTGGCCTTTTATGGGAGGCACTTGGCACAGAAATTTTAAGTCCGGAGATGGCCGCGCGGTTTGACGAGAAGTTTGTACAGCCGCTCGATCTCAATGATAATACAGGAGAAAAAAATGAACTCGCCAGTATGATCGGCATGTTCAATCCGGTATGGGATGATAACAGCGGAAGCGATGCTGCTTTCCTGGAAGCGGTGGCAGTGGCCGGACGGATTTTGGAACATAAATGGGAGCGTTTTCGTGCGGATGAGCGGGCGGAGCAGCAGTTTGCAGCTCTTCTTGCCGAACACAGGAAGCGGATCGCAGCGGAGAAAAAGGCAGGAACAATGGATGAAAAGATTCTGATTCTGTCGGAATTTTTTCCATGTCAGAAACAGCTTTCCGCGACTGAAATTGCATTTCTGATATTCCCATCGAACCGCGGCGGTTACTGCGTGCAGCCGGTTCGAAAAGAAAATTCATCCAATTACAAGTATGATTTTCCGGAAACATGGCTTGGCCTGGAAAAAGAAGCACTGCAGGAAGCGACGGGGCTTTCCGATGTGTCTTTCTGCCACAAAGGAGGATTTCTTCTCACCGCAGAAACGCTTGACGATGCCGTCGCTGCCTGTCGCATCAGCCTTGCGGGAATGCCAAAAGCACCGGTTCTGATCCACATCGGTACCGATGCGATTGATGCGGATGACGCGCTTTTGCGGCAGATACCGGGTATGGAGCATGCAGTTATTCTTCATAAACCGCTGCCGGAGGCCCCGGAACTGAACATCTGTGACAGTTATGCCGTGTCATCACTTGAAAAAGCAGAATGGAAGATACGCCTGCGGGAATACCTGTCGGACCTGTTAAAAGAAAAGCCGGTGGCTGTCTGTGTCAGCGGTGATCTCTTTGCGGCCTATCCGGTCATGCACCAGCTCCGCAAGAAACATATTCCGGTTCTGACGGTATCAGAGCAGAATGGAAAACGGCTTCTGATCCGCATTCCGTCCGGTTCCTGAGAATTTACAGAGAATCTCTCTCAATTTCACGCGTTAAACAGAAAAATTCCTCAATATGTGATTTGTTTCTTTGCATCTGCTGTTGTCTGTGATACAATATAGAAAATACGTGAAATTTTTGCACAATGAAAATGAATGATATCATTTTTGGTTTATCTTCAAAAAAAGAGGCCAGACTTACAGGAACGATACATTTTCGTGATTTCATTCGAGCGGCCTCAAAAGCAGAAAATGGCAGGCAGAAATCGACAAACAGCAGAGAGGAGAGCAAAACATATATGATTTCAAAGAAAAAATTTGGCACAACGGTAACAGCGTTCGGCGTGGCAGCCGGAATGCTTCTCGGTTCGGCTGCACCGACGCATGCAGAGGAGACAGCGAAAACGGTGCAGGAAACGCAGAAAGATCAGGCGGATGCACCGGCCACGCAAAGTGAAACGGAAAACGGAAACACAGAAGAAGCCGTTGTTCCGGCTGTAGAAACACAGGAAACCGAGACACCAGCAGAAGAACCGTCCGTACCATCTCAGGATGAAAATGCCGCTTCCACAGAGGAGCCAAAAGTACCGGAAACGCCAGAACCGACAGAGGATCCGACTCCAACGGAGACACCGGAAGACCCGAATCCAGGCGAGATGCCGGAGCCATCTCCAAGTGAAACCCCGGAACCAACTCCAGGCGAAACTCCAGAACCGTCGGTAACGCCATCCCCAAGTGAAACGCCGACTCCAGCCCCGTCCGAAACCCCGGAACCAACAGAAACACCGGTGCCAACCGAGACGCCTGCACCAGCACCGACAGAAACACCGAAAAATGATGAGACACAGGCGGATGACTGGATTCAGACGATTGATTACGGAAAATATATCAGCTCCATGAAAAAAGATCTCCGCGCAGGTTTCGCACAGGTCGACAAAGCGTACGCCTACGCAAAGGTCGATACCAGATTAAACGTCCGCGAAAGCGGTTCCACCAGCGCACGGATCGTGGGAACACTTCCGGCAAAGGCACTCTGCTTTGTGATCGCCGATGCGGATCAGGAGTGGGTTTATATTGAATCGGGCGACGTCCGCGGTTTTGTCCGTACGGATTATCTGCAGCAGGGAAAAGAGGCGCTGGAATATGTAACCGGCACCGGAGAGGATCAGATGAAACTGGCGGATCAGGTGATCGATCCGTCTGAAAATGAAGCCTTTCCCTATAAAAAAGAAACGGTTTATGAAGTAAAAACCTCAACCGGAAACGGTATTATCACATTTGCAAAACAGTTCGTTGGCAGACCATACGTCTGGGGTGGAAACTCCCTGACGGACGGTATTGACTGCTCTCATTTTGTATGGCAGATTCTGACCCGTTGCGGTGCGTACGACGGTGAATATACGACCTCCGGCGGATGGCGCAGCCTTGGAATGGAGATTGCAAGCCTGGATGAGGCACGCGCAGGCGATGTTATTTGCTATAATGGCCATGTGGCGCTGTATGACGGAGAAGGAAAAATCGTAGAAGCGCTGAATGAAAACGCCGGTATCACCTGCGACCGCCCGGTGGACTGTGACACGATTCTGACGATCCGTCGTTTTGCAGCCGACGATGAAATCGGCGGAACGAACGCAGAAAAGATCTGGAATTACTTCCTGATGCACGGATTTACAAAAGAAGGAGCCGCCGGTATTATGGGAAATATTGCAAACGAGGCATCCACAGACCTCAATCCGACACTGCTTGAGTATGGTTCTACCAGCGCACAAGCCTGAGCGGAGAGCAGTACACGAACCTTGTTGATGCCGGAATCATTTCCCGTGACGAAGTGATCCGAAGTTCCCGTTTTGGCCTTTACAGTGGCGGAAGATATGGATATGGTCTCTGTGGTTTTACAGATCCAACGATCAAAGAGTATCTGTGCCGATATACCATTGATCTTGGAAAGAGCCTTGGAAGCCTGTCCGGCCAGCTCGACAGTCTGATGGCCTACCTTTCCGACTACAATCCGAATCTGCTGGACAGACTGAAAAATGCCGAAGATGTTGACACCGCAGCAACTGCCTTTATGCGTGAATACGAAAAATGCGCAAACCAGAGCACACAGCAGAAACTGCGTACAACAGCAGCAGAACAGATCTACAATGTTATGGAATCGTATGATTCGCCGGTAGATGTAGAATAAACGAACAGATGATGAAAACGTGTTAAAGAAAGTCCTCCACAGCAGAAAGATTCTGTGTGGAGGACTTTCTTACAGTAAAATAATTGAAAACGGCGCGTCGCATTCTCGTTACTTTAGCCTGCAAATAAAAAGTCAATACTAAAATTGAAGAAAGTTAAAAAACTTTACAGGTTAAAAATTAGGCATTAAAATAAGGCCACCACAACCAGTGCTGGTCTG
>ENA-OQCX01001182-OQCX01001182.1-human-gut-metagenome-genome-assembly--contig:-NODE-1182-length-12542-cov-1.515828_pt1 | contig 12542 bp, 14 predicted proteins | sample MGYA00242762_ERZ504587 | MGnify/ENA primary metagenome ERZ504587 (study PRJEB26092, sample SAMD00036337) | human gut metagenome | host: Homo sapiens | study: EMG produced TPA metagenomics assembly of...
GGAAAAAATACGATAACAGCAATTGGATTAAATGATATTGTACGGGTAATGGGAATTCGTATGGAACAGTGGGAAAATATCTATCAGCATATGGAAGAAATTTATGAAGATCTGCAAGAGGTTGGTTATCAGAAAAAGTATAAAACAAGATTTGAAAGGCTGATGGGAAAATGTACTGCTGGAAATGATTATGCAGCAGTGAAGGCAACGAATATGTTGAATGATGATATATATAAAAGTATCAAGCAGATTCTGGTATCAGAAGGCGTATGGACATCTAATTTGCAGGAAATGGAGAATGAAATACAGGATATTTCATTGAAAATGGTATGAGATGCCATATATAGAAATACATAATTGACTACAACAATATCTTGTGTTAATAGGCTTGTGAAATTTGTATTTCTAAATGGCCTTTTTGTGTTGAAAAAATATGACAGACAACAAGTACAAATCAGCAAAGTCAATGTACATAAACAGATTATAAGAAAGTTCTGAAATATCTTGAATTTCTTTGCAATATATAGGTGAGAAATACAAAATTCGTATGCAGCTATAAGTCGGCTGTTTGGGATATCCGAGACATTATGCTTTATGTATATGGTCAGTATAAGATGGAGGTTTAGAAATGAAACATATTTTTAAAATATATGGAAATTCCATGTGAAACATGGGAGTCCACAGGCAGATACATATAGAATTGACAGCAGAGGGAGGGAAAGTAGCATAATAGAATAATAGAAAATATCTTGAGATATTGATATTTGTCGGTATCTCTTTTATTTTGACAAGAATGCCGAATTATCTACCACAAAAGTATACAAAACTCACAAAGATGTGGCTCTGGTTAAAAAGACTATATATGGGCGACCTTTTACGGGCAATTTATATAGAATAGAGAAAAGGTGGTAGAAATCATGGATATGAAAACAGCAGTTATATATCGTCTTGAAGAAGTGATAAGGCAAAAGGACATTACTGTAAATGAGGCAGCAATACGTTCTGGGGTTCCGCCGTCAACGCTGAAGAATATTTTGTATGGGCAGAGTAAGAATGTAGGCGTAGTTACAATCAAGAAATTATGTGATGGTTTAGAAATCACAATACCAGAATTTTTTGGAGATTCCATCTTTGCAGATTTGGAACCAGAGTTATAGAAGTAAGAAATAATCTCATGGCAAAATTCTGCGGGATGGTTTTTTTTTACGGAATATAGTTAGCTGCAACTAACAATAGAGAGAATTATGTATAAAATAGCTATTTGTGATGATGATAAAAGATATAGAAAAATTATTAGGGAGATTGTAAAACATGAAAACAGTTTACCCGAACATGAAATCAGATTTTATGAATACGAATCAGGAAATGAATTTTTGAAACACATGGATATTCTTTACGAATTGGTCTTTATAGATATCCGTATGCCGGGGATGGATGGAAATCAAACAGCATTAAAATTGAGAAATTATAACAAGAATGCTGTTTTAATCTTCTGTTCCAGTTATTTTGAGCCAACAGTGGATAGCATCAATTTCGGACAGCCTTTTCGATATATTATGAAAGATCTACATAACACGAGTTTACGCCGGGAAATTTCCGCTATTATGGCTGAGGTAAATAGGCGCTTTCTGAATGACTATGCGGTGACAGTAACAGCAGCAGGGAAAATAACAACGCATACATGTGGAAAATATTTTATATCAAAAAGGTGGATAAGATCTGTATAAAAGAGATCAAAAATAATATAAGAAAAAAAGACAGAGACGAAGCAGAGGGGAACTTTGTGCGCATTGGGGTCAAAAAGAGTAACAGCTGCGAGCAGAATGTCAGAGGAACATATTTTTTATAAAAATGCATGAACCAAAAAACTAAAAGCGAAATCTCTGAAAATAAAAAAGAAAGGTTGAAAATGCTGTAGACATGTGTTATAGTAAATACAGTGTTTTTAAAACACTGTTTCAAAAACACCGTTTTAAAAGAAGGGGGGGGAGGAAATGGCAAGTAGAATAGAAGAATTTGACGAAAAGATACTGTTGTGTGCAAAGGAAGAATTTTTGGAAAAAGGCTATACGGATGCTTCAATACGGACGATTGCCCAAAATGCTGGTGTCAGCACCAGCACAATATATACGCGGTATTCAGATAAAGAGGGATTATTTCGATTTCTTGTGGAACCAGCAGCTAACGGGCTGAAAGAGTTGCTGCGGCAGTCATTAAATGGTTTTTCTTCTTTGACGGAGTGCGAGCAGAACGAAAAAATTATGGAATACTCAGATCGTGGTTTTGAAGGTGTGATTGCATATATCTATGAGTATTTTTCTGAATTTAAGCTGCTGATTACCAGAGCACCGGGAAACTACTATCAGGATTTTTTAGAAGGATTAGTAGAACTGGATACGGGTTGCACAAAAAAAATTCTTGATTCAAGCTGGAAGTAAAGCTCTGGCAGAGGGACGCATTACAGATGGATTTTTACACGTTGTTTCCAGTGCTTTTTACTCCGGCATCTTTGAGGTAGTAATCCATGATATGCCGATGGAAGAAGCAAAGAAGTATATAAATGAATTGCGCTCTTTTTATGGGAATGGCTGGAAAGAATATTATCGAAAATAGGAAAGAAGGTGTGAAGGAAATGCAGAAAACAAAAGACTTTTGTGTGGACGAAAGCGGATGGATACACTGCCCTTTTTGTAAATGCAGAACGCGGACAAAGATACGAGCAGACACTTCACTAAAGAACTTTCCAATATTTTGTCCCAAATGCAAACAGGAATGTTTGATAGATGTTGACAACATGAAAATACGATTATCAGTAGTGCCAGACGCTAAGACGCAGAGCCGATAATTTGTTTGTGTAAATCCCCACATGACAGATTATCGGCTTATTTTTTGAATAAAAGTTAGCAAAAGCTAATAGAAGGAGGGATTTATATGAATCAGTCGTCAGGGCGGCAATCCATTTGGCAGGCTTGTAGAGTTTGCAAGACCGCATAAGACGGGCTACATCATTTCTGTTGTTCTTGCTGTGTTGGGAGTTGCCTTTGGCATTGTTCCCTATTTTGCAACAGCCAGAATGACGATTGAGTTGCTCTCCGGGAATCGGGATTTATCATTTTATATGATGTGGTGTTTGATTTCCGGCGGTGGCTTTGTCCTAAAAGCGATATTGATGGGGATTTCCACAAGGGCATCCCATGAAGCAACCTTTGCAGTGCTGTCCGAGGAAGGAGGGAAATTGCCTCAAAACTTACCAGAGTGCCGATGGGCTATATTCTCAACACTCCGTCCGGGCAGCTAAAAAATGGCATGGTGGAACGAATTGAACAGTTAGAGGTTCCCCTTGCTCATGTAATTCCGGAAATGACCTCAAATCTTCTCGTACCAATCGCAATCATCATTTATCTGTTCATTCTGGACTGGAGAATGGCGTTAGTATCGTTGATTACCATTCCTGTTGGAATGATGTGCTACATGGGAATGATGAAAGAATATCCCAAGAAGTATGGGGAAGTTGTAAAAGCCGGAAATCACATGAGCGCAACAACGGTAGAATACATCGGCGGTATTGAAGTTATTAAGGCGTTTAATCAGGCGGATAATTCCTATCAGAAATTTACAGATGCCGTTCATGCAAACGCAGACCTGATTTTAGACTGGATGAAAGACACACAAAAATATTCGGCAATTATGATGAGTGTATGGCCTGCGGCGCTGATCAGTGTACTTCCAGTTGGATGCCTGTTTTACATGAATGTTTCCCTGTCATCCGCTACCTTTATTACGGTTATTGTCCTGTCATTGGGAATTGCAGGCCCGCTTGTAGCCGCGATGTTCTTTACTGATGATATTGCAAAAATAGGCACCGTAATGGGCGAGATTGACGGGATATTAAACCAGCCGGAACTTGTCCGGCCAGAGGGAAAATACGATTTGCCAAACCTTGATATTTCTCTGGAAAATGTCTATTTTGCATACGACGAAAAAGAGGTCTTGAAAGGAATTAATCTGACAATTCCTCAAGGAAAGATTACAGCTTTTGTAGGACCGTCCGGCAGTGGAAAATCAACGATTGCAAAATTGATCGCGTCCTTTTGGGATGTGACCGGGGGATTGATTACGATTGGTGGTAAAAGCGTAAAAGAAATTTCTACCGACCAACTGAACGATTTAATTTCCTATGTATCGCAGGATAATTATCTGTTTAACGACACGGTGCGTAACAATATCCGTATGGGCAAACCGGAGGCAAGCGATTCCGAAGTGGAGCAGATTGCAAAGCTTCCGGCTGCCACGAGTTTATTATGAATCTTGAACATGGATATGAAACCGTGGTTGGCGGTGCCGGAGGGCACTTGTCCGGTGGAGAACGCCAGAGAATTGCGATTGCCAGAGCTATGCTAAAAAACGCCCCGATTGTGATTCTTGATGAAGCAACTTCCTATACTGACCCAGAAAATGAAGCGGTAATACAGGAGCCATCAGCCGATTGACAAAGGGAAAAACATTGATTGTAATTGCTCACCGCCTGTCCACAATAACGGATGCCGACCAGATCGTTGTTGTAAAGGATGGGACAATCCAAGCGAAGGAACGCATGAGGAATTACTAAAAGAGTGCAGTCTTTATCATACGATGTGGACAGCCCATATGGGTGCAAAGGAGGTGAAAACAGTATGATACATTCTTTTAGAAAATTTTTTGAATTTGCGGACCGCCAGAGCCGAAACTGGTATTTAGGACTCTTTTATGAAATCATACGGTGCATTTTAGAGGCTCTGCAATTTGCTGCCCTTCTGGTAGTGCTGGACGGATTAGTCCATGATAATATCACCGCACAGACTGCGCTTTTAGCCTTCGGTATTATGCTGGTCAGTGTGATCGGCACCGCTATTTTCTGGTATCTGGCGCATGGAAAAGAAGGTGAAGGCAGCTACCGAATGTGTGAGGATAAGAGGATTCAAATTGGCAACCGTATGAAATATATGCCGATGGGTTATTTCAATAGCCATAGTCTGGGCAACCTCACATCCGTTTCAACAGCGACTATGAGCGACCTTGAAAACATGTCCTTTGCTGTTATCGTACGGACTTTGGTTGGTGTAATCCACGCAAGTATCTTTTCTGTTGCCATGAGCTATTTTAGCTGGAAGATCAGTTTGATTTTTTTAACTGGCGTAATTTTGTTCATGGTAATTAACACAATGCTCCTGCGCTGCTCAAAAGATTATCTCCCATACGGTTAGATGCACAAACAGAATTTATGGACGCTGTACTGGAATACATACAGGGAATGAGCGTTGTGCGAGCGTTCCACATGGCAAAGCAATCAAATACTACACTGGAAAAATCTATTGACGAAACACAGAGGAAAAACCAGCTTATTGAAAGACAGCGGATTCCCTATATAGCTGCCGAGCAGGTTGTCCTTCGGATTGCCAGTGCCGCTGCTGCTTTCTGCTCTATCGCTCTTTTCATAAACGGCACGCTGGAATTGACATATTGTCTGATAATCTTAGTATCGGCGTTCATGGTATATAGCCAGTTGGAAAGCGCGGGAGAAATGTTCTTTATGCTTTCCATGATTGATGCTTCTATTGACCGTGTGGAAGAAATCAACCAAAGTCCTCAGATTGACATTGACGGCAAAGAACAGACCCCAGACCGGCTGGACATTGAAATGCAGGATGTGAGTTTTTCCTATGGGGATAAAAAGTAATCGACCATGTATCGCTCACAATTCCACAAGGAACCACAACGGCGATTGTCGGTCCGTCGGTTCTGGAAAAACAACACTGGTAAATTTAATCGCACGCTTTTGGATGTTGACAGCGGCAGCGTCCGTATCGGCGGCATTGATGTCAAAGATTATAAGCTGGACAGCCTGATGAAAAATATCAGCATGGTATTCCAGAATGTGTATCTGTTCCCTGACACGATTGAGAACAATATCAAATTCGGCTGCCCTAACGCCACCCATGAAGATGTCGTAAAGGCAGCAAAGGCGGCAAGGTGCCATGACTTCATCTCAGCATTACCGGAGGGTTACCAGACGGTAATCGGAGAAAGCGGTGCAACCATTTCCGGCGGTGAAAAGCAGAGGATTTCTATTGCAAGAGCGATTATGAAAGATGCGCCCATCATTATTCTTGACGAGGCCACAGCAAATGTTGATCCCGAAAATGAAGCCGAGCTTCAGAGAGCGATTGAGGCGCTGACACAGGGAAAAACAATTATTATGATTGCTCATCGGTTGAAAACTGTAAAAAATGCAGATCAAATCATCGTTATCGACCGTGGTAAAATCTCTCAGCAAGGTACGCATGACGAGCTTATCAAACAAGCAGGTATTTATGCGGATTTTGTTGGTATGAGAGAAAAAGCTATCGGTTGGAAAATCAAGCAGACAGCCTTGCATAAAAGAAAGGAGTTCCTACAATGGACAAGAAAAAATTGAACGCAAAAGACTTTATCAACATCGGTATTTTTACCGTCATCTACTTTGTGATGTTCTTTATCACAGGTATGCTGGGTTACATCCCTATCTTTGCAGTTATCATTCCACTTGTACTGGGAATATTGAGCGGCATCCCGTTCATGCTGTTCCTGACAAAGACCGGGAAATTTGGTGCAGCAACTATTATGGGTACGCTGGTCAGCGTCCTCTGCTTTCTGATGGGACAAAGCTGGATTTCTATTCCGTTTGGAATCGTATTCGGTTTCCTTGCTGATTTAATTTTCAAGGCTGGCGAATATAAAAGCTGGAAACATACTGTACTGGGATATTGCGTGTTTACTGAATGGGTAATCGGTTCCATGCTGCCTATGTGGATTATGAGAGATACTTTCTTTGAGGCGTACAGAAGCAAAGGAGGTACGGATGAATACATCAACGCCGTTATGGGCCTTACCGCTAACTGGATGCTGCCGGTAGTCATTGTTTTAGGCATTGTTGGCGGAGTGATTGGCGCATATTTAGGAAAGGCAATTTTGAAGAAGCATTTTGTAAAGGCGGGCATTGTTTAATGAAACCAGAATTATTACTGTCAGTTGATTCGGAGCGACGTTTCTGGCTTGATCCAAGAACAAAGCTATATATGCTGGTAATATTCAGTATTGTAATGATTGACGGAAAAACGGACGGTATTAGTTTCTGGTTAAAGCCGATTCTGGCATTGGTACCCTTTTCTCCTGCTTTCGGGCAGTAGGAAAAAGGTTGCCATCATCTATTTGATTGTTTTTGTTGTTTCATGGATGGTGAACATATTTCTTGTTCCGTATATGGGACTAATAGGAACAATTATAATATCGCTGCTGCTCAATTTGGAACACGATGGTTTCCAAGCGCCATGATGGGCTATTATCTTCTCTCGACTACAAAGGTTAGTGAATTTGTCCTTGCCATGCAGCGTATGCATATACCAGAAGCATTCATTATCCCGTTTTCTGTTATGTTCCGGTTCTTCTACAATTTCCGAAGAAGCGGGATCTATTGGAAACGCTATGCGTATGAGAGGAATCACGGGGAAAAATTTTTTCAAGAATCCACAAGCAGTATTAGAATATCGAATTGTCCCTCTTATGATGTCTGTAGTAACAATAGGGAATGACCTGTCTGCGGCAGCTTTGACAAGAGGATTAGGAAACGGAAAAAAGCGTACAAGCATTTGTAAGATCGGTTTCCATTGGAAAGATTTTGCGCTTATGATTATTGTTACTGCTGCCCTGTTGGTGTTCCTGCTTTTTTAGGAGGGCTGAAATGATAGAGTTTAAGGATGTAGCCTTTCAATATGAGCAAGGCAGTTCAAAAGGAAAAATCGAAAATATAAATTTGACTATCCATGACGGAGAGGTTGTTTTGATCTGCGGAGAATCCGGCTGCGGAAAGACTACACTCACACGTTTAATAAATGGGCTTATCCCGCATTATTACGAAGGAACGCTTACCGGGCAGACGATTGTGGAAGGGATAGATGTAAAAAATGTATCTCTTTATGCTTTGTCTGGTGTGGTTGGTTCTGTTTTTCAAAATCCAAGGACACAATTTTTTACAGTGGATACTACCAGTGAAATTGCATTTGGATGTGAGAATTTGGCAATCGACGCAGACGAAATCAATTTGCGGATAGAAAAAACGGTAGGCGCGTTAAAAATCGAAGATTTACTGAATAGGAGTTTATTTGCACTGTCCGGTGGCGAAAAACAGAAAATTGCCTGTGCGTCCGTTTCCGCAATGGAACCGGATATATTTGTACTGGACGAGCCATCTTCCAATTTGGATATTAAATCAATCAGAGAATTAAAAGATGTATTGCGGAAATGGAAAGCACAGGGGAAAACGATTGTGATTGCGGAACATCGCCTGTATTACCTGATGGATATTGCAGATCGCGTTCTATATATGCAGGGCGGGCAAATAAAAGAAAACCTTTCCATCTCCGACTTCAAAAAGAAATCTACAGGCGAATTGCACGCGCTGGGTCTTAGAACTTTACAGTCTGAAGATTTTAGTAAAATGCAGAGCACAGTGTGTGCGACAAAGCAGCTATATATCAGGGACTTTGAAGTTTCTTATAAAAATGCTTCCGGAGGTAAGAAGAAAAAGCGGAAGGTGCTGGATATATCAGATTTGATGATTCCGCAAGGTTCAGTGGTTGGAGTAGTCGGCAACAATGGAGCCGGGAAAACGACTTTTGCTAACAATTTATGCGGATTGCTCAAAACCGCAAAAGGCTGTATGAGCATGAATGGAAAAACTTATATGGCAAATCAGAGAATTAAGACCTGCTATATGGTTATGCAGGACGTAAACCACCAACTTTTTACGGAAAGTGTAATGGATGAAATCTTGCTTAGTCTGGATAATTCAGATGAAGAAAAAAGCGGCGCATGAGGCAGAAGTATTATGGAAGTCTGCACATTTCAGAATTTAGAGACGCCCATCCTATGTCGTTGTCCGGCGGACAGAAACAGAGGGTAGCGATTGCTAGCGCGATTGCGTCTGATAAACAGGTTATTGTTTTGACGAGCTACAAGCGGATTGGATTATCGGCACATGAAAAAAGTGGCAGAGAATTTGCGGGAATTGAGTTCGTTGGGGAAAACCTTGTTTATTGTTACTCATGACCCGGAGCTGATTGCGGAGTGCTGCAATTACTTTGTCTTTATAGAAAACGGAAAAGTGCTATGGAGTGATGGATGGAACAGAATAAGCCGGGAACGGTTGCAAAAGTTTTTTGCCTTTGAGGATGACTAAAGATGAAGATTCATGCATCTGGGGAGGACTATCTGGAAGCTGTGTTGGTACTTCAAAAGAAGCTTGGTATGGTGCGTTCAGTGGATGTTGCCCGGTACATGAAGGTTTCAAAACCCAGTGTGTGTTATGCGGTAGGAACTTTACGGGATGGCGGTTTTCTGACAACAGACGAAAAACATTATCTACACTTGACCGAACTTGGTCGGGATGTGGCTGAAAAAATTTACGAACGCCATTGCTTTTTTACAAAGCACTTCATATCCATAGGCGTTGATCCCTAAACGGCGGAGGCTGATGCCTGCCGGATCGAACACGATATTAGCGCAGAGACCTATGAACGGCTGAAGGAATCAGTCACAAAAGAATAACTTAAAAAATGAGCGTACAAAATCACCTGCCCCAACAATATTTTTTTTCTTTCCCCTTAATTGGGGCAGGTTCATGCGCTATGTAATTATTACCCTAAACGGCGGTTTTGCGAAATCAAAGTCACCGTTTCTTTGCATTTATATAAACCAATGACGACTTATAAAGCACGTTATTTTCACTGGCTGTACAGATGCGTATCAGCAAGGGCTGCAAGGAAAAGAGGACCGCTAGCAAAAAACTGACACCTACGATCAAGGTAACGGCTACTAGCATTAAGCTGAAAGTAAAACAGTCTACTTCAAAAATAAAAGTTTCCGGACTTGCAAAGGGCGATTCCGTTAAAAGCTGGACTTCTAGCAATAAGAAAATAGTTTCTGTAAACAGCAAGGGAACGATGAAAGGCTTGAAAGCCGGAAAAGCCAAAGTGACCATTACACTGGCCAGCGGCAAGAAACAGGTCATTTCCATTACTGTGCAGAAAACAACGGTAAGAACAACAAAGATCACCGGACTGAAATCAAGAGTGACCGTTGCAAGGAATAAAAAACTTGCGCTGAAACCGGTCATCAGCCGATCACTTCCCAGGAGAAAGTTACCTACAGTTCTTCAAATAAGAAGATAGCAACGGTAAGTTCCAGTGGTGTGATCACTGGAAAGAAAAAGGGAACAGCCTATATCACAGTGAAATCTGGAAATAGTTGCAAAAAAGTAAAAGTAGTTGTTAAATAAAAATGATTTAAGCAGGAGCTGCCTTTCATGAATACATGGAATGGCAGCTCCTTTTTTCATTTTTTGCATGTAGCTTTATTTGCAGAAGTAGATTACGATATTAATAGTTGACCAGGGAGAGAAGAATGATTAGATAATATGTTATAGTGATAATGGAATTATGGTAACAAAAAAAATTTATAAAAAAAAGTGCAACCAAAACAGAAAAAAAATACGTTCTATATAATAGAAAACATTAATATGGCACACTGCAAATAACCTATCTGCATAAAAACACTAATATACAGGGGAGAAATGTGATATGGAAGATATACATATTATAAATTTATTTTTAGAAAGATCAGAAGATGCAATTCGCCAGGTAGAAGTAAAGTACGAAAAATTTTGCTTTAAGATTGCATGGAATATTTTATATAACACAGAAGATTCAGAAGAATGCGTAAATGATACGTGGCTGATAACGTGGAATAAGATTCCGCCCAAAACGCCAACAAAGTTATCTGCATTTCTTGGAAAAATAACCAGAAATTTGGCATTGGACAATTTCAGAAAGAAAAATGCTTCAAAAAGAGCAGATACACATATGATGGATATTTGTGGTGAAGTGGAAAAACTGGAAAATACAATAAAGGATTATGTGGAAGAGGATATAAAGAAAAAGGAAATTTTGAATATTTTAGAAAAATTTTTTAAGTGATTTAAAAAGCAGGGGACAGGGATATTTTTGTCAGGCGATATTGGTATATGGATAATATTAAAAGACATTGCAAAAAGACATGGATGCTCTGAGACTAAAATTAAATCTAGTCTTTTTCGAAGCAGAAACAAATTATGGGAAGAGGTGAAAGAAATCATAATGAAAAAGAAAACAATTTTTTTAGATCTGATGGGAGAAATAGATGAAAAATTTGTTTACGAAGCTTCCTTGCCATGGAAAAAGCGAAATGTTAATTTGAAATTAAAATTAGCAAAAATTGCAGCAGCAGGAGTTGTAATAGCATTATTGATAGGAGGCTTGGGACATCCGCATGAGATAAAGGCGGCCTGGGAACAGATTACTTCGTGGATTCAAACTGCATTGGGGATTAATGAAAATGTAGAATCATATATAGATAGTGTTGGAAAAACGATTACTAAAAATGGAGTTTCTATTACGTTAGATGAAATTGCTGCTGATAAGGAGAATTTATGGGTGGCAATATCTGATAATATAAATGATTCAAAAGAAAAAGAGACTATTCTACTAACAGAAGTGGAGATAAATGGAAAAGCGGCACAGTTAGATGGAACATATGCTCTGGAGAAAAAGGAGAACGGAACAGATGGTCAGGTTTGTCATTATAGGTTGGAAGATACAACTATTAAAGATAATACAGCAGATATAAAAATGAAAGTATGGTTATTTGATCCAACAGAAATGGATACTGCAGATACAGAAGATACGGATGACTATATTTTTGAATTTTCATCAAATTGGGAAGAATTAGAGAAGAATACAATATATGTAAATGTGAATAAAAAAATAAAGATATCTCCAAATCAAAATCTGACGATTTCAAAAATGAGCTTAAACGATTTGGCAAGTACAATTTATGGAAATTTGGATAATAAAGAATATGAAGATTATTATTTACTAGGAACCGACGATAAAGGAAATCAGGGGCTTTATAGAATGACAAATTATGGAGACACAGAGACTGTGTTTGAAGAAAGCAGAAATAATACAAAATATAAAGGAATTTCTCCAGATGCTAAAACGGTGACATTAGAATTATATGTAAATAAAGAAGAAAAAAACAGAACAACATATAAAAAATATGAAACTGGAACAGAAGATACTTACGGAGAAGGCGTAGGACGTGTTTATGAAAGTGATGAAGATCCTCTGGATTTATATAGCCCAGTGGAAGGAAAAATAGAAATTAAAATCAGATGACAAAAGAATTATTTAATCGAAGAGAGGGATGAGATACCGCAATTGGATATTTTTTACTGTAGAGATAAAAAAATAACAATAAAATGTTTGGTGGTACATTTAAGATTCGTATAAATAAAAATGGTAAAAATTACATTTCCATAAGTAATAAGAGAAGTTGATCAAATCTTTGAAAATCGAAAATACAAAATATAGTAAAAGTGCGAATTAACGCCAACAATATCTTGCGTTAATATGATTGTGAGATTTGTATTT
>ENA-OQCX01001183-OQCX01001183.1-human-gut-metagenome-genome-assembly--contig:-NODE-1183-length-12531-cov-2.392454_pt1 | contig 12531 bp, 19 predicted proteins | sample MGYA00242762_ERZ504587 | MGnify/ENA primary metagenome ERZ504587 (study PRJEB26092, sample SAMD00036337) | human gut metagenome | host: Homo sapiens | study: EMG produced TPA metagenomics assembly of...
AGAGCAGCGCACTGAGCGCCAGCACCACAATAAAATGGAGAACACTGTTTTCAATGAGCATTTCTCCCAGTCCCAGTAGCTTTGCCGCTCCCCGGACCAGTACGATGCAGAGGGGATGGAGCACATACATGGCTGTGGAAAATTCCCGGACTTTCCTGGACTCGCCCTTGTTTCCGCCCAGCAGCAGAGAAAAAAGGCATACTATGCACAGGGGGAGGGCGAGGTACATGCTGTCGTGGCGCTGGACATCCATGCGATGGAGCCACAGCCCCTCGGCGCTCATGGCTGCCAGAGAGAGGAAGAAGCCCGCCAGAGACAGCTTTTGGTTCCACCGCCTTCCGGCGGCCCCAAGCAGAAGGAACAGTGGCGCGAAGAACAGGCCATTGCGGGTATAGCCGCACAGTGTAAAAATGCCGTCGTAAAGGGTCCGAAGCAGCGGGATCTGGGAAACCAGTCCATAGTAACTGTCCCCGCCCAGACCGATGAGATAGAGTAGCGCCGCCACAGGCAGAGCCACCCGCAGGCCCAGCCGGCTGAGCCACCGGGCGATGACGATGCCCAGAATGGTCGCCGGGAAATACCACAGGTGGTAGAAGGTGCCGTCCACCAGCAGTTTCCGCAAAACATCCGCCGGACCGGTGAAGCTGCCGGCATAGAGATTCACTGGCAGATACAAAAGGATGCAGACGCCGTAGAGCAGGCAGAGCTTTTTCAGCTGCCGCCCCACACCAGCCCAGTGATTCCGGCTCAGAAAGTACCCAGTGGTCATCAGAAAGAATGGGACTGCCACCCGGGCCAGTACCCGGGTAAGCCAGAAATCAGCCATGGCAGACACATCCGCCAGGGGCGAGGTGTGGTTCATCACCACCAGCAGGACTGCCGCCAGACGAAAGAGGTCCAAAGTCGGGACGGTTTTCTTAGCCGTTCTCATGGGTATCCCCCCACCATGTCAGGATAAATCCCTCCACATTGTCGCCGGATATCTGGCAGCAGCCCTCCGGCACTTCCACCTCTGTGACGGCTCCGGCGGCGGGCACATAGAACACCTGGGCCATGCGGCCGTTTTCCAGAGCGACGCTCCGGGGACCCTGCCGCAAAAAGTCCCGGTACTCCTCCAGACACAGCCCGTTGGTTTCCATCAGCTGGGCGTGGGGCGCCCCCACATAGCGGAAGTGCCACGGCTCAGCCGAGATCCCGGTGACTTCCTCCTTGCCCCGCTGGTAGCGTTCGATAAAGCCGTACCGGGCCGCCAGACGCCTAAATCTTCCGCAGACGCCGTCATAGGGAAAGGCAGGCCGGATGAAGTCGATGTATCCGGCAGCCTTTCCCAGGTCGATGGCGAGGCCGGTCTGATGCTCACTGCATCCTGGAAGGGCCACATACTGGCGGGTAAATGTCTCCCCATGCTCCGCCATGGAGTCGTCCCAGATCCGCTGCTGTTCCTGCTGGCTCCGCCAGCCGGACACCGGCACGATCTCCCGCTGTCCCCCCGCCTTTTGGATACAGGCAGACAGTAGCTGCCGTGCCCGGCTTTCAAGAAGAATGTCGGGGTGGTGCGGGTCCACCGAGGTCAGCGCAGATCGCTCTTTTTCATGCAGGGGATGCGCCGGTTGACCAGGACCAGCGGCCCCTGAAAAATCTGCTCCCGGGGAATCGACACGGTTCTCATCCCGCCACCCCCAACTCGATCAGGCGGGTCACCAGCTCCCCAAAGGAAATGCCGATGCCTGCATCATGCTGGGGTAGCGGCTGTGGGCGGTGAAGCGGGGATGGTGTTGACCTCATTGAAGACGATCTCCCCATCCGGGTGAGGAACAGATCCACCCGGGCGAATACCCGGCAGTCCAGGGCACGGTAAATGGTTTTTGCCGCTGCCTGGATCTCTGCCGCCTTCTCCGGCGGGATGCGGGCGGGACAGTGGATGGCGGAGGTCTTTAAGGTGTACTTCTCCTCATAGTTGAAAAAGCCCTCCGACAGCGCAATCTCGTCCACCAGACCCACGGTCAGTTCCTCGTTGCCCATGACCGCGCAGCCCACCTCAAGCCGGGGATCGTCTCCTCCAGGATCACGGCGCTGTCGTGGCGGAAGGCCTCCTCCATGGCGGCGGGCAGCTCTTCCGGCCCGGAGACTTTGGTGATACCGAAGGAGGAACCGGCCCGGACCGGCTTGACAAACACCGGGTATCCCAGTTCCTCCGCTGCCTGGGCGATCCGGCTGAAATCATCGCTGGAATGAAAGACGTGGCTCCGGGGGACCCGGATGCCGGCCAGGGCCGCCAGCTGGTGGGCCCGGTCCTTGTCCATGCACAAGGCGCTGGACAATGTCCCGCAGCCGATGACCGGGACCCCGGCCAGTTCAAAGAGTCCCTGTACCGTACCGTCCTCGCCGTTCTTGCCGTGGAGGACTGGGAATACCGCGTCAAAAAGGAGACGGCGGCCGGAGCCGTCCAGCAGTAGTAAAGCGTGGGCCTCCCGTTCCACCAGTGGGGTGCAGGGGATACAGTCTGCCGCCTGCTGCCAAGTACCGTCCTCCAGCCGGGAGAGGTCGCCGGTATAGCAGAGCCACTTCCCCTCCGTGTGATGCCCACAGCCAAAGGAGTATAGCGGGCGGGGTCCATGTGGGACAGCACCGCATAGGCGGAATGGAGAGAAACTTCGTACTCCGTGGAGCATCCGCCGAAGAGAACGAGAATGGTTTTCATGGGATAAGACCTCCTAATCAAAATAAAGCGCCTGGTTCTGATACTGAAATGGTACCAGAACCAGGCGTTTCATACTTGTCTATCTACAACGGATGCCTTGCAAGTTTTCTGCGAAATTCTTGTGATTTTCTTACGGCGCTTCTGAATGGTCTGACGGAAGACAGATGGTGAAGGTGATCCGATCCTCGGTGCTGTCCGCCCGAATGGTCCCGCCGTGGAGCTCCACGATCTCCTTGGCGATGGCTAAGCCAAGGCCCGCACCACCTGTCCGGGTGGCGCGGGAGCTGTCCAGACGGAAGAACTGTTCAAAGATCCGGTCCAATTTCTCCTGGGGGATGTTCTTTCCCGCATTGGAGAAGGTGAGTACGATTTTCCCGGCCTCTATCCGTCCGGCAATTTCCACCGTGCTGTCCGGCAGGCTATAATAAGACGCGTTGCGCAGGAGATTATCAAAGACCCTTGCCAGCTTATCCGGGTCACAGGAATAGTGCAGCTTGGGCGGCAGATCCAGGCTGCATGACAGCCCCGATTCTGCGAAAATGGGGCGGAATTCGCTGGCGACCTGCTCCAGCATCCGCGTCAGGTCCACGCTCTGCCGCTCCAGCTCCAGGCGAGAGAGGTTGAAGCGGGTGATGTCGAAGAACTCGTTGATGAGGTCCTCCAGCCGCTCCGCCTTCTCCAGGCGATGCCGGTGTACCTGGCCCGGATCTCCGGGGAGATCTGAGGCTCATCCCGCAGGAGGGTCAGGTAGCCGATGACGCTGGTCAGGGGCGTTTTCAGGTCGTGGGCCAGATAGACGATTAGGTCGTTTTTCCGCTGTTCTGCCTCCCGGGCTGCCCGGCGTCCCGGAGAGCCTGCTCCCGGGCCAGATTCAGCTGGATGGAGATGTCCTCCAGGGAATCCGGCAGCTGGATGGGCTCCTCACTGGGGCGGGATAATTGCTCTGCCGCATTGGCCACCACTCCAGCTGCTTGATGGGCTTGGAGATAAAATAGAAGCTGATGACCACCCAGCCCGCCCAGCACTGTGACGATGCAGACCAGAACGATGTAGTCTCGAACCCAATTCAGGAAGTCGTAGAGCGGCGAGGCTGCCAGGTGATGCTGGCGCAGATGATGAAGCCAGGAATGCCAAGGCCATCACTGCGACCACCCAAGCCATGAGGACCAGCAGGTAGCCGCCCCAGATGCGCAAAGATCTCCGGCGGCTGCGGGTATTTCCTTTCTTACTCAATGGTGTACCCCACCCCCCAAACGGTCTTGATGAATTTGGGCTTTCGGCTGGGCTCGTGCATCTTTTCCCGTAGCCGGGCGATGTGACTCATGACGGTGTTGTTGCTGTCCATAAACGCCTCGCCCCAAACATGTTCAAACAGTTCCTCGCTGGGCACCACATTCCCCCGGTGCTCACATAGATACCAGAGAATGGAGAATTCCAAGGGCGTCAGGGCCAGTTCCTCGCCGAACAGGACGCACTTGTGAGTGGCCTTGGAGATCTGAAGGCTCGAAGTCGTATTCGGTGACATCCTGGACTGTCCCCTCCCTGGGGTTGTACCGGGTGTAGCGGCGCAGCTGAGTCTTGACCCGGGCCACCAGTTCCAGAGGATTGAAGGGCTTGGTGATGTAGTCGTCCGCTCCCAAGGTCAGCCCCGTGATCTTGTCCATATCCTCCACTTTTGCGGTGAGCATGATGATGGGGAACAGGTGGTCCTCCCGGATGCGCTGGCAGAGGGTAAATCCGTCCATGTCCGGCAGCATCACATCCAGCACCGCCAGATTCAAGCGTGTCGTCCGCACACAAGCCAGGGCGTCGGAGGCATTATAGAATTTGTGGATGGTGAAGCCTTCGTTTTTCAGATAGACCTCCACCAGATCTGCGATCGCAGTCTCGTCATCGACGACTAAAATATGTGTAGCCATAGTTGCCGGCCTTTCGTGTTTTTCTGCATTATAGCACGGAACGTATAAAAAAGCGAGTATGACTCTTGATTTTTCCTAAACATGTCCTAAAGGGGACTGTTGCGGTCTCCTGTCTGCGCAAAATTCTCACCAGACTGTATCGAAACTACGATCTTCCAGACTCCTGATTTCGTAGGGTCGAAGTCGTGAAGCTGCGCCGCAGTGCTCTGTCATCCTTCGCTGGCAGGATCGGTCTGCGTATCATACGATGAACATTCCTCCAGATCTGCAGCCTGCTACCCGGATAGGCTTTTTTCAGCTTTGTGACAGCACGCTCCCTTGCCTTTTCCACGGCGGACTCCTTCATCATGTGGTACATGCCGATTTCCTTCAGCGAAGTTTTTTCAAATCCGAATACACCGTAGAATTTTCCGAGGATGTCCCTGTCCTTCTTCGGGAGAGCATCAAATAGTTCCTGCAGCAGCTCAATGCAGACTTTTCGATACACGACCTGCTCCGCAGAAACAGAGAGATTCCCAGGCATCAGCGCTCAAAGGGATCACCGTCATAGCTCCCAGGGATAAGATCATTGACACCAACAAAATGGGTGTTGTAACGGATGTGCTTGACAGCCTGTTCCAGAAGGACATCCATTTTCTCCGCGATCTCTTCGATGCTGAACTGACTGAATGATATAGCCTTTGTGCCTGCCGGACAGCATCCATCTCGTGCTTGCTCAGAGAAAGATTTCCGATATGTTGCTCCAGCCAACGGGTCATCCGGCCTTTCAGATGTGGGTACAGGTAGGTGGCAAGCACAGCACGGCTCTCATCGTATTCTCTGCTCTGGACCGTGTCAGAAATTCCAACGCACCCTCGCCGCAAAGATCCTCCAGAATCGTTTTCGTATAGCCGGACAACTCTCCCGGTCTTTCCCTGTCCATATGCAGACAGTTGAACTCTCTGGCAGTCTCCCGGGCGATGCGCCGGATCAGCCCGAGATTCCTGCGGTACAACTCCTCCAGCGCGCGCTCATCACCGCCGTAATATCGGCGGACCAATTCCTCATTGGTCATGGGTCCCACCCGCCTTTGCTTTCGGTGGACGCCCTCGGGGCTTGCTCACTCTGGTGATGCGGCAATATTCATACACTTGCGCAGTAGATATTTGTTCAGAAAACTCCTCAACAGAGATATCCGGGCTGCGCAGCGCATCGTAGAGCCGGTCTCGCACATGATCCTTGGCTCTTCTGGCATCCTCCTGAGAGATAGCTCCCCGCTGCATATCCTTCGTGATCCTGGAAAAGACAGTCAGCTTGGCCTTCACCTTAGGGTTGTTCTTTGCCAGTTCCTTTTGAACTTCCACCGTGCCAAATTGCCGACAGGTGTAGCCAGGAGCGTGGGGACAGGCCCCTTCGCAGTACAAAGCGTGGACGCCGCTCTTCAGCATGAAGTATTTCCCGCAGATGATGCAGCGGCGGATGTTGTGTCCGCTATTCAGGGCCAGCATATAGTCTGCCTTCATCAGCGCCTGTAAGCTGTCCGTCACATGCTCCTGACAGATGGCCATGGAGCCGTCCGGCAGCTCCCGCGGGACATAGGAGAGCATATATTCATCGTGTCTCCTGTAGCAGTCCCCGTGGTAAGTGATGGGGTTGACGATCAGCTTCTCTGCGGTGCGATCATCGTTATAGAAACCATAGAGCGCTGCCGCATAACTTTCCGGCCCATTGGTCGTGAGTGTGGAGAGGATAAACTTGATGAAATTCCGGATGGTAGGAACAAAGGCACGGATGTCGTGAAGATACATCATGTAGCGGTCGATGTATTTCTTGTAGGCACTCCAGGTATCTTCGCACGCTCCCAGGAGGCGAAACATCTCGTAATAAAACAACTCGCCCTTTTCCTCGCTGCCCTCTCTGCGACGAAACAGATCCAGCAGTCCCAAGGAGATTTCAGGATCGCTGTCCCCATCATCGCTCTGGAAGAATTCTTCCGCTGAGGCGCTGAGAAGTTTTGTCTGATCATCCTCTGAAAGGCTGTGCTCCTCGGGAGGAAACAAGCTGAACTGTCCTGTGATCTCCCGTATCACCGAAAAGAAAGCGTCATAGCAATCGTCCGGTAGCAAGCGGAACACAGTATATCGGCGAAGTTCCTGACAGAGCTGCTCCATCTCATCATTCAGTTTCCACCAAAGTTCACTCTTGCGGACATACTCGTAGATGTCCATAAGGGTACGGATGCGCACCATCCGTTCGTGCAGAGGGTGGTAGTCATCCGGTGATAGATTCAGCAGATCTTCGGTCAGCCTGCCTGCCTCAAACTGCTGCCCGTTCAGCTCCAAGGTGCTGCCGTAGGTATAGAATATGATGCTCCCCTCCATTTCCGCTGGCCCCCTCCTCTGCAATAATTTGTCCTACTTGATTTTTAATCTGTCCATGCTTTTTATCAGGATACCATCTTTTCCACCACAATACAAGCAGAGGGGCAAGGGGATGCTCAAAAGTCCTGTGGGCACTGCTCCTCTAAAAGAATACTACTCCCACTTCTTTCGAGGTGGGAGATTTTGTATTCAGATATTTTGAATTGGAGGTACTGACTATGAGCAACAAAATGGACCGTCCTCTGGTCACGGTGGACGGTAGGACGCTGATGGACCGTCCGCTGGAGCCGCCCAATTTTGTGGTGGACACGCTGATCTCTCAGGGTCTGCATATCCTGGCGGGTTCACCCAAGGTGGGCAAGTCCTGGCTGGCCCTGTGGCTGGCGGTGACGGTGGCCAAGGGAGAACCGGTCTGGGGAATGAGCGTGAAGCAGGGCACCACCCTCTATCTCTGCCTGGAGACTCCGTCCTTCGCATCCAGAACCGCCTCTTCGAGATCACAGAGGACGCGCCGGACAGCGTCCATTTCTGTACGGAGTGCGCTCCCATCGGCCAGGGGCTGGAGGAGCAGGTGGAGGGCTTCCTCGTAGCTCACCCAGATACTGTTCTGGTCCTCGTCGATACGCTGCAGATGGTCCGCCCCGTCCACGATGCCACCTACGCCAATGACTACCGGGACCTGTCCGTGCTGAAGCGGCTGGCGGACAAGCACGGCATCGCCATCCTGCTGATCCATCATCTGCGAAAGGAAACTGCCGATGATGTGTTCAACCGTATCTCCGGTACGACAGCCATCAGCGGGGCGGTGGATTCCAGTTTTACTCTGGTGGAAGATCGGCGCGGCAGCGGTAAGGCGAAGCTCTCCTGCATCGGTCGTGACATTGAATACCGGGAGTTGTCTCTGGAACGCAACGTTGAAAACATGTGGAGATGGTAGCAGACAGCAGAACGCAGCCGGAGCTACTGGGCGACCGGATCACCTATCTGGTCTCTGACTGATGCGCGACCGTACGAAATTTATCGGCACTCCCACAGAGCTGTCTGAAAAAATCGACCCTGTCGGTATGGAGCGTATCTCGCCTAAGAAAGTGTCCCGCCTGATCCTGCAAAACCTTGACGCGCTAAGCAAAATCGGAATTTCCGGTATGGTGCGCCGCAGCAACGGGAAGCGGCTCATCGAGCTGCGCCGTGCCGAAAGTGACGATGCCCAGGGTGTACCTGTGGTCGCCCCTGTTGACCCTGTTGGGGCGCTGTGCGGCGATTTGCGGGAGATTGCCGGGCATGGCGAGTAAACACCCGCAGGGAAAAAGAAACGCCGTTTGTGGCCATTTGTGGCCGAAAGCGGAGCGCGGGTGTTCGGTGCAGGGAAATCACCTCCTTGGAGGTGGCCAGCATCGCGTTTGTCTGTCTGCGGCAACGCCGCTGCCTGACTTCCGCATGAATTCCGGGCAGAAGCCCGGGCCCACTTTATCTACGATTTGGAGGAAACGACATGAAAAAAGATGTTAAATTCAGCACCCGCATGGCGTCCACAGACCGGGAGGCCATCAAGGAGTTGGCGAAGCAGTCCGGGATGTCCATGAGCGACTACGTCACTGCCTGCTGCCTGGGAAAGCAGGTGGTGGTCATCGACGGCCTGAAAGAAGTGCTGAAGGAGCTGAAGTCCATCGGCAGAAATCTGAACCAGCTCGTCACCCTGGCGCACATGGACGAGTGACCGTGATCGATCTGGAAAGCGTATGTCGGGCGTTCTCTGAACTCTGTGGTGCCGTTCGGATGATCCTTGAACGAAAGCGCTGGTAAGCTATGGCTATCATCAGCTTCACAAACTACAAGCGGGGCCAGACCACCGGATGCATGAGCGCCGTGATGCGGTATACCATGCAGGATAAAAAGACCGAGTTCGAGGGGCAGCAGTTGGTCACAGGTATCAACTGTCAGCCGGAATCTGTCTACGCGGATTTCATGACCACCAAGCGGCTCTACCACAAGACGGACGGTGTACTGTTCTATCACATGGTACAGAGCTTCCCGAAAGGCGAAGCAGTCGACCCGGTCACCGCTCACGCGGCCGCGCTGAAGCTGGCCGAGTACTATGAGGGATACGAAGTTCTGGTCTGCACCCACACAGACCGTGAGCACATCCATTCCCACTTCCTCATCAACTCGGTCAATTTCGATACCGGACGGAAACTGCATATCGCAAAGGAGCAGCTCCAGGAACTGCGGCAACGTAACGACATGGTCTGCAAGGAGTTTTCACTTCCTGTATTTCAACCCAGGGAACAAAAGCAGAAAACAAAGACTATGACCATCGGAGAGTATCACACGGCAGCCCGCGGTCAGAGCAAGAAGCTGCAGCTCACGAATATCATCAATGACTGTATGCGCCACGCTTCCAACCGCGAGGAGTTCATTGCGCTGATGGAGAGCGAGGGCTACAAGGTTCGCTGGGAAAAGTCCCGAAAGAATATCACCTATACCACGCCGAGTGGCTGGCAGTGTCGGGACCGTTTGCTGTTCGGTGACAAATATCTAAAGGAGAACATGGAATATGAATTCAGGATCAGAGAAGAAATTATCTATGGACGAGCTCATGGCCCTGAACCGGCCCGAGCCTTCACCGCAGCCGACAGCGCGGGAGTCGAGTTCACCGATCACGCCCATTGTCATCCAGTGTCCGCTGCCGGAGGCTCTGACGATGCTGACACAGAAGACAGAATCCATCGGGTGGGAAGTGCGTGGAATGCGGGAGTATCTTCCGAACCTGAGATCACACACAGACCTGACAGCGGTGCAGAACAGCATGGCGAAGATCCAGAAATCGTTGACGGAGATGACCACTCTGCTGGAACAGGCTGGGAAGAAGAAAGAAAAGCATTCCTGCAAATGGCTGGACTGGCTTCCGGACTTCGACCTGATCGTAGTGGTCAAATGGATCGTACTGGTACTGCTCATCGTGGCGGCACTGCTGGGGATGGGGTATGGCACAGCGACAGTGGTCAGCAACATCCGCAACCTGTTTCTATGAAGCCGATCCACGCTGGACTGTATGGTCTGGCGGTAACTGGAGCGTTACTGGATGATGGTAACGAAGATGTCGAGGAACGTTACCGCCGTATCCAGCAGAACAGGAAGCCAAAAATATCGGCGCTGTCATCGGACTGGTGGCCGGCGTAGCCATGGTGCTCACACAGGATGAGCAATCATCTACAGAACAGCAGTGGACCGAAGATCAGCAGGCAGAACAAACACAGCAGCAGACCATGTAACGGTCTGCTATTTTTGTTGCCTGACTGTAGCGTCAGGGGAAAGGAACGATATGGCGTATAAATTCAAATACAATGAGCGTCCCCGCTCCTACAGTGAAGAAAAGCATGGAGATGAGGATATTCCCTCTGCCAAGGCAGTGCGGGATACCGCAGTGGAAGAAAGGGACGACAAGATTATAAAAAGCCGCCGACAGCATGTATGCGGCAGAGAGTACATTGTGTTCGCGGAATTCAGTTTCGGAGGAACGCAATCTACGGTCGATCTTATGAAACAGGTCATCGACCTGGAGCAGGACGCAAAAAATATTTCCGCCTGAAAAACAGGTTCGCATAGACAAACAAACCGATTGAGGGTATTGTATGGTTGCAATCTCTCAATCGGTTTGGCGTTTTATGAAGGAGGTCAATATGTTACAGCCAAACCAAAAGATCACGCGCTCTATTGCCGTCTGTCCCGAGATGATAATCTGGAGGCGACTCCAACAGTATCCAGAACCAAAAACTTATCCTGCAAAAGTACGCCGATGAGAATGGGTTCCAGAACACCAGATTTTATGTGGACGATGGCTATTCCGGCACGAATTTCAATCGCCCAGCCTTTGAACAGATGATGGATGACATGAGCAACGGCGACATCGCCGTCATCATCACAAAGGATCTTTCCCGCCTTGGAAGAAACCAACTGCACACCGGTCTTTATATCGAGGAGATATTCCCTTCCAATGATGTGCGCTACATCGCTGTCAACGACAATGTTGACACCAAGTATGAAAACAGCAACGAGCTGATGCCTTTCAAGAATTTGTTCAATGAGTGGCACGTGCGGGACTGCAGCCGCAAGGTGCGGAATGTAGTGAACGCCAAGGCACAGCGGGGAATCCGGGTGGGGACACGAGCTCCTTACGGCTACCGCAAGGGTGCAACCAAGGACTCTCCTCTGTTGGTGGATGAGGAGGCGGCGGCTGTCGTCAAACGCATCTTCGCCATGTGCGCCGGCGGAATGGGACCAGCCAGATTGCAAAGCAGCTCAAGAAAGAATGCATCTACAGTCCATCCATGTACGCCTATACGAAATTCGGCACATCCCATTCCGGGCTGAATGCAGAGCGGCCCTACAACTGGACTGGCGACATGGTGGCGGATATGCTTCAGAACATGGTCTACCTTGGGCACACGGTCAACCTTCGCTACAGCACCAATCCTACAAGGACAAAAAACGATGTGAACGCCCCAAATCAGAGTGGCTTATCTTTGAGAATACTCATGAAGAGCTGGTGGATCAGGAAACCTGGGATATCGTACAGGAGGTGCGATCTCATAAGCGCCGCCGCACGAATATGGATGAGCAGAATATGTTCTCTGGATTGGTGTATTGTGCGGACTGCAGTAAGCCCATGGTATTGCACCGGGCGCACACCATGAAGCCGGAACAGAATCATTTCACCTGCCGCACCTACAAGAAGGACGGGGCAGAAGTGTGTAGCGCTCACTATATCCGGGAAGTGGCACTGAAGGAAATCGTGCTGGAAACAATCCGCAGAGCCACAGAGTTTGCCAGGAGCGACCCGGAGCGGTTCGCCGCATATATTCAGCAAAAGCAATCTACTGAGGTGGCAAAGGAGATCCGGGGTTGGAGCGGGAATTGTCCACGATGCGGAAACGGGATGGCGAACTGGATGTAGTGTTCAAGCGGATGTATGAGGACAGCGCCTTGGGACGGGTGAGCAATGAGCAGTTCCGTTTGCTGTCTGAGGCATACTCCAAGGAGAAAGCGCAGCTGGCCGAAGCCATCCCTGCCACGGAGGAGCGCCTGGAGAAACTACGCAGTAGCATGGCCAACGCCAAGAACTTCATCGCCAAGGCCAGAAAGTTCACCGACATGACGGAACTGACCCCGGAACTGCTCCGCACCTTTGTGGCGAAAATCATCGTGTATGAGAAAGAGGTCAAATACTCCAAGCACGCACCGCAGAAGATCCACATCTGTTTTCGGGACTTCAACCTCAACGAGACAGACGATATGCTTCTATGCGGAGAGACAACAGAAAAGGCAGACAGTACAATTGCACTGCCTGCCTAATCCGAGGACACGCTTCAAGGTACCCCTATCAGGAGTAGCGGAAGCCGTGCTTTTTTGTATCTTAACAGATCAATTTACCATTCCAAGGACCGGACCCGGATCACGTTGGCTGTGCGGCGCACATCCTCAATCACGTTGTCACCCACCTTGCTGCCAAGGTCCACCATGGTATAGGCGTAATCCCCCCGGGACTTGTTGC
>ENA-OQCX01001184-OQCX01001184.1-human-gut-metagenome-genome-assembly--contig:-NODE-1184-length-12526-cov-2.827163_pt1 | contig 12526 bp, 15 predicted proteins | sample MGYA00242762_ERZ504587 | MGnify/ENA primary metagenome ERZ504587 (study PRJEB26092, sample SAMD00036337) | human gut metagenome | host: Homo sapiens | study: EMG produced TPA metagenomics assembly of...
ATGGTGCTCCTGACTGGCAGTTTATGGAGGACTATATAAAGAGCTTGCCTTATTCGGCGAATTTGTAGCAAAAAGTAGGGCATTTCTCCCTACTTCCCACATCTTTTCGTATCTTTATGATATAGAGGCAAACAAGCCTAAAATGGATAATTCCGATTGGATTTTAGGTATCATACTATCTTTATCCGATGTAATGGCCGTCTTGTTTTTATGCAAAACCATCAAACACATACCCTTTGTCAGTTACTTTGGCAGATATTCTATTATCCCGCTTTGTACACATCATTTGGTTTATCTCCCTCTGAAATATATATTAATCAGATTTAATATTTCTGGGGGGGGATTTTACCTATATTCACAATATTAATCTGTTGGGCTTGTATCCCTCTGTGTCTGAAACTTATTCCTTGGTTTATTGCCCAAAAAGATTTGCTACCCAATCCGATGCCGATTAGAACAAAATAGTAGATACAATCAATGCCATGGCTGTTAACCAATTGAAGGCGGGAGCTGCCTTATCCTATATATCCATAGGATTAAATAATATAATAGGGTTATTGTACACTCCCTATATGCTGCGTATGATGGGACAAAATGAATACGGATTGTATTCGTTGGTCGCATCGGTGGTGGCCTACCTGACAGTACTCGATTTAGGCTTTGGCAATGCCATTGTGAGATATACCGCCAAATTCCGTGCGGAAGCAAAAACGAAAGAGCAGTATGAGATGTTCGGGATGTTCCTTGTCTTGTATTGTGCCATCGGCTTGGTTGCTTAGGGCAGGATTCGGATTATATCTTCACATAGATACTCTGTTTGGCGATACCATGTCGCCCGAAGAATTGGGAAAGGTACGGGTCATGATGCTGCTCATGGTATTTAATATTGCTTTCACCTTCCCTATGAGTATATGGGGAGCTGTTATCAATGCCTATGAAAAGTTTGTCTTTCCTAAAGCAATCAATATTACACGGATTGTCTTGAACACTGTGATAATGGTGGTATTACTTGAATTTAGGCTACAAAGCAGTAGCAATGGTAGTGCTGATTACCCTGTTCAATATGGTTACACTCATCATCAATGCATGGTATTGCAAATATAGACTTTGCATACATGTAAAGTTTGTCCGATTTAAATGGGGATTTTTGAAAGAAGTCAGCATCTATTCGTTCTGGCTTTTCCTCAATGCCATTATGGACCGTATTTATTGGAGTACCGGACAGTTTGTATTGGGAATGTTTAAAGGAGCCATGGTTGTGGCAGTATATGCCATTGCGATACAGTTACAAGGCATTTACATGAGCTTCAGCACGGCTATATCCGGTGTTTTTTTACCAAGAATCACTTCTATGGTGACGAAAGGAAATGATGAGAAAGCAATATCAGACATTTTTATCCGTATCGGACGTATTCAATATATTGTCATGGCGTTCATACTGTCCGGCTTTATTGTATTTGGCAGACCCTTTATCCATTTATGGGCGGGGACAAACTATGATGATGCTTATTGGATAACCTTATTGTTTTTCGTTCCACTTACTGTTCCTTTGATACAGAATGTGGGCATTTCCATTCTACAAGCACGTAATCAATTGAGATTTCGTTCGTTACTATATGTAATAATAGCCATTGCCAGTTTGGGCATATCCATTCCTTTGGCTAAAGAATATGGCGGGATAGGCTGTGCCATTGGTACGGCATTGGCCTTGACCGCCGGTCAAATAGTGGCGATGAACATCTATTACCACAAGAAAATTCATCTTGACATTCCCAAATTTTGGAAAGAGATAGCAGGAATGTCTGTTGTGCCTATAATAGTCGGGATAGTATGTATGTTAATTAATATCTATATTGATATACAATACAATATATTCACTTTGGCAATAGGCATATTGCTTTTCTCTGCTATTTACCTGCCTCTTTTTTGGAGATGCTCAATGAATGCCGGTGAGAGAGATTTGTTTGCAATGCCAATTAACAGACTGTTGAATAAGTTAGGATTGAATATTCAATTAGGGTAAAAACTTCCTATCAGTGATTTGACACAAATGATAGAAATAAAAGATAAATCGCAATGCTGTGGATGTAACGCATGTGTACAGCGTTGTCCTAAGCAGTGCATAGCGATGTGTGAGGATGAGGAAGGTTTTCTCTATCCTGAGGTGGATGAAGCAATCTGTATTGATTGCGGATTATGTGAAAATGTGTGTCCGGTTATTAATCAGGCAGATGCCCGTATACCTTTGCAAGTTTATGCCGCCAAGAATACCGATGAGAAATACGCATGCACAGCTCTTCCGGTGGCGTATTTTCTATCTTGGCAGAACAAACAATTAAACAAGGAGGTGTAGTATTCGGTGCCCGTTTTGATGAGAATTGGGAGGTGAAGCATGATTATACGGAAACGATTGACGGTGTGTCAGTATTTCGTGGTTCCAAGTATGTGCAGAGTAAAACAGGTGATACGTTCAAGCAGGCGGAACAATTCTTGAAGCAAAATAGAAAGGTGCTCTTCTCCGGTACTCCTTGTCAAATAGTGGCTCTAAAAAGATACTTAAAGAAAGAGTATGAAAATCTGCTTTTGGTGGATTTCATCTGCCACGGTGTGCCTAGTCCGGGCGTTTGGAGAAAATACTTGAAACAGGTAATCGCACTGACGTGCGATAAAAATACGGTTTCGTCTCACCTTAAGCTGCTTCTCTCCGAACGGAATGCCCTTGTTGAGGGTATTTCGTTCAGAGACAAACGCTTGGGATGGCAAAAATACAGTTTCTCTCTCACCCTTTCCACGACCGACGAGAGTGGAAACAAAAATACAGTTTCGCTCTCTGAGTCTCTAAATGAAAATTTGTTCATGCGGGGCTTCTTGGCGAATTTGTATTTACGTCCGAGTTGCTATGCTTGTCCGGCAAATAAGGGGAAAAGCGGTAGTGACATTACTTTGGGAGATTACTGGGGTATATCCTCCTTGATGCCCGATTATGATGACGACAAAGGGATAAGTGCCATAAGCGTTAATACGGAGAAAGGTAAAGCGGTGTATGCCACACTTAATGTGGACAACCGATCGACTTCTTATGAAGCCCTCTGCCAACGGAATCCGTCATTGGTCAGAGCTTGTGACATCCCGAAGAACAGAGAAAGATTTTTCAACTTATGGTATGCTATTGACTTCAAATGCGTAATAGAGGAGCTTACAAAGAGAAGTCTTAGAGGCAGAATCTATTCGGTAGTTATGCGGGCAATAGGAGCCTTCTTTGGAACTAAAGGAAAGAAAATCATCAAGAAACTATTAGGAAGATAATATGAAGATTGGGATATTGACATTGCCGTTAGTGGACAATTACGGTGGTATATTGCAGAACTATGCGTTGCAGCAAACCATTAAGTCATTGGGGCATGAGCCTATTACGATTCGTTCCTTAAACAAACATTTTTTATATCGTTATTGGCCATTAATCACGACTAAAATCATAATAGCTAAACTACTGGGCAGAAACAGCCATTTCCCGGAACTCCCCTTTGTAGCAAAAAGGAAACACAAGGAAACACAGCGTTTCGTTCACGATATGATTGAGTCGACCCATGAAAGGTATGTCTATATGCCCAAAGATATTGTGGGCAAGCATAAACTGGATGCTATTGTAGTAGGCAGTGACCAAGTATGGAGACCAATGTATAATGAATTGATTATCAATATGTTTCTTAGTTTTTGCACGGATGATAAAATTCATCGTGTAGCTTATGCAGCATCTTTCGGTGTGGATTGTTGGGAGTATTCAAAAAGCCAGACAAAAAAAATGTAGGGAGCTGATAAAGCTATTCGATGGCATATCCGTAAGAGAAGCATCCGGTATCGCTTTGTGCAAAAAACATTTAGGTTGCAATGCCATTGAGGTGTTAGATCCCACATTGCTTCTGACTTGCGACAAATACAGTTCAATCTGCGAGGGGGTAGTTCCTGCAACATCCAAATATCTGGCTGCTTACGTCCTTGATATGAATGACGAAAAGCGGAAGGTAATTGAAGCGATTGCTTCAAAAGAACGGCTTCCTATAAAATGGTTTCATACAGATAAAAGCTGCGTTTTATCGGTCGAAGAGTGGATTGCATCTTTCCGCGATGCTGCATTTGTGGTGACAGATTCCTTCCATGGCACAGTGTTTTCTATCATTTTCAACCATGACTTTTATTCTATCGTAAACGAAAACCGCGGTGCCTCAAGATTTTATTCTTTACTTTTAAAATTCGGATTGATGGAGAGAGTAATAGCAAGCCGCGATGTTTCCAAGATAAAGTCAGGGGAAATCGACTGGAATAGCGTGAATAAAATATGGGCGCAACAGAGAAAGGAAAGCATTGAGTTCTTAAACAGGAATTTGATTGGAAATAAACATTAAAGACTTATATACGGAAATGTCAAAGTGCAGAGATATAATAAGATTAGTCTATTACCCCTTGAAACGTATGTTTGATTATGGCGAGTATAAAAGATTTATCAAAGAGTCGGCCATTCAAGTAAGAGATACAAACGAAACAATCCGATACATATTGGCAAATCAGGTTTCTGTATCCAGATTCGGCGATGGCGAGTATATGGTGATGAACCAAAGTGGAAACGGTTTCCAATGTCCCGATAAAAAACTGGGGGAAAGGTTAAAGGAAGTCCTTAATTCAAACTTGTCTAACCATATCGTGTGTCTTCCCTACGCATTTGTCAGCACAAAGCAGATGACAAATGATGCGAAAAATTTCTGGTTTCCCTTCTGTGTTCATACAGGGATTTTATTTTGAAGACCACCAATCAGGAAAAGACATACTATGATACAAATTTTACCCGGTTCTATATGGACATGAAAGACAAAAGCAAGGTCGGTCATGTGGTCGGACAACTGAAAAAGATCTGGGAAGGAAGGCCTGTCTTTATAATCGAAGGCAGATACAGCTGCTTGGGAATCGGGAATGACCTGTTTGACAATGCGAAATCGATACGGAGAATAATATGCCCCTCCCAAAACATTTTCAAAATATGACGAGATATTTGAAACTGCAACTAAAATTATACCAAAAGACTGCTTGATACTCTCAGCATTGGGCATGACGGCAACAGTGTTATGTTATGACTATCCGACGGGGTTATCAGGCAATAGACATAGGACACATTGATATAGAATACTCATGGTTCAGAATGAGGGCAAAGAAAAAATGCTCTGTACCGGGAAAAGCTGTAAATGAAATCAGCAATATGCCGGAGAAAGAATGTTCTGACAACAAATATAGTGAATCTATAGTAGCCGTCATCCAATGATTCCATCCATAAGCGTGATTAGTCCCATATATAATATGGAACGACTCTTGTCGAAATGTATCGACAGTATTTTGGCTCAAACATTCAATGATTTTGAATTGATCCTGATAGATGATGGCAGTACGGACCGTAGCGGAGTGATATGCGATGAATATGCCACACGAGACAGTCGGATTAAAGTAATTCACAAAAAAAACGAAGGAGTAAGCATAGCGCGCCAGTTGGGAATAGACTTTGCACAAGGGGAATATACCATACATATAGATCCCGATGATTGGGTGGAGCCTAAAATGCTGGAAGAGCTTTACAAGAAAGCAAAGAGTGAACATGCAGATATGGTTATCTGCGATTATTATGTAAACCGGCATGACAATCAGTATCACGAGGTGCAGAAGCCTACCGCACTTGATGCGGAAACCGTACTGCATGACATATTCAGGGGGTTGCATGCCAATTGTTGGAATAAGCTGATCCGGAGGTCATGTTACACTGAATACGACATCCGATTTCCGGAGAACCTGTCTTATAGGGAGGATTTCTGTGTAATCACCCAATTATTGCTACACCCCATAAAAATCAGTTATATAAACCAAGCACTATATCACTATGCGCAAAACCCTAACCAGACCTCTATCTCTTTTGCGAAAAATGAGAAAACATTGCATGACCAACTGACGGTAGTTGAGAATGTGAGGTCGTACCTGAACGGGAAATATCCTGAATGTCTCAACACGCTGAGAGCGGATGTAGCATGTTGGCTGATAGAATCGGGGTTTAAGGACGCAAACGAAATCAGGGCTGAATATAGTGACTTGCTAAATGCTGGTGTTATTATGAGTTTACCCAAAAACAGGCGGATTAAGATATTCATTTCTTTTTTCCTTGGAAAGTCTGTCTTCCATCACATTCATCATTATATTTCTGTCATAAAACACAAATGGAAAAATCATTAAAGATTATGAACTTCACCCTGTATCAATACAAATATATATCCAAAGACGACAGTACTTATCTAAAAGGTTTGGCCATTCTCATTATGATATGTCTGCATGTATTTGGTTCACGGGCTGTTAATTTGCCGGCTTACCAACAGATGGACGACTTTGTTTTTATGGGCAGACCATTATCCTTTTGTCTGTCACGATTTTGCAGTATTTGTGTGCATATATATATATTGCTAAGCGGATATGGACTGTTTATTGTTTATAGAAGGAAAGTTGAAAAAGGTGTGGGTATGAAAAACCTCAAAAGAATCTCCTTGCTTATGGCTAAAGTCATATTGGTGGGAACTATATTCTACCCCATTTCTCTCTTCTATCCTGATTTACAATGGCATTTCAGTTTCATGGAGTGCGTGAGAATGCTGTTAGGTTATTCCGGTAACTATGAATGGTGGTTTTTGCGTCCTTATCTGATTATTGCCGCACTATCCCCCTTCCTCTTGAAGGAATCAACAAGAAATCGGTAATCTGCCTGACTATATCATTGCTGCTGTATTTTTTGACAAAATATTTAATTTATTTTCATGACTTTCATCTATTTGTAATCTTAGAACAGGTATTCATTCTTTGTTTGCCGTTCTTTTTGGGTGCTATCCTCGCCAAATATGGCATATTGGCTTGGGCGAAAAGTATATCTCAATCACACTTTGCTGTATTCTTGTCTATAACCGTCCTTATGGTTATGCTGTTGTATAAGTTTTACTTTCCCAGCGGAATAATCGATCCATTTATTAGTGCTGTGTTTGTGATATGCTGTATTATATTAACAAATATTGTAAAATCAGGGGGGTGTATAATCTACTTACCACTTTAGGGAAAGAGGCTACATCCATGTGGCTCATACACACCTTTATTTCGATTTATTACTGGAGTGGATTAACGCACTCATTCCAGTATCCTATACTAATATTTCTCTTTGTTGTAATCTGTAGCTATATTCTTTCAATAGCTATTACAATGCCTTATAATATCATAAGAAAAAGGATTGAAAGTTTATTCACATGAATAATTTTATAAATTCTATAGCAAGGAACGGACTAAGTAAAAACGCTTACCTATTTGGCCTTGTATCGACTTTCTTAGTTTCGCCGTTTGTTTCATTATGGTTTATCATTTACGGAATGCGCAGAAATGAGCGTAATGCCTACATCGTATTTGCAGTTTTCATGGCACTTATGCTTATATGTTGGCTCCTATCAGCGATTTGGCATCATATGGTTTCAGTTATTATAGATACCAGAATCTAAGTTGGGACCAATTTGCCAACCGTTATCTGAGTGGCGATGACTTTATTATGCAGACTATAGAATGGGGCTTTTCCCAATCGGGTATTCCTTTCGCTTTTATGCGATTCCTACAGACACTCATCGCTTTTAACTTTTTGAATGCTATCTTTTTTTACAAGATAGATCACAGCGAGAATGCTTATAGCGATAAAGAAATATTTTACAGATACATCTGCTATATTTTAGTCTTTCCTTTTGTATTGATGGTTGGTGGAGTCAGATTTGGCTTTGGAGTTGTAATCATGTTATATGGCTTCCATCTTTATATTGACAGGAATAAATTGATACCGTGTATAGTGGTACTCTTGCTTGCCTCATGGATTCATTTTGCCTTATTCTATTATTCGTTGCTGACCTTTGCCTTTCTTCATCTGAACATTCACAAGAAATATCTCATTGCCATACTACTCGTTGTCTTTATTGTGTCTCTACCCATTCAATCTTATGTAGAGGCTTATTTTGTAAAAAATGAGATTAGAGGAGGTGGGTATTTAGGTGATGGAGTTTGGGGCAGACAGCTGGGAATGACTTTAGGAATAAAGGCTCTTGTATATCACTGGGGACAGAGATTGTTGTTATTACCTTTGTTATATGCGTTTTACGTGAATTATGACAGTAAGGATAAATGGCTGCGCCTGTTCTTTTCATACTTAGTATTATTTGCATCTACTTATTCGGCATTTGCTTGGCGCAGAGAACTACCGTATGTCTTACCACCTGTTCGCTGTTTATATATCTCTCATTGGAAAACATTGGCTCGAAATTTTCAGTCAAATTGAACGGATTAATGGTGATATGCGCTGTGCTGATATGTAGCTTCGACTTGTTTACTCACCGAAAACAAATCATATTATCGGATTATTGGCGTATTGCACAACCGGCAGTCTATACATTTACGCAAGACTATAATATGACTTGGCTATTTGACAACGCAGGTGATAGAAAAGGTAGCTTAAACAATTAAAATTCAATCATGAGAATCGCATACATTTTATCTTCTTTGGCAAATTCGGGACCAATTATCGTTGCCTATGATTTAGTTCAGCTGATGATTCGGAACGGCCACAGTGTGGAGGTTTTCTATTTTGACGACAAAACAGACCTTGATTTTCCCCTGTGCTACGCATAGAATCAATATGAAATCAAGATTTCCCTTTAGTGGTGGATTTGACATGATACATTGCCATGGGTTGCGTCCTGATATTTTTATGCTGTTACGGAAGCCGTTGGGTTGTAAAACGCCGGTTGTCACCACCATACACAGCTACATGTTCAGCGACCACGCTTTTAAGTACGGGAAATGGCAATCTAAAATCACGGCAAGACTTGTCTTGGCATCTACCGTCCGCGATGATAAAATCATCTTGCTGAGCAAACACATGATGGATTATTATTCTCATTATCTGCCTGCTAAGAAGTTGACGTATGCCTACAACTCTCGCCTCTGCGACCTGAGCCTGAAACCTAAAGAGGATGATGAAAGAAACATATTGGAGTTTAAAAGGAATAGCATTCTGTTATGTTCTGTAAGTGGTCTGAACCACAGGAAAGGACTGCACCAAATTATACAGGCACTTCCGTTTTTGCCAGATTTCAAATATTGCATTGTGGGGGATGGAAAAGAGCGTCAGCCTTTGCAAGAATTGGCTCAAACGTTAGGAGTGGCAGACAGAGTATTGTTTGTCGGTAGAAAGCCGGCAGGCTTCCGATTCTTGCAGCTTGCCGACATATTTGTGATGCCCAGTTATAGTGAAGGCTTCCCGTTGGCGATGCTGGAGGCTGCCTCGATGCAAAAAGCTATTGTCTGTTCCGACATTCCCGTATTCCGGGAAATCTTCTCTGAACAGGAAATAGTAACCTTTGAACTTGACAATACAAACAGTTTGCGTGATGCATTGATCACCGCTCGACGTGAAAAAGAAAAATTGGCGGCTAATGTACATCAAAAATATCTTGAATCCTATTCTCCGGAATGTTTCTACCGCCGACATTTTAAAATCTATCAAAGTCTTGTGGAATCGAAATCAAATACCAAGTATCATGAGTAACAGAGAACGAACCATCGAATCCAAAGGTAGAATAGAATTCATCGACTTGGCAAAAGGCATCTGCATTTTGCTTGTAGTAATGATTCATGTGGGCGTGCCTGAATACATCCCCGGGCTTTATGCGGCCAAAGTGCCTATATTCTTTCTTCTTTCAGGATTGTTTTTCTTAAAGAAAGTTAATTTTTTTTTTGAGGGGGGGGGGTATTTGGAAGTAAGTTGTGGTACAACAATTGTCATTCCTTTCCTTGCTTACTATTTGATTAGCTATGCCATGTTTTATGTGATAGACCGGGTTATACCGAACGTGTTGGGTGGAAAACAAGATTTTTCTATCATCGACGTGTTCCGACAGCGTAATCTTTTTAATGGTCCTTTATGTTCCTAATATGCTTGGCTGAAGTGGAAGCATTGCTATACGTTGTCTGGAAATGCATTCGGACAAATATGATGAAATGTGCGTTCATCTCTTCGCTGGCAATACTGGGATTTTTACTTGCTTCATACAAGATTTTTATCCCCATGTGGCTTGATACGGCTATGGTGGCCTCGCTGTTTTTCTATTTTGGCATACTTATCAGCGAAACCAACTTTTTGATAAAAGGAACGAAAAGTCTCTATTTAGTACTCGGAGCAGTTATCTGTTACTTGATATACATATTCTTCCCGGTAAAGATTTCAATGAGTGTCAACTACTACAGTAATACGTATCTGACAGTCGTATCCGGCATGGCGATAGTGGTTTTTATATTGTTGGTGTGCAAACTTGTCAACCAGATTCTTGTTATCAATTGGATTGGAAGAAATTCATTGGTACTCTTATGCACGCATCATTTGGTATATAGACCCATAAAATATTTTCTGATTCATTTCGGTTATGATTATCCGTTACTCTTATTTGTCCTGACAATCATCGTAGAGATTCCCATAATCTTCATTATCAATCGCTATTTCCCGGTATTGGCGGGAAAAGGTAAACTGGTTGTAAGGTCTTAAACCCTGATAGAATACATTTATATGAAAATCGTAAAAATCCTTGGAGGCCTGGGAAACCAGATGTTCCAGTATGCCTTGTCCCTTTCATTGAGAGAGCAGTTCCCTCATGAGCAGGTGATGATAGATACATCCTGTTTCAGGAACTATCCCCTGCACAATGGTTTTGAGATAGACCGGATATTTGCACAAAAAGCCCTCGTCGCTTCGTGGAAGGATATTTTAAAAGTGGCATATCCATATCCGAATTACCGGTTCTGGCAAATAGGGAAATACATTCTGCCCAAACGCAAAACCATGTGCGTGGAGCGGAAAGACTTCTCCTTTGATGCAGCCGCTCTAACACGTAAGGGAAACTGTTACTATGACGGTTATTGGCAGCATGAGGAATACTTTTGCGATGTGAAGGAAACAATTTGGGAAGCATTCTCCTTTCCGGAGCCGGCAGATGGGCAGAACAAGGAAATAATAGCACTGCTCCGGGCTAGTGAAAGTGTTTCATTGCACGTACGCCGTGGTGATTACGTAAACCATCCGCTTTTTCGGGGAATTTGTGATTCGGACTATTATAAACGGGCGATACACTACATAGAAGAGCGGGTAAATCCGCGGTTGTATTGTGTTTTTTCCAACGACATGGCTTGGTGTGAAAGCTACCTGCCGGTTTATTGCCGGGCAAGAAGGTGGTATATGTGGACTGGAACAAGGGCGCGGAAAGTTATGTGGATATGCAGTTGATGAGCCTGTGCCGGCACAATATTATTGCCAACTCTTCTTTCTCGTGGTGGGGAGCGTGGCTGAACCGCAATCCGCAGAAGGTGGTGGTAGCGCCTGAAAGGTGGATGAATTCACCGATAGAAGACCCTGTTTCCGATAAATGGATAAAACTTTGAGTCTTTAAGTTATTTCTGTATGATTGTCAGGAAAAGAACAAACTTATAAATGCGAATCAGAAGTTAAAGGAGTTATCGCTTCTGAACGGAGCGAAGCAGAGCAGTAGCTTTTTTAACTTCTTAACTCCTAATTAATATAAAATCAGAATCATTATGACTCATCGTTTGCATTACATCGACAACCTGAAAGGCGTGCTCATTCTTCTTGTCGTGTTAGGACATTGCATCCAGTGTACAGACCTGGACTTCGACCATAATGCCGTTTTTAGGTATATCTATTCTTTTCATATGCCGTTGTTTATGTGTGTGAGCGGCTTTGTGAGTTACAAGCCAGATATAAAATGGCAGACAGTGCAGAAACGTTTCAGGCAGCTGATCATACCTTTTTTAGCATGGGTGGCGGTTAGTTGCTGCGTACATCTTGACCCGACGCTGTTTTTAGCGAAAGTAGTACATCCTGATAGCGGGCTATGGTTTCTGTGGACTTTATTCTTTATCGTGCTGCTGATGTGGCTGTGCAATTGGATCGTCACGTGCCTGAAGGTCAAGATAGAATATGTGGTCTGTTTCTTTTCTTTGTTGATGATGGGCATAATGGTCGCATTGAAATTTAAACTGTTCGGTTTCCAGTTTATCGCCTGGTATTTTCCGTTCTATGCCATTGGATTTTTCGGAAGGAAATATCAATACCTTTGGGAGAAACGGGGGCGCGTTGATTCTTTGTGGTTCTCCGCCTTGTTCTTGTGTATGGCATACTGGTGGATGCGGAAAGACCCTCCTTTGTTTATGACACAAAACAGTCATGTGATATATAACTACGCATACAAATTTGTAGTAGCCATTTTGGCAATTGTTGCATTTATACCCTTAGTTAAGCATGCAGTTCTAGTACAAACCGTGCCCCCTTGCTGTAGCCGGTATCCAGTGTCAGGCTGCCGTTCATCTTGGTGGCTATCAGTGAGCAGATGGGAAGCCCCAAGCCGTCGCCCAGTGTCAA
>ENA-OQCX01001185-OQCX01001185.1-human-gut-metagenome-genome-assembly--contig:-NODE-1185-length-12526-cov-2.562868_pt1 | contig 12526 bp, 12 predicted proteins | sample MGYA00242762_ERZ504587 | MGnify/ENA primary metagenome ERZ504587 (study PRJEB26092, sample SAMD00036337) | human gut metagenome | host: Homo sapiens | study: EMG produced TPA metagenomics assembly of...
ATAACACCCCTAAATCACCATAAACCCATATCAATCCACACATAATATTAAATGAATATTCGGTTAGGAGTTTTCTGAGCATAAGCGCCTAATAGAGGAAATGCTAATCCACTGGTTAAAAGAAAGAGGTTTCGATTTTTCATATATTCTGTTTTTTACTGAATTTAATAATTACTACTCCTGCTATAAACATCGGCAATTTAGAGAAAATATCCTAGGCTGCAAAGCTATAGAAGAAAAAAATATCATTCACCTACTCTCGATAATAAGGATTCAATTTCACAGGAATAGGAGCATGAGTTTCTTGAATCCACTTCATCAGTTTCTGATAAAGTTCTCCTCGCTTTACAGGATTTGAACCTGATAGATCTTGTGATTCTCCCAGATCATTCTTCAAATTAAACAGTTCCATAGACTTATCTTCATAATGATATATCAATTTCCAATCACCTGAACGAATACTGGAATAAGGTTTTGCACGGAAATCTCTTCCCCCGTTTAAATAAGACTCCAAATAAGCCGGAAAATGCCAGAAAAGATCACGTTCCGTCTCATTATTATTTATAAGCGTAAAAATATCTTTTCCATCTAAGTTAGCAGGAATCTTACCCTGTGCCAAAGTAACAAAAGTTGGATAAAAATCAACTCCTGTTATTGGAACAGATGAACGGATGCCTCCTTCTATTTTACCAGTCCACCTTATAATCAACGGCACACGGCTCCCACCTTCATAAGGCATTCCCTTTCCTCCATTTAACGGATAATTGTCTGTCACTGGTTCCGAACCTCCATTATCTGAATAAAAAATGACTATTGTACGATCTGCTATTCCTAATGTCTTAATAACTTGGCATATCCTATCAACACTATCATCTAGTTTTTCAATCATTGCAGCATATATAGGATTCTTATGATATTTACCGGGAGTTTTATTACGATATTTATTTATCAATGAATCAGGTGCTTGCAAAACCGTATGTACGGCATGATGGGACAAATGTAAGAAAAAAGGACCTTCACTATGAGATTTTATAAAAGAAACAGCTTCTTCAGTCAACCGATCAGTAAGATATTCACCCAATATACCTTCTTCTAATCCCACATGACATTTACTTTTATCAGGCAGACAATAGGGATAAAAATAAGAATAGGGAGCTCCTGCTCTATTACCGCCCACATTCCATATAAATCCCTGTGACAAGTCCTGTACCGTCCTCATCATCCCCCAAATGCCACTTCCCGATATGACCACACTGATAACCCTGTTCTTGCAAAGCCTCGGCCATAGTCACAAAGTCGGCACAGACATCTTCTACATTGGGAATAGCTATATATTTACGTTTGGTACGATCACCACGGTCGGGAGGACTAACTGTATATACTCCATGGCGTGGTGTGTACATTCCTGTCATCATACAAGCACGGCTAGGTGCTGAATTGGCGGCTGCAGCGTAAGCATTGTCAAACAATATTCCTTCTGTAGCAAGACGGTCTATATTAGGAGTTTCATAATAATCACTGCCCATTACACCCAAATCCGTCCAACCTAAATCATCAGCCAAAATAAACACGATATTAGGTTTTTCTTTTGTAACTATATCGATAGAAAAGCTCTGTTGTATTCCTACGGTACACAACACTACAGTAGTCAATCCTATTTTCTGAAATCTCATTTTATTTCGATTTTTCTAAGTTTAAAAACCAAACAAGACCGTCTCCATACGTTATTCCGCATTTGAGACAGCCTCATTCGTATCACACTATAAATTACCAACCAGGATTCTGTTCCAGTTCTGGGTTCAATAATATTTCGGTAGTCGGTACTTGATACAAATAATATTTATCTAACCAACCTTTACCTTCTTTTAGAGGATCATTGAAAAGATACAAATTACCTTCCGTCAATGAACCGTCAGTTCCATCAGAATAACCAGTTTCAGGATTATATAAAGTCATATTATTTTTCATTGCCTCTTCTTTACTCATCCAAAGACCAGTTGCAGGTTTATTGAGGAACCACGGAGCCATACGCCAACGACGGATATCATAAATACCAAATCCCTCACCCATCAATTCTATAATACGTTCGCGACGAATTTCCCATAAGACAGGATCAACCAAAATACCACTTTCATTACCTTTAGGATAGTATTTTCCACGGTTAGGATCAAAACTATCATTAATGTCAGCAACCACCATTTTGACTACACCGGCACGATCACGTAACTTATTGATTGTTTTGTCTGCAACCCCTTGGTCAAATACTCCCAATTCAAATTTGGCTTCAGCTTCATTCAACAGGACTTCTTCAATTTTAAAAATAGGTTTGTCAGCTGTATTCAAATTACCATTATTAAAGCTGGTTTCCCAGTTATCCCAATTCTTCCATACATAGTAGCCTGAACGGCAAGTCACAAATGCTCCAGTACCTAATCTTGGTATTTCAGGTACAAGTGATGCACTCCAGTTCTGCCCAGGCAAACGTTTCATACCAACACCCGGGTTACTGCAACTTTCATTTGCTCCCATAATATCAATATATTCACGGTCTGCCGGATTGTCTGTATACGACAGGTAGGATAGTCGCCTTTTCCAGATTTTACTTTATAAGGAGGTATAACCGTGTGATACAAACGCGGGTCACGGTCACGAAATACCGCATACATGTCCTTATTTCCATGGTAGCCCGATCCGTCAGCCAAAATCGGCTTGCCATTCTTCATCAAATAAAGATCTACCGTATTCTGGTTCATCTCCACATAGTGTGAAGAAGTATGTTCAATATAACTCATGCCCATAGGATTTATATCCTTCACATAAGATTTATAGAGAATGATACCTGGAACTTGTCCCAAATCCTCTGTTGTCCACATTTCACCATATCCGGCACCGGGTTGACCGTCTGTTCCTGTGTAAAGAGTAGGATAAGCGGCCATTAATAACTCGGATGCGCGTACACACTCTTGCAGATATTTTTCAGCATCACCCAATTCATGATATTTCCTCCATGTACCTTCACGTAATCCGAAACGCGAAATAACGGCACGTACACAATCTTGGTTAATCGTATTGTCCCCATCCTGTGATGTGAAATTTCCAATATTCTGTTCCGCCCATTGCAGACGTTCCAATACCTTGTCGGCTACGGTTTTTCTATCCACACGAGGTCCATAAGCTTCGGGAGAATCTTCCTGCAATACCTGGTCCACCCAAGGCACATCGCCAAAACGATCTATCAATTCCATATACCAAAAAGAATGAAAAAAATATCCTACTGCACGCCAATGGTCTTTCTGAGCCTCTGTCATACTAGAATTATCAATGTGTGAAAGCATGATATTAACACGGCGGATAAATGATTTAAAATCCCAGCCATTACCGGATGCTACACTGGCAACTGTCTGATAAGCAAATTCATTGTAGCCACTTTCATATTTTTGCTGAAAGTATCCTGCTGCCATATCGCCCTTATACTGTCCGTCTTGTCCGAATCCTTGTAAGGAAGTGCGAATAGTATTATTTGTAAACATCTCATAACAAGGCCACATAAAAGCCTTGAAGTTATCGTAGGAATTGAATGCATTATTCTCCGTCAAGTCTGTAACAGGAGTCTTTTCCAAGAAACTATCATTACAACTAGAGAGGCTGATTCCTGCGAGAATTGCTAAACTTATAAATAATCTTTTCATATACTCGTACTAATTTAAGGTTTATAATGTAAGATTAAGCCCAAAGGATACTGTGCGGAATGCGGGATAATCCCATTTCAGCGTTTCCGGGTCGATACCCTTTGGCAATGATGAGAGCGTTGCCAGATTTTCTACACTGACAAAAGCACGTAACTGCGACAAAGATATTTTGGTAATCCATGCTTTGGGGAATGTATATGACAAAGTAACATTCTTGATACGCAGATAAGAAGCATCGGACAAGTACTTGTCTGACTGGCGGTAATTAGAGCTTGGTTACCATAGTTGCCATAAATACGTGGGAACTCAGCATTAGGATTAACTGCTGTGTAATCACCATTGGCAGCATCTACCGGTTGCCAGTAATCACCCAAACCTTTATATAAAGGAATAAACTTAAAGTCAGAATATAATGGGAAAGTCAATGTATTGGCAATCCATTTATCGCGTTTACCGGTTCCTTGCAAAAAGGCACTCAAATCAAAACCTTTATAGTTTAATCCTAGATTAATACCATAAAGATAACGAGGAGTTTCATTACCAATCACTTTACGGTCGCCCGGATTATTCAACGTATTGTTGCCGCTGGAAATCATATTTGTCCCTCTTTCATCATCCATTAAGTTCTTGAACTTCACATCACCCGGACGAGGATTATAGCCATCTATGCTTGGAACGCCATCCTTTAATTTCCATGAAGAAGTATCGACAAAATCGTCTACGGTATAATAACCATCTGTTTCATATCCCCAGATTTCGCCTAATTCCTTACCTTTATAAAACTCCCAAAATGTATATGTTCCACCCGTCAGCGCATTCGTCTTTTGGCTGCTTAATATGTAGGATGAGTTACTGTCATACTTCACAATCTTTGACTTGCTGTCGGACAGGTTGAAACCGACTCGGTAGCTCACCTTTCCAATCTGGTCGCGCCAATTGAAACTCAGTTCCCAGCCACGTGTACGCATATCTGCCGTATTCTGATAAGGAGCATCCGCACCTACTACAGCAGGCAATTGCACACCCGGAGCAAGCATGCCGTTCGTATTACGCTGATACCAGTCAAAAGTACCTGTAAAGCGATTACTGAACATAGAGAAATCAATACCGATGTCTAATGTCCCTACCTTTTCCCAAGTAAAGTTACGACTTACCAATGAAGGAATAGAAGTAATAGCGGTTACATAATTACCATTGGATATCCAACCATTGTATTTATTATTCACCGCCATAGTTGGAATAAACGAATAAGCAGGCACGTTCTGGTTACCAATCATACCATAAGAAGCACGTAGCTTCAAAGAACCTAACCAATTCTGAGTACTTTCCATGAATTTTTCCTGTGCAATGTTCCAACCGGCCGAAACAGAGGGGAAGAAACCGTAACGTGATTCTTTAGGAAACTTAGAAGAACCGTCATAACGTCCGTTTACTTCCAGCAAATATTTATCCTGATAGTTGTAATTCACACGGAAGAATCCGCCGCGAACAGAAAACTCATTATACTTGTCCGTAGCTTTCAATGTAGATGTACCCGAACCCAATGAAGGCACCTCAATAACAGCTTGTCCATAGGATAAAGCCTCCATTGTTTCCTGATAACTGGATTCTTGATTGAAACCTGCCATTATCTTAAACTTATGATTACCCAATGAGAAATCATAAGTACCATACAAGTTGATTGAGTTATAGTCGGTATATCTTTTCTTTTTTTGTAGATAGTCATTGGTCGGAGTCGTGTCTTTACCACCTTGCACAGTAGTATATACCACACTTCCCGTATACCAGCTATAATCATATATATCTTGTCGAAAGTATATTCAAATGCTATTTCAAATCCCTTTAATGGCTTCAATATAGACTTCAGGAAAATACGAGGATTGTCATACAATGTTTTTTCTGGATTGGACCAACGTATCTGATTGGACGGAGTAAAGAAAGGTAATCCATCGCCTGCAGCAGAAATACCTTCCGGCATATTGCCTTCCGGATAGAAAGAAGCAAGACGAGTACTGTAAACAGCGCCCAAAGCAGACTTTGGCTCCATTCTTTTACTATGTGCATAGCTAAAAGTGGCTTCCTGAGTAAACCATTTTGTAACATTGGCAGATATAAATCCACTGACATTCATTCGTCTGTATTTATCCTTGTCAGTAATCAGCACACCGTCATTATCAATAAATCCGGCAGAAAGACGATAACGGAGCTTATCAGTACCACCTGTCATTGATATATTATGTGTATGCTGGAAACTAGTCTCAAGCATGTTCTTCACCAAGTCCTTTTCATTCATATAATAAACAGCCCCATCCGTATCTTTAAAGATACCATCGCCGACAGTAGGAATAGAAGACGGATTATTACGATATTGCTCCAAATATCCCATCCATTTGCTTACACTAGGCGAACCCATTGTCCAGAATTGATCTCCGGCTGCATCAGAATAGGCCTGCAAATATTCCATCAACGGTGCCTGTTCTGGCAAATTCATGGCAGTTGCAAAGGCAAAGTTATTATTATAATTCAGTTGGAAAGAAGTTTCTCCTTTCGGACGTTGGTAGTAACCAAAATTACACCACCGGCAGCACGGGCACCATAAATGGCAGCTGAAGCAGCATCTTTCAACACTGTAACCGTTTCAATATCCTCAGGATTAACCATATCCAAGTCTCCTTCCACATTGTCAATTAAAATCAAAGGCTTGATAGCACTACCATAAGAACCATCATCATTTTTAATACCTACAGAATAAGCGCCACGAATCTGGAATGACTTACTTTTACCTGGAGCATTGCCATCACTAGACACAAACAAGCCGGGAACCGTACCTTGCAATGCATCAGCAGCTTGTGACAAAGGACGATTGCCTATCACTTCATCCATCTTGACCGAGGCAACGGCTCCTGTCAGGTTTGCTTTTTTCTGCGAACCGTATCCCACTACCACCACTTCATCTAAAGTTTCAGTGTCCTCACGTAATACCACCTGAATAGTTTTTGTATCACGTACAGTTACCTCTTGAGATTTATAACCAATATAACTGATTTGTAACTTCACAGGAAATTCAGAAACTTCTAAAGAAAATTTTCCATCAAAATCTGTGATACACCCGTTAGTAGATCCCATTACCACAACAGAAGCACCAATAACTGGTTCTTTTGCCACATCCATAACCAATCCGGTAATTGCATTTTGTCTTGATTGCTGGGGTTTATAAACAGAAATATGCTCCCCTTCCACTTTATAACGGATATTTTTCCCTACAAACAACATCTCAAGCACCTCTTCCACACTTTTATTTTTAACATCAATAGATACTTTCTCATTCATATTAATATCATTATTACGAACAAGGAAAGAGTAGCCGGTCTGTTTTTCAATCTCATAAAAAACCCGACTCAAAGCCACTGAACGCTGTTGTATAGAAAGTTTTGCCTCCTGAATAGCAATGCGGCCATAGTGACATTTCCCCATAGTAGAAATGAAACTATCCATACAAGAGAGAGGCAATGCCCCCTACGAACTTTACAAAAGTTTTTTTTTCATACTTAGAATTTTTAGTTAACAATTATTTAAGCATGTACTTTTCACAGTACTTTTTATCTATCAGTTACCGGTCTGTAATAACTATTGTTTTTCCTTTCTTTCTCCACATAAACTTATTATCCACATCTAAATAAGAAAGAATTTCATCCAAAGTCAGATTCGTATCTATACTTCCTGAAAAATATTCAGTATACACTTTCCGAGACTGCACAAGTATCTGTACATCATATTTTTCCCGATTGTTTTCAAAATATCAAATAACTTTTCATTAACAAATACCAGTCTTCCTGTAGTCCATGCTGCTTGAGATACCGCATCTATCTTTCTCATAGACAATACCTTATCATTTTTATTATAAACAGCTTGCTCATCAGGAGAAAGAAGAATATTCTTTTTAGCATCTGAAGTAGTGTAAACATTCACACTACCTTCCACAAGGCTCACTTTTATTTCCGCATCATCAGGATAAGAAGCCACATTAAATGTTGTACCTAATACTTTTATATTCAATTCCCCCGTATGAACAATAAAAGGCTTGAGCATATTTCTAGAAACTTTGAAATAAGCCTCACCTGAAAGAAAAACTTTCCGGTCAGTCCGCTGCTGCAAAGAAACATCATACTTTAAAACCGTCCCCCCATTCAGAAAAACAATGGTACTATCAGGCAATAATAATTTCGAACTGGCCCCCTGGGGAACCTCAATCCGACAATAAGAAGGAGTAAGAACTTCTTGACCAGACGAATGATATAAATAAAAGAATGTTATACTACAACCAATCAGTAAAGTCCATATAGCAACGCTTCTCCAAACGCTTATTTTACGGAAAAAAGAATGTTTACGAGAAGAATAGAAATTCAATGTATCAACACAATTGCTCAAAGTTTTGCTCTTTCCTGCGTGCAAACCAAGAAGAGGATGCCAATGCATAAGAACGGGCTATTTCACGATATTTTTCGCGACAAGCATTCTCCCTTTTCAGTAATATAGTTAGTTTCTGCATATCTTCAGACGAGATTTCGCCTTTCAGATAATCCAGCATTATTCGTTCAAATTCATCTATTTGGCTGTTCATTTTATATCTTTGGAATTATCTACTATAGATAATACACAAGCAACAGACAAAAACATTTAAGCCAAAAACAGATTTTTTTCATTCTTTTTTAGAAAAGAAAAAATAATAGAATCCCTACTCTAGATCCACCTTTTCTCTTATTTTATCCATGGCATTTTTTACATGTACTCTGACTGTATTGACTGAAATATTATTTTTATCTGCAATCTCTTGAGGAGTCAGATTGGAATAAAGATATTGCTCAAAAATGAACCTGCATTTATCAGGCAAGGAAGACACTATATTTTGGACTGATTTTTCCAAATCAGCTAATTCCATTTCTTGCAAAGGCGAACACTCGGAAGCACAAAATTCTTCTTGATACTCAAGTAATGCTTCACGGTATTCATCTATAATTCTTTCACGGCTGTGAAGCGAACGGAGGTAATTCAAACACCCGTTCTGAATAGCACGTATCAAATAAGCATGAATAGGAAAAGATAACTCACCACGCCTATACCATATTTTAGCAAAAGTTTCATTAACTATATCTTGCGCTTCCACAGGGTTAAAGATATAAGAATTAGCACAAGCACAGAGATAGACAAAATAGCTATTATATAAAACCTCAAAAGCTTTTTCTTCTCCTTTGTTTATTCTTTCAATCAAATCTTTATCTACTATACTTGCATCCATCTTTATTAAGACTATTAATATTGCAAATATAGCATTTCTTAAAAACATCATGCCAATAAAACTATTTCTTATTAAAAAACTCTAGTAATAATCAACTGAAAAAAGAAATAAGTTCCAGCTCATAATCTGAAGAATAATACCTAACTTTGTTTCCGACGAAAATCAAACCCTAAATAAAATGAACAAAAAGCTATTATTCTCCCTGTTACTGGCAGGAACAGCTTTCACCGGACATGCCGATGAGGCTAGGTTACTCCGTTTCCCCGCTACCAATGGCTCCGACATTGTCTTTTCTTACGCCGGAGATCTGTACAAAGCACCTTTGAATGGAGGAGAAGCACAAAAGCTGACTTCTCATATCGGTTATGAAATGTTCGCACGTTTTTCTCCGGATGGAAAATCAATTGCTTTCACCGGTCAATATGACGGTAACACTGAAGTATATCTCAACCGATGGAGGCGAACCCCAACGGCTTACCTATACAGCAACAAACAGCCGGGATGACTTAGGAGACCGAATGGGTCCCAATAACATTGTAATGACTTGGACACCAGATGGAAAAAACATAGTCTACCGCAATCGTATCAGTGACGGTTTCGATGGCAAGCTGTGGAGTATATCGAAAAACGGAGGAATGTCCGAAGTGATTCCATTACCCGAAGGAGGTTTTTGCAGCTATTCCCCCGATGGAAAAAAGCTGGCTTACAACCGGGTTATGCGAGAATTCCGTAATTGGAAATATTATCGCGGTGGCATGGCAGATGACATTTGGATTTATGATCCGGCTGCCAAGAAAGTAGAGAATATCACCAATAATATTGCACAAGATATTATCCCTATGTGGATAGGAGAGGAAATCTACTTTATTTCCGATCGGGATCGCACCATGAATATCTTTGTTTATAATATCCGGACCAAACAAACTGAAAAAGTAACCCACTATACGGATTATGATGTAAAATTCCCCAGCAGTAACGGACAAATTATTGTCTACGAACATGGAGGATACCTCTATAAACTGGATCCTAAAACGCGCAAATCAGAAAAAATCTCCATCACGCTGACTTCAGACAATATCTATGCCCGAAAAGAAATGAAACGGGTAGCAGATAACCTGACTGCCGCCAGTCTTTCACCGGATGGGCACCGCCTGGCAGTAACTGCCCGCGGAGAGGTATTCGATGTTCCTGCCGAAAAAGGGGTAACCCGTGATATCACCCGCACCCCGGGAGCCAATGAACGGGAAGGGGAATGGAGTCCGAACGGTAAACAAATAGCCTATATCAGTGACCGTACCGGTGAAACTGAAATCTGGCTGCAATCTATCGAAGGGGGTGATCCCATCCAACTGACCCAAAACAATGATACTTATATCCGCCAACTGATGTGGAGCCCGGACAGCAAGAAAATACTTTATACCGACCGTAAAAACCGTATCGTAGAAGTTGATATTGCCTCAAAAGCGAAACGGACTGTCATGCAGAATCCGGAAGGAGAGTTCTATGAAGTAAACTATTCACCAGACAGCCAGTGGATTACCTATACTAAATCCGGAGCTAATAACATGAGTGTCATTTATGTATACCATCTGACTTCAGGTAAGGAATATCCGGTAACCGAAAAATGGTACAATTCTTCTTCACCTGTTTTCAGCACAGATGGAAAATACCTCATATTCAGTTCCGAAAGAGATTTTAATCCCATTTACAGCCAGACAGAGTGGAACCATGCCTATAATCGTATGGGAGGAGTCTATATGGCCATGCTCGCCAATGATACGCCATCACCTTTATTACCTTCGGATGAAATGGTCAGCATAGAACAACAGGCAACTGATGCTGTCAATAAAAAAACGGAAGCCACAAATAATGCAGTTAAAATTGATCCGGAAGGCTTGCCCGGAAGACTGATTAAACTGCCTTTACAAGCAGGTAACTATGATAATTTCTATTCAGACGGTAAAAAAGTGTGGTATGCCAGTGGTAGAAGTACCAAAGTATATGATTTGACCGAACAAAAAGAAGAAACCGTGGCCGAAGGAGCATATATGGATGTAGCTGCCAATCATAGGAAAGCATTGTTCTTTAAAGGAAATAATCTGTATATCTGTGATTTTCCATGCACTAAAGCCTCATTGGAAGAGAATATTAACTTAAGCGATATGGTTGCTCCCATTGATTACAGTCAAGAATGGGCTCAGATATTCGATGAAACATGGCGGGCTTTCCGTGACGGATTCTATCTGGAAAATATGCATGGAGCAGACTGGAATGCGATTAAAGAAAAATATGCTGTATTAGTTCCCCATGCAAAAACCCGTCTGGATTTGAACTATATCATCGGTGAGATGATTGCCGAGCTGGCTTGCGGACACGCTTATGTGAATCCGGGTGAAATAAAAGGTCCCGAACGTATTCCAATGGGATTACTGGGAGCTGAACTGAGTCGTGACAAGAGTGGCTTCTACCGTATTGACAAAATTCTACCGGGTGCAATTTACAGTCAGAAACTGCGTTCTCCCCTTACAGAACCGGGTATCGGAGTAAAAGAAGGAGATTATATCACAGCTATTGATGGCATTTCAACAGCTACTGTTGATAACATTTACAGTCTGCTGGCAGGCAAAGCCAATGTCTTGACTGAACTAAGCATAAACCGTACCGCATCAAGTAAAGGAGCACGTAAAGTAGTCATTAAACCATTAGACAATGAATACCCATTGTATCATTATAACTGGGTACAGAATAATATCAAAAAAGTGGAAGAAGCAACTAATGGCCGTGTAGGCTATGTCTACATTCCCGATATGGGACCGGACGGCCTGAATGAATTCGCCCGCTACTTCTATCCCCAACTCGATAAAGAAGCCTTGATTATTGATGACCGTGCCAATGGAGGTGGTAATGTATCTCCAATGATTATCGAACGTTTGCTTCGTGAACCCTATCGCCTGACCATGCGTCGTGGATCAACTAAAATCGGTACCATTCCTGATGCAACACTAGTGGGTCCGAAAGTATTGCTGATCAATAAATACTCGGCTTCGGACGGTGACTTGTTCCCATGGAGTTTCAAGGCAAATAAAATCGGTAAAGTTATCGGTACTCGTACATGGGGTGGCATTGTCGGTATCAGTGGTCCGTTACCTTATATGGATGGTACGGATGTGCGTGTTCCGTTCTTTACCAATTATGATGCAAAGACCGGTCAATGGATAGTAGAAAATCATGGAGTAGACCCTGATATTCTGATTGATAATGATCCGGTAAAAGAACAGTCAGGTGAAGACCAGCAGTTGAATAAAGCTATTGAAGTAATTCTACAAGAGCTGAAGGATCGCAAACCGTTACCTTCTGTTCCGGCTCCGAGAACTTATAAAGATTTGGGAGTGGAATAAAAAGCCCGTAAATTAAACATATAAATGATGCAGCCGAAAGAACTATAATCTTTCGGCTGCATCATTATAAATCTTCTAATCTTACCGCCTATATATCGTACAATTGCTATTTGTACAAATAAATATAATAATTTTTGGAGGTA
>ENA-OQCX01001186-OQCX01001186.1-human-gut-metagenome-genome-assembly--contig:-NODE-1186-length-12526-cov-2.152351_pt1 | contig 12526 bp, 16 predicted proteins | sample MGYA00242762_ERZ504587 | MGnify/ENA primary metagenome ERZ504587 (study PRJEB26092, sample SAMD00036337) | human gut metagenome | host: Homo sapiens | study: EMG produced TPA metagenomics assembly of...
TGGTTGAATTTAAATTAGACACCTTGCTTTGATATTTTCTTTTTGACGAAATATAAATGCATTACCTCCGGAACCAGACACACCGCCAGCGCTATGCATACAAGCATAAGCCATTGTTTACGCTTTTTCATGATGTTCCTCCTGCTCGATCGGAATTACCACTGTAACAGTCGTACCTTTTCCTTTTTCACTTTTATAGCTCAGACCATATTCCTTTCCATAGTACATACAGAGACGTCTTTGAACATTGTATACACCGACACCATTAGAACGATAATTGACTTTATGCTTCTCAAAAATCCGGTTCAGGGTCTCCTCATCCATTCCCACACCGTCATCTGCTATTTCGATAACTGCATTTCCATCTTTCTGGTATCCGTTAACAGTAAGCATCCCTTTTGATTCCTTATATTTAAGACCATGATAAATTGCATTTTCCACAATCGGCTGAAGTACAAGCTTCACTATATGCACACTGTTAATAGATGGATCCACATTGATCGCAAATTCCAGTTTATCCTTATAGCGCATTTTCTGAATGGTGAGATAACTCTTTACATACTGGATTTCCTGGCCGATGAGGACCGTCTCATCTTCGTTGCTGATACTTTGCCGCAAAAGCCGTGCAGAGAAGCGGTCATCAGTACTACATCTTCATATTTCTTCCCTTCCGCCATCCAGATAATGGAATCCAGCGTATTATAAAGAAAGTGGGGATTGATCTGGGACTGAAGAGCTTTCAGTTCACTCTTTCGCTTCAGTTCCTGTTCGTGGACATTCTGTGCCATCAGATCTTCAATCTTATGGGTCATCACATTGAATGATGTGGTAAGACTTCCAATTTCATTCTGGGAAGGTATAACCAGATCATCTGCTGCCTTGAAATCTCCTTCCTGAACCCTTTCCATAGAATCACGAAGCTTCTGAATCGGAAGAGTTATGCTTCTGGCAATAAAGCTGGAAATAAGCATGGCGATCACAACCAGTACAATGGCCGTCATTACATATATGTTATTGGCTTCTTTGCTGCTCTTTAAAAGCTCTGCCATATTCATGCAGCCAACAATCGTCCATCCAGTTATCTCAGAGCGGGCAAGTGTATAGATTTTTTCGTCATCTCCCTCTCCTGTTACTACCGTATCTGTGTCGGCATTCATAACAATATCAATATTCTCCGTCTGAAGCTCATTATACAGCTGCTGCTGGCTTGGATGATAAACGATGTTCCCATTCTGATCCAGAATAAATACATATCCCTTATCCCCAATGCTGTTCTGGTCGCAGAGCTCACTGATGGCGCTGTAATTCAAGTCAATAAATACAACACCGTCACTGTTTCCCGTGCCATAGAAATTGTGGACTTCGCGGCTTAAAGTAATCACCCACGGACGCTGCCCCTTGATCACATGCTGGACATGGAAGAACTGAGACAATACTGATTGTAGTTATCTACCGCATTGGTGTACCACTCCTGAGTGGAAAGATCCAGATCCGGATTGGTGGCCTGATATCCGCTGTTTATAAGCATAACTCCATCTTTTTGCACGATTCCAATGTTGCAGATGTCATCACGGCCTTTCAATATCGTACTAAATTGTTCCAGGAGACGTTTCCTGTGTCCTTCTTTTACAGCCTCATCCTCACCGATGCGCTGGTACAATAGCTGATACGCATCCTGGCTTTTTGCAATAACTGAGGCAATATTATCCATATATGTAATATACGAATCAACATTCTGATTCAGCTGATGTATAATTGTCTGGGTATAAATGGCAGAGTTCTCATAAACTGTAGAATTCGTATATCTTACTGATACTGCAGTCGCTGCAAGCACCGCACAGAGAACCAGAGCAGAAACAGCCACAAATATAGTGCTTTGAATACTTTTAAAGCCTTTAAGAAATTTTCGCTCTCTTTTGTTTTCATTCATAGGCTGCTCTCCCTTGCATTTTTCTCATTCATTTCAACTTTTTATTTTTCATACCTTTCATTACTGATTTCTGCAGAATAATTCACCTGCTGTCAACAACTCTTTTATAGCTGCAATTATTCACTTCCGGATTCAATCATTTCCAGATCACATTCTGTCTGAAAATTTTCCTTAAGATTCTCTGAAATATGAATCTTCCCATCATCTGTTACCAGGATCACATTGAATTCTTCCCTGTGCTGCCGCCAGAATTGACAAGCTTTCTCATAACCCATGATATAAAGAGCCGTGGACATTCCATCTGCAAGTGTACCATCCCTTGATACGATTGTCACAGACAGCAGATCTCCATCTGCCGGATATCCTGTCCTGGGATTGATGATATGAATATAGGTCTTCCCATCTTCTTCAAAATACCGCTCATAACCGCCAGAAGTAACTACGGCTGATTTTCCACAGATAAAACACCAATATAATCCTGCTGTCCGCCTTTTGGATCACGTATTCCCACTTTCCAGCTGCTGCCGTCTGGCTTCGTCCCTATCGCCTGAATGTTCCCTCCAAGAGAAACCAATGCGGAAGAAACGCCATATTCCTGAAAAAGCTCTGCCAGCTTCTGCCCTGTATATCCTTTTGCAATTCCTCCAAAATCAATCTGCTGATCTGCTCCAAGCGTTACAAAATTTGCTTTTTCTTTGCTGTCCCTGCCCTTTTCATCAGAGTCCCGGGTCTGTATTTCTACTTTATTTCCATCCACCAGTGCCAGTTTTTTTTTGTACTTCAGCAGCTGCAGGCACATGATAACTTGCCTGGTCGGGGAATCCCCATAGCTTCATCACCGGATAAATCGTATCGTCAAAAAGTCCGTCTGTCTCCTGATAAATCTCTTTTCCCCGGAGGATCAGTTCTGCCAGATCATCTGTTGCCTGCAGATTTCCCTGTTCGTTTAAGGCATATACTTCACTTTTACTGTTTTCTGCTGATAACATCGCATCCAGTTTCTGTACTTCTTCTATAGCTGCATCTACAGCTTTTTCGCTGTTTTTACCATATGCGGTAAACTCCATATAGGTGTCCATCGCAAACAGCTGCTTCTGGCATTTCTGATTCTGAACAAAATACCTGCTGCCTTCTGTAAAAATCAAAATTCCAATACATATGCCGGCTGCGTCAGTACTTTTCTTTTCATATGGATCTTTTTTCCCTCGCATACTCGGTAGGAGTCTTACCTGTCATTTTCTTAAAAGAAATTCCAAAATAATGGGGATCTGAAAAGCCCACCTTCTCCGCAATCTCATAGTTCTTAAGTGCAGTCTGTTCCAGGAGTTCCTTTGCCTTTTCCATACGGGTCTTACTGAGGAATTCCAGGAAAGTGCCTCCTGTGGCTTCCTTAAAAATAGTACTGAAATAGCTTGTACCAATATTCAGATAGGAGCAGATATCATTCAATCCTAATTCCGGCTCATTGTAATGCTGGCGAATATATTCCATAGCAAGTACCGCCTGCTTCTGACCGCTGGAGCTGTTCAGGGAAGAGCACCTTTCGAATACCTCGTGAACATAGTCCTCTGCCATTTTAAAAGCTTCCTTAAAAGTTTTCTGTTCGGTTACCCGTCCCATGAGAATTTCTCTTTTGTGGAACAGATCTTCATTCTCAGAAGAAAGAGCTTCCCAGCAGCTTCCTGCATGGCGCAGAATCATCTGAAGGCAGACACAGGCCTGACTTTTATCCACTCTGGCCTTTTTGATCTCAGATTTCATAACAGAAAGAGCCTGATTCATCTCAGCTTCATTGCCTTTCTTGATTCCATCTACCATATCGCTTAATGGCTGCTGCAAAGAAATACTTCTCTCCGGATTCAGTGTTTCTGTATCAATGAGCAGATTTCCGCCCAGTAAATAGCGCAGTTCAATAGCCTTCTCAGCCTGGTTATGAGACTGGATCGTATCTCCGGGATTCCTTACCCAGCCCCCAATTCCTGCTGAAGCTTCAATGCCGATCACTTCTTTTACTTTTTTCTGGATTTCCTGACAGATTTCCTGTATTTCTCTGGAAAACTCCCTGCTGCGGTTTCCCATAAAGAGGATACACACCCGGTTATTTCCTTCCTGATAGGCAATTCCTGCATTACGATCTGTCACGATCTCATCTGCAACATTAAATAAAACAAAAGCCATTAATGCGCTCTCCTGGCGTTTTTCCATATCAATCTGATGAATATCGGAAAACAGATCCATGTCAAATAACGCAACCCGATAAGATGCTGCCTCCAGATTAATTCCCATTCCAGACAATTCCTCCAGGCTCTCCTGCACATCCCGAGTACAGCTTACCAGAGATTCAATCGCTTTCGAACGAATCACCAGAGCATTTTTGTGATAATCCTGAGATGTCTTTGTGAGGGATTCTATTTTCTTCTTTTCTTTTCTCTGCAGATCTACTTTTTCTTTCATTTTGCCAATAACTTCTCTGAGCTCCATAGCAGTTACCGGTTCAGCATGATATTCGCTTACATTATACTGAATTGCTTTCTTTGCATATTCAAATTCCCCGAAGCCACTGAAGATCACAATTACGATCTCCGGGTAATTATCATGCAGAAAATGGCTCAGTTCCATTCCATCCATATACGGCATCAAAATATCTGTGAGAACAATATCTACCGGATGGCTCTTCACAAAATCTGCTGCCTGCTTTCCGTTTTCGCAGTCTCCTACAAGCTGGCAATCCATGGACTTCCAGTCAATATTCTCCTTTATGGCGTCACGTACCAGGATCTCATCATCTACAAGTAAAATTCGATACATAGTTTTCGCTTTCCCTTTCTATACACAGCATGTACCTCATCGGCTCCCCCCCGATGCCTGTTTGCACATGGTATTCTATTAATTTCAGCTAAATATTATATTATCACATACCATAAAATCATGCAAACTAAACAAACAATTCCAGAGTTTGTTTGGTGTGTGTTACTATTACTGTTTAACTGGTAACAAAAAAGCTGCAAAGTTATAAGAATTATAAACCCTGCAGCTTTTCTGCTGTGTAAGATATTTAAAGAAGCTTTGAAATTATAACCATTATTTTACAATCACTCCATCCTCATCCCAGAGATCGTGCCAGTCCTTTGCACCTTCCCACAGGAATACATGGCCTTTGATCAGACGGTTATTCTTATCAAGGGAACGGATGGTTTCCATCTCTTCTTCTGTCAGAGGATCTTCCGTGACACATTTCAGGTTCATGGTGTAATTCTTCTCTTTCAAAGAGAATGGAATTGGGGAAGCACCTCTCTGTACAGCCCATTTAATGCAGATAACTGCTGGATGTACACCATGTGCCGCTGCAATTGCTTTCAGCTCTGGCAGTTCAATATCCGCAATATCTTCTGGCGTTTTATCACGTTCCGGACGTTCAGGAGAACCAATTGGGCAGAATCCTACCACTTCAATACCATGCGCTCTGCAATAATCAAACAGCTCCGGCTGCTGGAAGCATGGATGAAGCTCCATCTCGATCGCAGCTGGTTTAATTCTGCAAAGTGGAAGTACTGCCTCCAGTTTCGGGATTGTCATATTAGACATACCGATATGTTTCGTCAGACCCATATCTACCAGGCGCTCCATCTGGCGCCAGGTTTTCATAAAGCGCTCTACTGTAAACGGTTTGGAATCAGGATTTCTGGAATCCACATCACAATGTGGTGCATGATAGTTCGGGAATGGCCAGTGAACATAATACATATCCAGATAGTCAAGCTTCAGATCCTTTAAGGTCTTCGCACAGGCAATCAGTACATCTCCGTCACCATGCATATCGTTCCATACTTTGGAGGCAATAAAAAGTTCTTCTCTTTTTACAATACCTTCTGCAAATGCATCTGCGAAAATCTTTCCGATCATATCTTCATTTCCGTAACATGCAGCACAATCAAAAGAACGGTAACCTACGCGAAGTGCACCTGCAACAGAAGCAGAAACTGCGTCTGCATCTGCATGGTCACTTCCAAAAGTACCCATTCCAACAGCTGGCATCTTAGCGCCAGTATAAAGTGTTCTCTGCGGAACAATTGCCGGATCAATCATTGTCATTTTCTTATCCTCCTTAACATTTCTTTTGCACTATGGCTTTCAATTACAACGCAATTTACTTTCGCTTAATATCTTTTACTACATTTTCTTATAATTTAGTAACCTTTATCTGTGGAAGCAGTTTCTCCATATCTTCCATCACAAAAAATCCAGTCTCCTCGCGCATGGCTGCTGCCGCTGAAATAGCACTTGCCAGTTTCATTGTCTCAGGAAGTGAAAGTCTCCTGGATAAACCCAGTGCGAATCCTGCGATCATAGAATCTCCACACCCAACTGTGTTCACTGCATTTATTCTCGGAACCAGTGCACGGAAAATTCCTTCATTACCTACTGCAAGAGAACCGTCAGCTCCCAGGGAAACAGCTACGATTTCCACACCTTTTGCATGAATCTCTTTCGCCGCATCTATAATATCCTGAATATTATCACATTTCTTGCCTGTGAGCATGCGGATTTCATCAATATTGGGCTTGATCATAGTAGGTGCTGCTTCAATTCCCATTTCAAGAAGTTTGCCACTGGTATCCAGAATAACCGGAATTCCTGCCTCTTTTACAATCTTTATAAGTCGCTGATAAGCAGTTCCATCAAGTCCTTTCGGAACACTTCCTGACATTGCAACTACTTCGCTTCTTTTACAAGATTACGGAATTTTTCCTCAAATCCGGCAAAATCCTCTTCTGTAAGGGTAAACCCAGGTTCCAGAAATTCTGTCTGAACTTATTAACTTCATCCCAGATATTAATACAGGATCTGCTTTCTGCAGCTACATGATAAAAAGCACTTTTAATACCAAACGGCTTCAGTGCATTCTCAATATAAGCTCCTGCATAACCACCTACAAAACCTGTGGCAATCACCTCTGCTCCGTAAATTGAAGCCGGCTTGGATACATTCAGACCTTTTCCACCAGGAACATAAGTACATTCCTTTACACGATTCACTTCTCCAGTCTTAAAGTTATTTACCACATACCGCTTATCAATGGCTGCATTTAATGTTACTGTCAGTATCATATGCTCAATCCTCATTCATCAGAAGAATCTTCCCCTTTACAAGACCAGGTGTCTTATAGAGCTGGAATGCTTCCTGAGCCTGACTCATTGGCATTTTGCGATAAATAAATCCCGGATCAAATTTCAGCTGACCGGTTGCAAAATAATGAGCTGTAAGATCCCACTCTTTGCCTGGGAACGGGGAACTATAGGACATCCAGGAGCCTGTAAGTTTAAATTCTTTACGATTCATATTCTCCCACTGCTTTGGTGTAAATGTAAGATCTGCATGAGGTGTTCCAATGAAGCATACGTGTGCCTTATTCGCAGCAAGTTCAAATGCCATATGCATAGTGGGAACCTGTCCGGCTGTTTCAAACACATATTCATAGCCCTTACCACCGGTAATTGCCATAGCCTCTTCCATATAATTCTCTTTGGTTGTATTGATAACTGCATCTGCGCCCATTCTCATGGCAAGATCCAGGCGTTCCTCACTAATATCAAATACGACAACCTTCTTGGAACCAAAGATCTTTGCCCACTGCATTGTGAATATGCCAATTGTTCCACATCCTAAAATTGCTACGCAGCGACCGCCTGATAATCATTCTGAAGGAGTCCATGAAGAGCAACTGTGGATGGCTCGAACATTGCACCCTGTTCATAGGAAATAGACGGATCAAAAGGAATCGCATTCTGCTCTGGAATTACTACATAATCCGCATTACTTCCCTGCTGCCTGGAACCGATAAAACTGTAATGCTTACATAAGGAGAAGTTTCCATTCTGACAATCATCACACTTCATGCACGGAAGAAGCGGAGCCCCGGAAACGCGGTCGCCAACTTTCACCTTAGTGACCCCTTCGCCAACTTCTACTACATCACCAGAAAACTCATGTCCAAGAACGATAGGATAAAAATGAACACCATGATTCAATACTCGCGGAACATCAGAGCCACAAATGCCGGAAGCTTTTACTTTAATCTTTACCCAGCCTGGTTTTGCCTGCGGTTCTTCGATTTCCTGGTACTGTACATCCTCGTTTGCAACTACAACTGCTGCTTTCATCTTGAAATACCTCCTTACTTCCGTACCATCATAGCTTTCAGAGATTCATATAAATCCCTATATGTACGGTATGTCTTATTATAAACTTCTTTATTCTCAGGATTGGCTCATGGCGTCTTGTCTCTTTCACTGTCATGGAAACCGCTTCCTCGTAATCTTTATAAAATCCAACTCCTACGCCAGCCAGGATTGCAGCACCTAATGTGGTTGCTGTATCGGAAGCAGGGACCACCACTGCCTTGCCTGTCACATCAGCCTTAATCTGAGTCCAGAGAAGGGAATTGGCTGAACCTCCCATAGCACGAAGAACTTCTGCTTTAGCACCTGCTGCTTCAGCCACCTCCAGATTATGGCGCAGGGAAAATGCTACGCCCTCCATACAGGCTCTTACTATGTGTCCCTTGGTCTTAGCAAAATCAAGTCCATAGAAAACGCCTTTGGCGTATGGATTCCAGACAGGGGATCTCTCCCCGGACATATATGGAAGGAACACAACGCCTTCACTTCCGGCTGGTACTGCTCGGCAATTTCATTCAGTTGTTCCAGAGAGGATTTCCCGGTATCCGCCTTGCGGCTCCTCTCATAAGCTGCAAATTCTCTCTCAAACCAGCGCATGACACCGCCGCCTCCGGTAGTTCCTCCCTGAAGAAGCCACTTGCCTGGCACTACGTGATATCCTAAGATCAGACTTGGATCTGCTTTGTATGTATCTGTGCAGATGCTCATGCCACCAGCCTGTCCACCCTGCTCCTGGGTCTCCCCCGGATGGATCACACCTGCACCAAGTGTCCCACAGGCTGCATCCAGACCGCCGGGCCACTACAGGAGTTCCGACAGTCAGTCCACTCTGGGCTGCCGCCTCTTCCGTCACAGTTCCCACTACCTTATCGCACGCAACAATCTCCGGAAGAAAATCCACAGGAATTCCCAGTTTCTCACACATCACTTCATCCCAGGTACCAGTACGCATATCAAAGCAATGCAGGCCATATCCCTGTGAAAGATCCTGTGTGATGGCACCAGTCAGTCTGTAAGCAATAAAGCTGTTTGATTGAAGGATCTTGTAAATCTTATTATATACTTCAGGCATATTCTCCTTATACCAGAGAATCTTCGCTGTGGTATAAGAAGGCTGAAGAGAATTACCTGCAACATTGAAAATATTCTCACTGCCGATTTCATTATTGAGTCTGTCGCAGATTTCCTGGGCTCTTGTATCCATCCAGATAGGTGTATCTGTCAGAACATTTCCCTCATGGTCAATGGCAATAGCCGACCAGCTCTGCCCATCAATTCCCACTCCGGCAATCTGCTCTCCTGAAATATTACCTGTCTCCAGGCATTCGCAAATAGCGCCGCAAACCGCATGCCACCATTCATCCGGCTTCTGCTGCGCCCATCCCTCATGAGGATAATAAACAGGGTAATCCCCATTGGCGGAAGCCATCACCTTTCCGTTCTTGTTAAATATGGCAACCTTGCACGCGCTGGTTCCAATATCAATTCCTAATAAATAGTCTTTGCTCATCCTTGTCTCCTTATGGATTTCCCCATAAAAATATCAGTCTGAAGTTTCCGTACAATATGGTCAGGAAGCTCATCTCTTCCTTCAAGCCGTTCCAGCATGATCTGTGCTGTTTCCCTTGCAATTTTCTCTGTGGGCTGTGAAACAATGGTAAGTGCAGGTCTGCATGCACGGGCAAAAGGCAGATTGTCAAATCCCACCAGGGAAATCTCCTCTGGCATGGATACCCCCATCTCGTTAAGCCCGATCACTGCCCCCATAGTCATCTCATAGTTCGTCACAAAAACAGCTGTCATATCCGGATTCTCTTTCACCAGCTCTTCTACTGCCTGAACCCCTCCCTGGATCGTGTAATCACCATGACAGATCAGCTTTTCATCAACCGCAATTCCATGAGCCTTAAGTGCTTTCATATATCCTAACATACGCTGTCTGGCAGTGAATACCTCATCCGGTCCACCGATCAGACCAATCTTCTGATGCTGTTCTTCTACCAGCATGCCAACAGCCTTCTCAGCTGCATTTACATTATCCACCAGCACACAGTCGCAGGATATTCCCTGGATCATACGGTCGATAAGCACAATGGGTTTACCTGTTTTCTGAAATTCATTCAGATGGGCTCCAGTCATATCTACCGGCATATTGATAATTCCATCCACACGTTTCCGGGTAAGGAAATCCACTGCTTCTTTTTCAAGCTTCTTATCTGTTCTGCAGTCACAGACAATCGCTGCATATCCATGGCTTCGGAGGATATCCTCCATTCCACTGATGATTTCTGCGCAGAAACATTGTTCAGCTCTGGAATCACAACCCCCACTGTCTTGGTCGCATTGGTCTTCAGACCGCGGGCAACTTCATTTACTTCGTAATGTAATTCTTCGATGGCTTCTTCGATCTTGATACGGTTCTTCTCTCTTACATTCCCCCCATTGAAATAAGAGGAAATCGTTGCCGACCAAGTCCTGTCCGTCTGGCAATATCTTTCATCGTCGCTGCCATAAATCAGCCTCTTACTCAGCCTTTCCGTCACAGCCGCAAACTTCATACGGGCCATTACAAGCTCTTTCACAGCTGCAATTCCAGCCTTGCCATATGCCTTAGGATCAAATACCTTCTCATCCTCAAGTGTCTCTCTGACAGCCTTGGAGTATGCTGCACGAAGCTCGGTGGCAAAATTAACCTTACAGATTCCTCTCTTTACGCAATCCATAACATCCTCATCGCTAAGGCCGGAAGCGCCATGAAGAACCAGAGGAATATCTACAACTTCACGAATTTCACTTAAACGCTCCTTATCAAGAACAGGAGTTCCCACATAGAAGCCATGTGCTGTGCCGATTGCTACCGCAAGAGAAGTAACGCCGGTGCGCTCTACAAATTCTCTGGCTTCCTGTGGATCGGTATTGGTATCTGCAACTGCAACCAGGTCGTCTTCCTTACCACCTACCTTACCAAGTTCTGCCTCGCATGGGATTCCCATAGAAGCTGCTACGTCAGCCACCTTCTTGCTCACCTCAATGTTTCCTTCATAATCCAGCTTAGAACCGTCAATCATCACGGAAGTATATCCAGCCTTCAGAGCCTTCATGGCGAGATCAAAGCTACTGCCGTGGTCAAGGTGCAGGCAAACCGGAACGGAAGCCTTTGCAGCTTCTGCTGCAACGATTGCCTGATAGGTCTCAAGAGTGCCATATTTAATAGTAGATGGAGTAGTCTGGATCATAACAGGTGCTTTCAACTCCTCAGCTGCCTGAATGATAGCTTTCACCATCTCCATATTCTCTGCATTAAATGCACCCACTGCGTAACCGCCCTGCTGAGCTTTCAACAACATTTCCTTAGATGTAACAAGTGGCATATTCTCCTCCTTCTGCCTGCTGATACAGGCCGTGAATCTTCTGTTTTCAAGAAACCGAAACGTTTCTGTTTTAGTTCATATTAACTCTTTTCCAAATTTCTGTCAACAGTAAATATTTCATCTTTTTGCGTAAAATTTTACCTTGAAAAATCCAGCAAAGAAAGGTAACTTATAGAGTAGAATACTTTCGGAACCGGTATCAGTTTTTATAGATTACTGTGCCAGATTTCTGAGAAAGAACGAAGGGAGAATATATTATGTTAAAAGGAATTCCAGAAATACTTTCACCACAGCTTTTAAAAGTTTTATGCGAGATGGGACACAGCGACCGCATCGTTATCGCGGACGGCAACTTCCCAGTAGAATCAATGGGTAAAGATGCAATTGTTGTTCGCTGCGACGGACATGGAGTTCCAGAACTTCTGGACGCTATCCTTACTGTTATCCCTCTTGATTCTTATGTAGAGAAACCAGTTACCCTGATGGAAGTTATGCCTGGCGATCCGGTAAAAACTCCAATCTGGGATACATACAAAGAGATTGTTTCCAAACATGATGAACGTGGCGCGAGGCAGTTGGAAATATCGAGCGTTTCGCATTTTATGAAGAGGCAAAGAAAGCATATTGTATTATCGCTACAGGTGAGAAAGCTGTTTACGCAAACGTTATGCTTCAGAAAGGTGTTGTTATCAACAAATAATTTTTTATTTCAGCTAAAAAGCTCCGTCGGATTCCCGGCGGAGCTTTTATTATTCATGTTTATTATGATTCACTATTTTTTCCTTTTTTCTTAAGGAGCCAGATTACCACTGCGATGCCAATGATAATAACTACAACCAGAATCCAGATAACAGAATTCATTCCTTTATCTGTGCTCTCCACATTTTCGCTGGACGCTTCCTGTTCTGCACTTTCTGAAGGAGCAGTTGTTACTGCTGCCTCTTCTGTAGGCGCAATAGTCTCACTTGGCTCCGGGGTAGGCGTACTTGTCTCAGGTCGGCTCCGGGGCAGGCGTGCTCGTCTCAGTCGGCTCCGGGGCAGGCGTG
>ENA-OQCX01001187-OQCX01001187.1-human-gut-metagenome-genome-assembly--contig:-NODE-1187-length-12523-cov-2.382301_pt1 | contig 12523 bp, 12 predicted proteins | sample MGYA00242762_ERZ504587 | MGnify/ENA primary metagenome ERZ504587 (study PRJEB26092, sample SAMD00036337) | human gut metagenome | host: Homo sapiens | study: EMG produced TPA metagenomics assembly of...
TATTATGCTTTATTTCCTTGAGGTTGCGAATTACTATGCGAGGGAACGGAATGATGAGCGGGAACTTTTAAAATTACTTTATCAGACGATGCGTGCGCTGACAAATCCACATCTTCCGAATCAGTTGATCCGTTACATTTTCGAGTTGAAAGTGCTGACGATCAATGGACAGGGACCGCAGGTGTTCCAGTGTGTACAGTGTGGCGACCGGACGAGGCCGGCAGTGTTCAGCGCGGCGAAGGGCGGACTTGTGTGTAATGAATGTGACGGAGAAGTGAGAGACGGAATGTTTCTTGACGGTTCTACGCTGTATACGATGCAGTATATTGAATCCAGTACAATTGAGAAATTATATACATTTAACGTGAAGCCGGAAGTGCTGGAGAAGTTGGACGCGTGATGGGACGGTTGATGAAGATGTATGTAGATAAGGAGTTCAAGTCTCTGGAGATACTGCAGACATTGCTGTGATATTTGGGGTATTATTTAAAAATTCTCAACAACATTTAAGACATTGTGCAATTGTTGAATCATGAAAAAAATCATGTTATACTACGGTTATATCACCTGTTACATGACAGTGTGAAACGAGTGTATTTTGTTGTAAATGTAATAGTAGCAGAGGAAAGAAAAGAGAAAAATGATGGACGAGAACATTTTTATGAAGGAAAAGAAACCGATTTCTTTCGAAGACTACCTTGAATACGATGAGAACAGCAGGGGAATCTTGGAGGAGAACTCCCTGTGATTGTATATCGGTTATTGGAATATTCTATAAAAGACGAGCTTGCGGTACGTTACGGAAGAGCAGAACAGGTTGAGATTTTCCGGAATGCGGGAAGGAAAGCGGGAGAATTTTTTGCACGTAAGATGCTGAATCTGAATCAGCCGCTGGATCAGTTTGTGGGTGAACTCCAGAAGAAGATGGCAGAAATGAAGATTGGAGTACTCCGTATTGAATCAGTAGACGAGGAGAGCGGGCAGATCATTCTGACCGTCTCGGAAGATGCGGACTGTTCGGGCTTCCGGTGCTTGGTGAGACTGTCTGCAATTATGATGAAGGATTTATTTCCGGAATTTTATCTTTATACTCTGGAAAGGAATATGTAGCAGTGGAAACGGACTGCTGGGCAACAGGAGGCCGTGTCTGCCGTTTCCAGGCAGATGTAAGAGAAGGTGACGTTTAGAGTTATGGAAGAGAAAAACTGTGAGATATTATTTGAATATCTGAGGGATATTATATATGATTCCGAGAATGCAAAGTTGGATCTTGAACAGCTGGATCCACCTTTTTGGAAACTTGGAAAAGATCTTCAATATCTGGATAAAGCGGTGAAAGAGATGAAGCGTTATTCGGCGGAGATTTCAAAGGGAAATTTGTCAATTGAAGCACCGGGGCGAGATAATTTCCTCTGTGAGAATCTGAAGAATATCCATGCGAATCTGAACCATCTCACCTGGCAGGCAAAGCAGGTGGCGAAAGGAGATTATTCTCAGAGCGTTTCTTATATGGGAGAATTCTCAGAAGCATTTAATATAATGACAAAGCAGTTGAAAGAACGAGAAGAGGAACTTGAAGAAGAGGCTTACAGAGACAAACTTACAGGGATTGGAAATCGTCATCTGTTCCATGAACGAGCGGAGACGATGCTTGCTACAGGTGAGAAGATTGTCTTTTGTTATTGTGATCTTGATCATTTGAAATATGTGAATGATCATTTCGGGCATCAGGAAGGGGATCGCTACCTGCTGCATTTCGTTGAGACGGTGAAGGCAAATATCCGGCCGGGAGATCTGTTCGTGCGTCTTGGCGGTGATGAGTTCTGTGTTGTGCTTTTGAACTGTTCTCAAGAGACCATGCAGGAAAAGTTTAGAAATATACATGAAGCGTTTCGTCGGGAAGGTGCTGGTGATTATCCGAAGAGCTTCAGTTATGGTATTATAGAACTCCCTGAAAGACATGATATTGTTTCTACAGATGAGATTCTGCAAAGAGCAGATGAAGTTATGTATGAATATAAGCGGAAACATAAAGAGAAGTACCTAAAACAGCTTGAAAAATAAGGCATTAGTCGTTATAATAGGAAACATTGATGTACAAAGGGGAATATCTTTAAAGGAAGATGTGAATAACTTCTGTAAAAAGATTAACCGGAGTGCATAAGTTATGTAAATAATGTAAATGATAAAGAAGAATGTGAGGAACATACAATGGTTGAAAAGACAATGGACAAGATCGTAGCACTTGCAAAGTCAAGAGGATTCGTATATCCGGGTTCTGAGATCTACGGCGGACTTGCCAACACATGGGATTATGGTAATCTTGGTGTTGAACTTAAGAATAATGTGAAGAGAGCATGGTGGAAGAAGTTCATTCAGGAGAATCCATACAATGTTGGAGTTGACTGTGCAATCCTTATGAACCACAGACATGGGTTGCTTCCGGACATCTTGGAGGATTCAGTGATCCGCTGATGGACTGTAAGCAGTGTCATGAGCGTTTCCGTGCAGATAAGATTATTGAAGATTATGCAGCAGAGAATGGAATCGAGCTTGAGAGCTCTGTAGACGGATGGTCACAGGAGCAGATGGCAGCATTTATCGAGGATAATAACATTCCATGTCCGACTTGTGGAAAGCATGATTTTACAGATATCCGTCAGTTCAACCTGATGTTCAAGACATTCCAGGGTGTTACAGAGGATGCGAAGAACACAGTATACCTTCGTCCTGAGACAGCACAGGGTATCTTTGTAAACTTCAAGAATGTACAGCGTACATCCAGAAAGAAACTTCCATTCGGTATCGGACAGATTGGTAAATCTTTCCGTAACGAGATCACACCGGGTAACTTTACATTCCGTACAAGAGAGTTCGAGCAGATGGAGCTTGAGTTCTTCTGCAAACCGGACACAGACCTTGAGTGGTTTGATTACTGGAAGAGCTTCTGCCTGAACTGGCTGTCATCTCTTGGACTGAAAGATGAGGAAGTACGTTACCGTGACCATGATCAGGAAGAGCTTTCCTTCTACAGTAAGGCTACTACAGACGTTGAGTTCCTTTTCCCATTCGGATGGGGTGAGCTGTGGGGAATCGCTGACCGTACAGATTATGACCTGACTCAGCATCAGAATGTATCCGGACAGGATATGACATACTTTGATGATGAGACAAAGGAGAAATACATTCCATACGTTATCGAGCCATCACTTGGTGCTGACCGTGTTGTACTTGCATTCCTTTGCAGTGCATATGATGAGGAGAATATCGGAACAGAAGAGAAACCGGATATGAGAACTGTACTTCATTTCCATCCGGCACTGGCTCCGGTTAAGATCGGTGTGCTCCCACTTTCCAAGAAACTGAACGAAGGCGCAGAGAAAGTATTTGCAGAGTTATCCAAGTACTACAACTGTGAGTTCGATGATCGTGGAAATATCGGAAAACGTTACCGTCGTCAGGACGAGATAGGTACTCCATTCTGTGTAACATATGACTTCGATTCTGAGGAAGACGGAGCTGTTACAGTACGTGACCGTGACACAATGGAACAGGAAAGAGTTAAGATTGAAGATCTGAAAGCATACTTCGAGAAGAAATTCGAGTGGTAAGATAAATGAGAAGAGCCCGGACTGTAAGTTCACAGGTAAGCTTGTGGATTCAGTTTGGGCTGTTTCTTTATAGATTTTTTGAAATAGCATGGAAGATAGAACGTTGCTGGTCGCACATCGTGTGAACAGTAACGATAGAACAGGAGGAGAATGACATGGACAGAAAAAATGCATGGACAACTTACAGTAAGGAAGAGCTGGACAGATTAGAACAGGTGAATACAGAATACAAGAACTGCCTTGATGCCGGCAAGACAGAGCGCGAGTGTGTTGCACTGGCAGTTGAAAAGGCAAAAGCAGAGGGATATAAGGATATCAGAGATATCATTAAAAACGGTGGAGAGGTGAAAGCCGGAGATAAACTGTATGCCGTGTGTATGAACAAGACGATTTGCGCTGTTCCATATGGGTACAAAACCGCTGACAGAAGGTATGAATATTCTTGGAGCACACATTGATTCCCCGCGTATCGATGTAAAGCAGAACCCGCTTTATGAGAATGAAGAGTTTGCTTATCTTGATACACATTATTATGGTGGAATCAAGAAATATCAGTGGGTGACACTTCCACTTGCACTTCATGGAGTGATCGCAAAGAAAGATGGCACAACTGTTCAGGTGAGCATCGGTGAGAAAGAAGATGATCCGGTCTTTGTTATCACAGATCTGTTGATCCATCTCGCATCGAAACAGATGGAGAAAAAGGCTGCAACGGTTGTGGAAGGGGAAAAACTTGACCTTCTGATCGGAAGCCGTCCGATTGAGCAGGATGAGACATTAGAAGAGAAAGAAAAAGAGGCTGTAAAAGCAAATGTAATCAATCTTTTGAAACAATATTATGACATGGAAGAAGAAGATTTCCTCTCAGCAGAGCTTGAAATTGTTCCGGCAGGAAAGGCTCGCGACTGTGGATTGGATCGCAGTATGGTGCTTGCTTACGGACAAGATGACCGTGTGTGTGCATTCACATCCCTTTTTGCAATGCTCGATGTGAAAGAAGTAGAGCATACAGCATGCTGCATTCTCGTAGATAAAGAAGAAATCGGAAGTGTCGGTGCAACAGGAATGCATTCCCGCTTCTTTGAAAATACAGTTGCAGAACTTCTAGCTTTGACAGAAGGGGAGTCTGACCTGAAAGTCAGAAGAGCACTGATGAACTCCAGAATGCTTTCTTCTGATGTGAGCGCAGCTTACGATCCGATGTATGCTGAAGTGTTTGAAAAACGCAGTTCTGCATTCTTTGGAAAAGGACTCGTATTTAATAAATTTACGGGTGCCCGTGGAAAGAGCGGTTCCAATGACGCGAACGCAGAATATCTTGCGAAGATCAGAAATGCAATGGATGCACAGAGCGTTGCATACCAGTTTGCTGAACTTGGAAAGGTTGACGCCGGCGGTGGTGGAACAATTGCTTATATTATGGCAAATTATGGCATGGAAGTCATCGACAGCGGTGTCGCAGTGTTGAGTATGCATGCACCGTGGGAAGTGACAAGCAAGGCAGATGTATATGAAGCTTATAAGGGGTATAAAGCATTTATTGAAGAAATGAGATAAATGCCGAAAATTGTATATTAATCACAAAAATAGTTGTTTCCAAGTTCTTATAAAGCTTGGACAACTATTTTTTTTGTGCATGTTGTACATTGTATGAGGATTTATGCAAATATGCAAAATGACAGCATAATAGACAATGTGTTTACAAATCCTGAAGAATAGGTTAACCCGTATGAAAAGTATACAAAAAGTATTTGTAAAAATTGTATATAATTACGGACAAAAGACTTGACTCATAAGTATAAAACCATTAAAATATTATATGCGAAATAAAATTATTTTATTTGTAAAAATTATTTTAGGAGGTCATTGATCATGGCAAAATGGGTTTATATGTTCACTGAAGGTAACGCAGATATGAGAAACCTTCTCGGTGGAAAAGGCGCAAACCTGGCAGAGATGACAAATCTGGGTCTTCCTGTACCACAGGGATTCACAGTAACAACAGAGGCTTGTACACAGTATTATGAGGATGGCAGACAGATCAACGATGAGATTATGGCTCAGATCATGGAAGCTATCGATAAGATGGAAGGAATTACAGGTAAGAAATTCGGAGATAAAGAGAACCCGCTTCTCGTTTCCGTACGTTCAGGAGCTAGAGCTTCTATGCCTGGTATGATGGATACAATTCTTAACCTTGGACTTAACGAAGAGGTTGTTGAAACACTGGCAAATGCTTCAGGCAACCCACGTTGGGCTTGGGACTGCTACAGAAGATTCATCCAGATGTTCTCTGATGTAGTTATGGAAGTTGGTAAGAAATACTTCGAAGAACTGATTGACAAGATGAAAGAAGAGAAGGGTGTTAAACTTGACGTAGAGCTTGACGCTGATGATCTTAAGAAACTTGCAGAGCAGTTCAAAGCTGAGTACAAAGAGAAGATCGGTGAGGACTTCCCTACAGATCCTAAGGTTCAGCTTATGGAAGCTGTTAAGGCTGTATTCCGTTCATGGGATAACCCGAGAGCTAACGTATACCGCCGTGACAATGACATCCCTTATTCATGGGGAACAGCTGTTAACGTTCAGATGATGGCATTTGGTAACATGGGAGATGACTGTGGTACAGGTGTTGCATTTACACGTGACCCAGCTACAGGAGAGAACGGTCTGTTCGGAGAGTTCCTGACAAACGCTCAGGGCGAGGACGTTGTTGCCGGTGTTCGTACACCAATGCACATTTCCGAGATGGAGCAGAAGTTCCCAGAAGCATTTACACAGTTCAAAGAAGTTTGCAACACTTTGGAGAAACACTACAGAGATATGCAGGACATGGAGTTCACTGTAGAGCACGGTAAACTGTACATGCTTCAGACACGTAATGGTAAGAGAACAGCTCAGGCTGCTCTTAAGATCGCTTGTGATCTTGTTGATGAAGGAATGAGAACAGAGGAAGAGGCTGTTGCAATGATCGACCCTCGTAACCTCGATACTCTGCTTCACCCACAGTTCGACGCTGCAGCACTGAAAGCTGCTACACCAATGGCTAAAGCACTTGGAGCATCTCCAGGAGCTGCTTGTGGTAAAGTCGTATTCACAGCTGATGACGCTGTAGAGTGGGCTGCAAGAGGAGAGAAAGTTATCCTTGTTCGTCTTGAGACATCACCAGAAGATATCACAGGTATGAAGTCTGCTCAGGGTATCCTGACAGTTCGTGGTGGTATGACATCTCACGCAGCTGTAGTTGCTCGTGGAATGGGAACATGCTGCGTATCTGGTTGTGGTGACATCACAATGGACGAAGCTAATAAGAAATTCACACTTGGTGGAAAAGAATTCCACGAGGGAGATGCAATCTCACTTGATGGATCCACAGGTGCTATCTATGACGGAATCATCCCGACTGTAGACGCTACAATCGCTGGTGAGTTCGGAAGAATCATGGGATGGGCTGACAAGTACAGAACTATGAAGTTCGTACAAACGCTGATACACCGGCTGACGCTAAGAAAGCTCGTGAGCTTGGTGCAGAAGGTATCGGACTTTGCCGTACAGAGCATATGTTCTTCGAAGGCAACAGAATCGACGCATTCCGTGAGATGATCTGTGCAGAGACAGTTGAAGAAAGAGAAGCAGCACTTGCTAAGATTCTTCCAGAGCAGCAGGGAGACTTCGAGAAACTTTATGAAGCTCTTGAAGGTAACCCGGTTACAATTCGTTTCCTTGACCCACCGCTTCATGAGTTCGTTCCTACAGAGGAAGAGGACATCAAGAAACTGGCTGACGCTCAGGGCAAAACAGTTGACCAGATCAAAGCTATTATCGACAGCCTGCACGAGTTCAACCCAATGATGGGACACCGTGGATGCCGTCTTGCAGTTACATATCCAGAGATTGCTAAGATGCAGACAAGTGCTGTTATCCGTGCAGCAATCAATGTAAAGAAAGCTCATCCGGATTGGAACGTTAAACCAGAGATCATGATCCCACTTGTTGGCGATATCAAAGAGCTGAAATACGTTAAGAAATTCGTTGTAGAGACAGCTGACGCTGAGATCGCAGCAGCTGGAAGCGACCTTGAGTACGAGGTTGGTACAATGATCGAGATCCCAAGAGCTGCTCTTACAGCTGACGATATCGCAAAAGAAGCTGACTTCTTCTGCTTCGGTACAAACGACCTTACACAGATGACATACGGATTCTCCCGTGATGATGCTGGTAAGTTCCTTGATGCTTACTATGACGCTAAGATCTTCGAGAACGATCCATTCGCTAAACTCGACCAGACAGGTGTTGGTAAGCTTATGAAGATGGCTATCGAACTCGGAAAACCGGTTAACCCAAGCCTGCATGTAGGTATCTGTGGAGAGCACGGTGGAGATCCAAGCTCTGTAGAGTTCTGCGACAGCATCGGACTTGACTATGTATCTTGCTCACCATTCCGTGTACCGATCGCTCGTCTTGCAGCAGCACAGGCAGCAATTGCTAAGAAGAACGCTTAATTATAGTTGTTAGTAGATTATACATAGAAGCTTCTTTGGAAGTACACTGACAAGTGAATTATAAAAAATAGAATCTCCCCTCATATCTGATGGAATCAATTAGATCCCATTCAGTGTGAGGGGAGATTTTTAATATATAAGGAAGTCCTTTCCTAATATATTAAAACGCTCCGCTTAGGATGCGCACTGCAGCATACAAGGTAGGTGTCGCAAGCGACGCCGCAGGCGCAAGAATGTGCCGAGGCACATTCTTTGTTAACTTTATATTGGGAAAATGTTATCCAAGAAATTTCTTTTACACGAAAGAGGTACAATCTATGAGATAATATAAAGAAAATTGCAAAAAATATTTTTTTAAAATTAAGGGGATATTTTCATTTTAAATCCGTCTAATCTATGTAAATAAAAGCTGGCTGGCAAAAAGGGGGTAACAAATTGACGAAGGAGGCACTTGGAGAATTGATTCTTTCATCAGAGCGACAATTGTATGCAACAGCAAGAACAATTTTGTCAGATGACCAGGATTGTGCTGATGCAATACAAGAATCGATTGTGAAAGCATTTTCTAAAATAGATACACTAAAAAAAGATCGCTATGCAAAGACCTGGTTGATGCGGATATTGTTCAATGAATGTTATAACATTGCAAGGCGTATCAATGTCAATGAACCTTTGGATGAAAGATATGCAGAAAATAGGAAGCAACCTAAAGAGAATCGGGATTACAGTGAATTATATAGAGCTGTGAACGAACTGAAAGAAGAACTGAGGATTCCAGTGATTCTTTATTATATGGAGGAGTTCAATATAAGAGAGATTGCTCAGATTCTTGAGATATCCGAAGGTGCTGTACAAAAGAGACTTGTAAGGGCACGGAAAACGCTGAAAAAGAAGATTCAATTGGAGGAGATTTTTGTATGAGATTAGATGAATTAAAAAACGACTTTCCTGATATTCCGGACTTTGTTCATGATATGATTCAAGAAGAAGTAGAAAAACAAGTAAATTCATCAAACATTACGCCAATACAGAGAAAAAGCAAGTTTAACCGAAGCATAAGCAGGGTAGCGGCTGCGGCAGCTGTGTGCATTATTGCAACATCAACCGTTGCTTATGCAGGAACAAAGTTTTATCATATGTACCTTGAAAAACAGGGAAACTACGGTACTTTAACCACCATAAAATCAGATGAGAATTCTGAAGACGTAAAACTTCCGGAAGAGATTCACAAAATCTCTGTTACATCAAACTATATTCCGAAGGGGATGGAATGGACGGACGAAGAAAACCAGTTAGGTTTAGTCTATAAAGATGCACCTGATACAGAAGGGATAGCCATTCGTACGGCTTTGATGGATGAGAAGAGTCTGGATAAATCATTGTTGGATAGAAATGTTATAGAAAGTGAAAACCATGTTTTTGGATCCTATGATGGAATTTATCTCAAATACAATACAACAGAGGGAGAAAACTCATTTGATCAAAGAATTTATCTTCTGTGTCCGGAAGAATATCGTGTTTTGACACTCTATATTGGAAATACGATTTCAAAAGAAGAAGCATATAAGTTTGCGGAAAATATTGTGATTACGGAAGAGGACGAAATGATCAAAACTGCTGACATGACTGCCTGGAGTGATATTATTGATCCGACAGTTTATGCAGATAAGAAATCTTTAGTAAATGGCCAGTTACCGGTTCATCAAATTGGAGAAACTTTTAATTTAGAATCTCATGCTGAAGATAATAATGGAAATTACATAAATACAGATAAGGTGACAGTTCGTGTAGATAAAATAAAGGTCGCAGATGATTTACAGATTTTAGACAATGATAAAATTCCGGATGCCTGGAAGACGGCAGTTGATGCAAATGGAAAATTAGTACAGAATCATTTATCCTATATGAAAAAGGGGGATGGTGTAAACAATCTGGATTCAGTTGTGAGAGAAGAAAACATGAATCAGAAATTACTGTTTACGACGGTCACATACACAAATACATCGGAGGAAGAACTTAATCATATGATCTATATGGGCACACTGATTGCTCTTTCGAAGCAGGATGATGGAACATATACTATTTACATGCCTGGTACAGAAGCTGGTACGGATTATGATTATTATATAAGCGACGGTGTTGCAAAAACAGCTGAAATGACCTATTGCAGTGTACAAGATGACTATGGTAAAGGAAAGAATTATATTCCATCGTTAAAGCCTGGTGAGAGTGTTCAAGTCAATATGGCATGGATCGTCAATGAAAAAGATCTTTGAAAATTGTATTTAAATTTGAATGATACAGGAGGTTGTTATGAAATAAGTGAAAGAATGTGTCATACGGGAGTCGTTTATGTCGGGAAGGAATGACGGAAGGAGATATTTGTGAAGAAGAAAATAATAACTTGTGCGGGTGTTTCTCTTGTCATTATACTCGTGTTACTATCTGTTAATTTCTTACAAAGCGGAACAGGTAGCATAAGTAAGGAGAATATAGAAAAAGAAAATGAATTTAAAAAAAGTCTTGATGTGGTAGCCCAAAAAGAGGAGCCAGATGAAGTATCTAAAGAATTTGCAAACAAACTCGGAGTCGATGAAAAAAATATAGTTTCAACAGGAAATACGATAAAAAGCACTTATTATAGTTTCACAGTTTATCATGGACAAAAGGAAAGGAGTATCCGGGGTATGCACTTCCGGAAGGGAAAAATCTTGCAGATTATCCGGGAGCAGTGTTAGATGAACAAGGAAATATTACAAATGATTTTTCTTACGTTGTAGTCAATCTTTCTGTAAAAAATCAAAGTAGTAAAACGATAGAAAACGATCTTATCTGGGGTTATATTCGACTGAGGTTTCTTTCGGCACCATCAAAGTACAGTGACTATATAGGCGAAGTAACTTATTTGGGGGAGGAAAAACCGCGAATATTGAATCATAATTATTATGCTGAAACTTTTGCACCAGAGGAAGAAAAAGTAATGCCGATGATTTTTGTTGTAAATGATGCATTGTTAGACTCAGAAGCAATGTATTTGGAAATTAATCCGACCGGAGCTGTCATTGATAATCTAGATTACGATATCCGGCGCTATATTGTACTGAATTGATGACGTAAAGGTGGTCTTTCCAACAAAATAGCATCCCCTTTCTCTTCCCTTTGAAAATATAATTTAAGAAAGAGGGAAAAGCATGAAACAGATTTTTAAGACAGAGATGAAACGGGCAATGAGCGGAAAGGGGATGGTATTATCCATGCTGATAGGAACTGTGCTTGGAATTGCACATGTAATCCGGGAAATAATCCCCGCCTATCGAGCTAATCTGACGAATTTCTATAACGAATTCCCAATTCTGTCGCCACATAGTGCTGTGGAAACATGGATGGCTGGAAGTCCGTCGAATTTGGAAGGGTTTATATTCTTCTTAATTCTTCCGATCCTTGCAAGCCTTCCATTTGGAACTTCTTATTTTGAGGACTGCAAAGAAGGAGTAATAAAAAATATTTATATGAGAACAAAGAGAGAAGATTATCTCAAAGCAAAATATGCTGTTGCTTTTCTGAGTGGGGGAATTGCAGTTCTTGTTCCATTGATTTTCAATTTAATGTGCAGTTTGGTTCTTCTGCCAAACTTAGCACCGCTTTCAACAATGGGAGAGAATATACTTACGCCGTTGATGCTGTTTTATAAGATTTTCTTTACGCATCCTATGATATATACAATGTTTTTTCTGGTACTTCAATTTCTGATGGCAGGAATTTGGGCTTGTGTTTGTTTGTCTGTAAGTTTTTTGTCAGATTATAAAATTGTCGTATTGATTTTTCCGTTTTTTGTACAGCTGATCCTGCATGTTATCTGTACAATTACAAATCATATTGACTATTCCAGTGTATATTGGGTTCAGCCGGGACATGGAATCGTCGCATGGTGGATTCCAGTGGTTTCAATGGGGATTGGAATTCCAGTAACGTTCTTTGTATTTATGAAAAAAGGGGCGAAGGAAGATGTATTCTAAATCAAAACAGACATTTTATCATGTGAGAGATTCTTTGATAAAACATAGATGGCTTCTGACAGCTGAACTGATCTGGGTGATAGTTTGTACTTTTTTTTCGTAATCAGATGCAAACAGGACAGTCTGAACATTCAATATATCTTACGGTATCAATCGAGAAAAAGAATGTTTCAGCAACAACTGAAGGAGAGTCTAGTATATGCTGCTGGGGTTTCTTTTATAATTATCCTAATGGCTACATTTACTGGCTGGATTTTTAGCAGAAATCTGATCAATTGGGATACTATGGAAAGTGTTTATTTTGGTCAGACAGGAAACGTTTGTAAAGTCCAATTTTTTATCTGTAGCTGTTGTTATCTGGTTGATGTATGTTTTAAAACTGATCTTACTTTTT
>ENA-OQCX01001188-OQCX01001188.1-human-gut-metagenome-genome-assembly--contig:-NODE-1188-length-12519-cov-2.228373_pt1 | contig 12519 bp, 19 predicted proteins | sample MGYA00242762_ERZ504587 | MGnify/ENA primary metagenome ERZ504587 (study PRJEB26092, sample SAMD00036337) | human gut metagenome | host: Homo sapiens | study: EMG produced TPA metagenomics assembly of...
CCTGCTCTTGAATCAATGCGGTCACTTCGTGATACACCAGCACTTTCGCACCGTGAGCCTTGGCGTCGATGACATTTGCCAGCGTCAGCCTGAAAGGTCTATCGAACCATCGGGCACTTTCACTGCACCTATTATCGCAGGATTCACCGAAGGTCTATCAACCTGGCCTCTGCAGGTCGATTACCTGTGCATCGATACCCGCTGCCCGGCACGATTCTACAAATAAGTTTTGATATGAAAGGTCGTCTTCCGGAAGAGAGATAAACAGACCTCCGTTTTCCTCTACGCAATGGCGTGCTATCTTCCGGAGAATCATATTCTCTTTAATACATTCGGCTGCCGATTCTCTATCGGTCACTGCATAACGGGCGCCGCTGTGAAGCAAACCGTGGTTTCGTCCGGTGGCGCCGGCAGCAAAATCAAAGCGTTCAACAAGCAAAACGCGCATTCCGCGCAAAGCGCAATCTCTTGCCGTACCTGCTCCGGTTGCGCCTCCGCCAACAATGATGACGTCAAATTCGTTAATCTCGCTATTAAGTATCATGTCTCTTATAATATTAGTTAACGCAGTTTGATTTTCAAGATTAGTATAACAGCACCGCCGCTTTCTTATCAAAACAAACAAGGTTTCATTTCGCAACAAATATAAAAGCTATTTTTATAACTACGAAACTTTTTCGCTGTTTTTTCACTGAATAACAGAAAAAAATCTTCAGGCAAGAAGTTTAATACCTGTAAGCATAGATTATACTTACGTTTCAAAAGGGAATATTATCGGACAAACATTTTATCATTTCTTAGCATTCTGAGTTTCTTTATACTGTTTTTTTCAGCTATATTAGCGCATTGAATACTATTTAAAGCCTATTATGACAAAAGAAGAGAGACAATCTATCATACTGGAGTTGTTGATACAGCATAATTCTATTTTGGTAACAGATTTAGCCACACACCTCAATGTTTCGTCAGTTACGATACGTAAGGATTTAACAGACTCGAAAGAGAAAAGAAACTGTACCGAAACCACGGAAAGGCTATTTTGATAGACCCTTACATCGACAACCGGAACGTCAGTGAGAAAGAAAAGCTGTATGTCGAAGAAAAGAGACTGATTGGAATGAAAGCCGCCAGCCTCATCACTCCCAAAGATTCCATATTGATAGCATCGGGAACAACCATGCACGCACTTGCCCGCAGCATCGTTCCGGCAGATGAACTGACCGTTATTACCGCTTCCATGGAAGTATCGAATATCCTGGCAAGCGAAAAGAACATCTATATTATTCAACTCGGCGGCATATTGCGGCACAGCAGTCTGTCCGTGGTAGGGAAATATGCAGAAAACATATTGGCAGACTTTTCGTGCAGCAAACTGTTTATCGGCGTAGACGGCATCGACCTCGACTTCGGCATCACCACTACCAATATGATGGAAGCGAGCCTCAACCGCGTAATGATGCAGACCGCCCAGAAAACGATAGTGCTTGCGGATTCCTCCAAGTTCGGACGGAGAGGCTTCAGCAAGATTGCCGATATGGAAGATGTAGACCACATCATTACCGACTCACGCATCCCGCCTTCCACCGCTTTACGCCTGGAAGAAATGGGCATTGAAGTGACAATTGCCGACAGTGTTCATCACAACAGCATCTGAATACAGACAAGAAAGTGTATCAAAGACCGGCATATAAATCCCGCCTCACTTTGATACACTTTCTTATCTATATATATAATGTATAAAATCAGCCTTCCTCTACACGAAGTCCCGCTTCGTCCAAAACATAAGTCTTAAAACAGCCGGAATAAGTATAAATCCTAAACCGGACATCCACCCCCCGCACGCCTTCGGTCATATATTGCCTTAAAGGGACGGACAGATAAGCACGCTTGCCATAATCCTGCGCACTGCTGCTTACCTCGTGATACAAAGTCAGTCGCACCTTGACACATCCGCTGTTTTCATCCACAACAGCCTCATCCTCCACAAAATGGAAAAGATGCTTGCCCTGCTGTTTTACCTTTACTATAATATTCAGATAATCATACCCCCGCCAGATACTCTGTATCTCCGAAGGTTCTGTTTTCACGCCCTCCTCAAACTCCGCGGCAACCAGTGGCACGGGAGAAACCGTTTGCAGCAAAGCATACAGCTTTGCGCCCGCAACATCGCCGTCCCCGATTGCCAATGTCTCGTAATTGGCAACGATGCGAACGGCTGTGTCCGCACTTACACGCAGCCCCGATGCGCCTTCAACGATACGAAGCCGCTCACCTTCATCGGTCAGCACCGATTCCAGCCGTCCGTCCGTTCCGGAAAATGCAGTCAGGAAATCCTGCTTTACGGAAGGATAGCGGTAATCATCGTCTCCACACGATGCCAGCAGACACGACAGCAGGACGACAAGCAGACTACAGCAATGTTTTTTCATACTTACTTACCACGCAAACTGTTACAATTCCACTCCGGTGCACGGAAAAAGCATCATTTGGTTGCAGCCAGATAATTCGTCAACGGATTGGCATACATCAGCAGCAGCTTCTCACGCAAGAAGTCCACATCCTTATTGGGAAGGTGATACGTTCCAACTGTCCGTCGATATAACTTATAAAACGCTTCTTATCCTCTGCGGTATAATGCTCTACGAAGCGTTCTTCCTTATACAGCAAATCGTGGGCCACATAATTGGTGGCAAAAATACGGTAGTTGGCATGGATACGCTTGTCAATCAAAGCAGATATGGCTACGAACAGCTCCGGTTTCGGCAATGTCCGCTCCAGCTCGCCCAAATCCTCATTGATACAGGATGCCATACGGAAACAGACGCGGCCCTTATATCCCAAAAGTCCGGTCTGCATGTTCAGCAGGTCATCATCCGTGGTTTTCTTATAGTCGGGTATGTCGCGTTTCAGTTGGAACTCCTGCGCTTTCAGATAGTCGCAAGGGTCGTATTCGTACGAAATGGAGAGCGGAACGATATTCAATTCCTGAAGATTGGTGATAATGTCTCCGTCGCCCCCCATTGCCAGCATCTTCAGAACGCTGTCCTGCGTAACGTCATTGGAATCTTTTGCACGCCCTTCGCGCTGGGCAATCCAGATAGACTGTTTTTTCTCCGCAATGGTGTAGTGCATATAGCGGGACATCCGTATGGACGATTCCAGCATCTGGCGCATGGTCAGCGCGCGCTGTACGGTGAAACATTTGTTGATGCGCACCAGTTTCTTGATCCAGGGGTAAATCAGCAGATTGTCACCGATAGCGATTTCCACGGTGTCCAGTCCCTGCTCCACCAGGAGAACAGACAAAAAACCGGAGTCGAGAATAATGTCCCGATGATTGGAGACATAGGTATAGGCCGACTGTTTGTTCAGCACAGCCATGCTCTCCAATATCAGTCCGTCTGTAGTATCTTTGGCCATTTATGCAAGATGCCGTAGCAAGATTTTCCTGAAACTCCTGCTTGGTCTTGCTTGCACGCATCTTTTGCGCGATAGCTTCAAAAGGGACACCCGGCATAACGGCGCAAGCCACTTGTTGGAACGCCGGGTCAGCAATCAATTCCTCAAAAACCTGAGGTAATTCTTCGTCATGATAAGGGCGGATTTCTTCAAATTCCATGATATGCAATTTTAAATTTTAAACAATAAGTATTTGGTTTCAAGACTAACAAGCGGGCATCTGATAGCCGGTTGATACCTAATAGTTAATATCTAAAATTGGTTTTCTATTATATCTGTCATCACATCTTTAATATCCAGGTTCGCCGCGCGCACCTGCTGCGGGATAAAACTGGTGGCAGTCATACCCGGAGTGGTGTTCACTTCCAGCAGATTTATCTTTTCTCCTTCGGTAATGATATAGTCGACGCGGATAATTCCGGAAGCGCCGAGAATGTCGTAAATGGCGGAAGTGAGTTTCTGTACGCGGTCGCGCAGTTCATCGGGGATGCGCGCCGGAGTTATCTCGTCCGACTCACCGTTATATTTGGCTTTATAGTCAAAATACTCGTTATGCGACACCACCTCCGTAATAGGAAATACCACCGACTTCTCTTTGGTTTTGTAGCAGCCGCAGGTAATCTCCATACCGTCCATAAAAGCCTCTACCAAAACTTCTTTGGCTTCAGCAAAAGCCTTTGCAATGGCGGGTTGTATCTGTTCCTTCACATTCACCTTCGTCACACCGAAGCTGGAACCGCCCAGGCTGGGTTTGATAAAACAAGGCAAGCCTATCTTCCCGATTACATCTTCATCGGAAACCGACTGTCCCTGACGAAGCAGCAAGGAATCGGCAATGCGCACGCCGAACGCCTTCAGATACTGGTTGCAGGCAAACTTGTCATACGTCAGTGCGGCGGCAAGTACCCCGCAACAGGAATAAGGGATGTGAAGCATATCGAAATACCCTTGCAGGCGTCCGTCTTCTCCCGGAGTGCCGTGGATAGTGATATAGGCGAAGTCGAACACTACCTTCGCACCGTCCAGCCGGAAGCTGAAGTCGTTGCGGTCTACCAGAGTCTTCGTTCCGTCGGGGAGCTGCACGTGCCAGTCGGTCCCGCGCATCTCCACAATATATAATGTGTATCTCTCCTTGTCGATGAAGGAGTAGATTCCTTGTGCACTGCGTAAGGAGACCTCAAATTCGGAAGTGTCTCCTCCGCATACAATAGCGATTGTGCGTTTCATTCTAATTCTCTATTACTAATATAGCCTCTCCACTTATCGAGCAGCCGGTTCATGTCGTCCGGCAGCTCCGAGGTAAAGTACATTTCTTCTCCGGTAACGGGATGCACAAACCCCAGCGTCATGGCGTGCAACGCCTGCCGCGGACAAATATCGAAGCAATTGTTTACAAACTGTTTGTATTTGGCAAAATGAGTTCCTTTCAGAATCTCATGACCGCCGTAGCGTTCATCGTTAAAGAGAATATGCCGATGTGTTTCATATGTACACGGATCTGGTGGGTACGGCCCGTTTCAAGCACACACTCCACGAGTGTCACATACCCCAGGCGCTCCAGCACACGGTAGTGGGTAACGGCATGCTTGCCTGGTCGTCCGGAAGGACGGTCATCTGCATACGGTCTTTGGGATTACGGCCTACGTTACCGACGATTGTGCCTTCGTCCTGTTCCACATTTCCCCAGACAAGGGCGCGGTAACGGCGTTTGGTGGTCTTGTTGAAGAACTGAAGACCGAGATTGGTCTTGGCATCCGGTGTCTTGGCAATTACCAGCAAGCCGGATGTATCTTTGTCGATACGGTGCACAAGCCCCACATGTGGGTCGTTGGCATCATAATCGGGAATATCTTTCATGTGCCAGGCAATGGCATTGACAAGCGTGCCACGGTAGTTCCCATGTCCGGGGTGCACCACCAGCCCTGCCGGTTTGTTGACTACCATCAGGTACTTGTCCTCATACACTATATCCAGGGGAATATCTTCGGGAATAACCTCGTTCTCATAGCGGGGACGGTCCATCATCACCGTTATCACATCCAGAGGCTTCACCTTGTAACTGCTCTTCACCGGTTTGCCGTTCGCCATCACAAATCCGGCATCGGCAGCTTTCTGTATACGGTTGCGCGAGGCATTGGTCAGGCGGTCGAACAGATACTTGTCCACCCGCACCATCTCCTGCCCCTTGTCCACTACTACGCGGAAGTGCTCGTAAAGCTGCGACTCGTCACCTACAGGTTCTATATCGTCCAGTACATCATTCTCTATGTCGTCCGGTAACTCTTCGATCATCGTTTGTCCTTTTTACGGATTAAAGACACTTTCACTCTCGCACACCTTTAACATCAAAACCAGGATTCGTCGGCAGCAGAACCTTCGGAAACGGCTTCGTCCGGGTTCCCATGCTTTCGTCCGCAGACAAAGAATCGCCTTCCAGCACTTCCCTGTTGCCATCGCCTACCATTAAAGTCAGCGTTGCACCCATAGGCACTTTATCGCCGATAGCAGCATACGCTCACGGTACTTCACGCCGTACACCCAATCCTTTTCGCCGGGCACATATTGGATGTCGTTCAACTTGAAGCCCGAAGCCAGGATACGCGCCTCCGCCTGACGCAGGGAACTGTTGTCCGCCACATCGGGAACGACTTGCAAAGGTATATTGATAGCATTGATTGTCAGATAAATGATACGTCCCTCCTTCACCTTCTGCCCGGCAGCCGGATTATAGTCCAGGATGCAGCCGGCAGGTTTATCCTTGACATACGTGGAGTCGGAAACGATACAAGCCAGTCCCCGGCTGTCAAACACCGCTCCGGCTTCCGCCACCGTCATGCCTTTCACATCGGGCACTACCACAGCCTCGCCGTGATGGGTATATATATCGATTCCTTTTAATGTTCCGAACATCAACAACACTACCACGCAATCATTGCCAGGATGTTTATCCAGAAGTATTTGTTCTGCCGGAAAGAAAAAAATTCCTTTATAGTCATAATCACTACAATTTGATGCAAAGATAATGCAATTTAGGCGCATTGCAATGATGTTTTCTTGAAAGTTTCACAAAAGAAAAGCCGCAAAACACTGTTACCAGTCCTTTGCGGCCCTCTTATCTCTATTAAAAGGAATGATTATGCCTTCACTCCGTTGTATTCGTCAGAAACAGTCAGTTTCTTTCTGCCTTTGGCACGACGTGCGCTAATACTCTACGACCATTAGCTGTAGCCATTCTCTCACGGAATCCGTGTTTGTTTTTTCTCTTTCTGTTAGAAGGTTGAAATGTTCTTTTCATTACTGTATCTTGTTTTATGTTATTATTCTACGTAATCGGGCTGCAAAAATAGAGACTTTTTCTAAAATAACCAAGAGATAACTCTTTTTATCTCAAAACTTTTTGTGTTTTTTACCGATTTCCATTACTTTTGCACTCGCAAATTGAGCGAAACATCTTAATAAATAACAATAATAAAGACTATAAAGTATGATTAATGCCCAAGACATTAAAATCGGAACTTGCATCCGCATGGACGGCAAGCTTTATTTCTGCATCGACTTCCTGCATGTGAAGCCGGGAAAAGGTAATACTTTCATGCGTACCAAGCTGAAAGATGTAGTCAACGGCTATGTGCTGGAACGCCGCTTCAACATCGGTGAAAAGCTGGAAGACGTACGCGTAGAACGCCGTCCGCACCAATATCTCTATCACGACGGTGACAACTACCAGTTTATGAACCAGGAAACTTTCGACCAGATTCCCATCGCCCACGACCTGATTAACGGTGTGGACTTCCTGCTCGAAGGAATGGTTGTAGACGTTGTGTCCGATGCTTCTACCGAAACCGTGCTGTATGCTGACGTACCCGTGAAGGTTCAGATGAAGATTACTTACACCGAACCGGGTCTGAAAGGCGATACGGCTACCAACACGCTGAAACCTGCAACCGTAGAATCCGGCGCAACCGTACGTGTACCGTTGTTCATCAACGAAGGCGAGACTATCGAAATTGACACTCGCGACGGTTCTTACGTAAGCCGCGTAAAAGCATAAGGGAAATCATTTCCTCTAAGGATATTAGAAGCCGTCTGAATGAACGCTCATTCAGAGGCTTTTTCTTGCTACAAAGTTCATACACAGCCACTCTAATATGCCAAAGGCGTAGGCATCGTCAAGAAAAAAAGAGATAAATGACTGCATGGAGCTGCAAGTTTCAAAAAGGAAGACCAGTAGTTTATCCTAATTAAACCAAGAGTTTACCCTAATGAAACTAAAAGTTTCACGAGGATAAACTCTTGGTTTAACCGCATAAAACAATTAGTTTTCCCCGTAACACCAAAACCTTGCACTGAGAGCCTAGAGATTAATCACCCTATCGAATATAAATAGAAATACGCATACGGCACAGTTCATTCTCAAGGCCATGCGGAGCATGACAGATGATTTTCACTTTCAAACTTTGTAGAAAGAGAATGAACCGAAAATAACAATCCGAATGCACGGCAAAATAACCGTCTATCACCAAATAAAAACGTATCTTTGCAACATCAACTCCCATAACCCGATAAAAAGAGACAGAGACAGCGATATTCCGTTATCATTCCCGTATACAACCGCCCCGACCGAAGCGGACGAGCTTTTGCAAAGCCTCACGCGACAGAGCTTCAAGGATTTCGAAGTCATTATCGTAGAGGACGGGTTCTTCGGTTCCCTGCAAGGACGTTGCAGAACGTTATCAGAACATTCTGGACATCCATTACTACGCCAAGCCCAACTCCGGTCCCGGACAAACGCGCAATTACGGCGCCGAACGCAGCCGGGGAGAATACCTGATTATACTGGATTCCGACTGCATCCTTCCCGAAGGCTATTTGCAGCAGTGAAGAGGAACTGCAAAAAGCCCCTGCCGATGCATTCGGCGGACCGGACCGTGCGCACGTCTCCTTTACCGATATACAGAAAGCCATCAACTACTCCATGACTTCGTTCTTCACCACCGGCGGCATTCGCGGCGGAAAAAAGAAAATGGACAAATTCTATCCGCGGAGTTTCAATATGGGAGTGCGTCGCGAGGTTTATGAAACGCTCGGCGGCTTCTCCCGGATGCGTTTCGGAGAGGACATCGACTTCAGTATCCGCATCTTCAAGGGCGGGTACGCATGCAGGCTCTTTCCCGGAGCATGGGTGTATCATAAGCGGCGGACGGACTTGAAGAAATTCTTCAAGCAAGTGCACAACTCCGGCATCGCCCGCATCAACCTCTACAAAAAATATCCCGAATCCCTAAAAACGGTGCATCTGCTGCCGGCAGCATTTACACTGGGCGTAGCGTGCTGTTGGCGGGAGCGCCTTTCTGCCCGTACAGCCTGCTGCCGATTGCATTGTACGCACTGCTTGTATGCACGGACTCCGCACTACGGAACAAGAGCCTGCGCATCGGCGTCTATTCCATTGCCGCCGCCTTCATCCAGCTCATCGGATACGGAACCGGTTTCTGGCGTGTTGGTGGAACCGTTGCATATGCGGCAAAGATGAGTTCGAGGCATTCAAGAAGAATTTCTATAAATAACAGGCTATAAGTGCCGGCAGCCGGTAATGAAAAAAAGATGAAAAAACTGACATCAACCGGTGGGCGGCAGAAGACCGGCCACGGGAAAAATGATGCTGAAAGGAGCGGAAGCCTCAGCGACGCCGAACTGCTGGCAATCCTTATCGGTTCGGGAAACACTGAAGAAAGTGCCGTGGCACTGATGCAACGGACACTTGCCTGCTGCAACAACGACCTGAACCAGCTGGGCAAATGGGAAGTCCACGATTTCTCCCGCTTCAAAGGCATCGGGCCAGCCAAGAGCGTCACCATCATGGCAGCCCTCGAACTGGGCAAACGCAGAAACCGGCAAGAGCGTTCGGAACGGGTCGCGATACACTCATCCGATGACATCTACGGAATCTTTCATCCGCTCCTGTGCGACCTCACCGTAGAGGAGTTCTGGGTACTCCTGCTCAACCAGGCATCCCGCGTCATAGACAAGGTACGCATCAGCCGGGGCGGCATCGACCAGACCAGCGCCGATGTGAGGAGCATCCTACGCGAAGCCCTGCTGCAACGCGCCACACAGATTGCCCTGATACACAACCACCCCTCCGGAAATCCGCAGCCCAGCACGAACGACCGCCAACTGACACAGCTCATACTGAAAGGAGCACAGACCATGAACATCCGCCTCATCGACCACGTTATAGTCACAGACGGCAGATATTACAGTTTTACCGATGAAGGAGTGCTGTAATGTAGCCTGCACATTCTTTGTAGTTTCAATTAAAATCTTTAGATTTGCTTCGCTAAACCAACAAACCGTACGAATATGACCAAATTTGAAATAGAAGAGAAAATCGTAGCCATGCTGAAAACCGTATTCGACCCGGAGATTCCGGTAAACGTGTACGACCTGGACTCATCTACAAGATAGATGTTGCCGACAGCGGTGAGGCGACTATCGACATGACCCTGACAGCTCCCAACTGCCCCGCCGCCGACTTCATCATGGAAGATGTCCGCCAGAAGATAGAATCGATAGACGGCGTGACCTCTGCCACCATCAACCTGGTGTTTGAGCCCGAATGGGACAAGGACATGATGAGCGAAGAGGCCAAGCTGGAACTGGCTTTCTCTAACTGACAACGTAACAAAGCATATATGAAGAACGTATATTTCCTTTCAGACGCACACTTGTTCGCGGGCCATCGAGCACGGACGTACACAGGAACGACGGTTGGTGAACTTTCTCGACAGTATCAAACACAAAGCAGCCGCCGTATATCTGCTGGGCGACATGTTCGACTTCTGGTACGAGTTCCGCACGGTCGTGCCCAAAGGCTACACCCGCTTTCTCGGCAAGCTGTCCGAACTGACGGATATGGGCGTGGAAGTACACTTCTTCACCGGCAACATGATATCTGGTGCGGGGATTACCTTACCCGGGAGTGCGGGGTAGTCATTCACCGCGAACCCCTCACCACGGAAATCTACGGAAAAGAGTTTTACCTTGCCCACGGTGACGGATTGGGCGACCCAGACAAAAAATTCAAACTGCTGCGTACCATGTTTCACAGCCGTACCCTCCAAACGTTGTTCTCCACCCTCCACCCCCGCTGGAGCGTAGAGTTCGGACTGAGGTGGGCAAAGCACAGCCGCCTGAAAAGAATAGACGGGAAAGAGCCCGACTACATGGGCGAAAACAACGAGCATCTTGTACTGTATACCAAAGAGTATCTGAAGAACCATCCGAATATAAACTTCTTCATCTACGGTCATCGGCACATCGAACTGGATTTGATGCTGAGTTCCACCGCCCGCGTCCTTATCCTCGGCGACTGGATAAACTATTTCTCCTATGCCGTATTCGACGGCGAGAACCTGTTTCTGGAAGAGTTTATCGAAGGGGAAACCAAACTGTAAACCACTTGCCCCGCCTTTCAAGAATCGTTTATTCTTATAAACGATTACGAAAAAGAACGAAAAGCCGGAACTTTTTGCCCGGTTGCTTGTAGTATCGTCATAACCATTAAAAACAAAAGCGTTATGGATGATATGATTTACAGAAACGATTCCATTGCCGAAGAGAACATCGACCCAACGGCCGCCCGGCAGAGAATAAATTTGAAGAATGGAGCGAAGAGGTTTCAGAACGTACAGACCCCGGCTGCAAAGACAAGAAAGTGAAATCCGCCAAAGAGCGGAAAAAACTTATCAGGGAAATGGATGAAGTAATCAAAGAAGATTTGAAATAAAAAAAATCACCTCAGGCGATACAGAGCTTTTCAACCCAAACTTGAAAGGGCGTCAATCCGTACCGCCTGAGGTGACCGACTTTAAAGGAGATTATTTATACCCCGCCGCTTTCGCAATGCGTTTCGGAATTTCCGTATTATCCATCTTACCGACAAACAAATCGGAGCCCGCACCTATTGCAAAGACAGGTACATATCCGGCCGTATGGCCGAACCGGTCCATCCTACCATTGCTATCTGGCTCATCACTTTCCGGGCAGCAGCAGCCAAAGGTTCGGTCTTGGCGTACAGGCTCTCTTCAAAGACAACCTTATTCTTCACAAAAGACGTCTCGTATTCATCACGGAGCATCTTTTCCTGCTCCCAAGTCAAAGGCAACTCTTCCCAAAATCCCATCTTATCGGCAAGCAGCGCCTTCACTTCCTCCCAGGAAGCCTTGTCGGAATCTTTCCGCAAATCGGTAATTGCCTTGGAAAGAAGGTCTTGCGACTGTTCCTGATTCGTCAATGCTTTCAGGCGCAACTCATATCTTCCGGTACCCAAGCTCATGCCGCCGGTTTCGTGGTCGCAGTCACAACAATCAAAGTCTCTTTCGGGTGCTTCTTGTAGAACTCATAAGCCACTTTTACCGCATTATCCAAATCGATAACTTCCTCAAAAACGGTGGCAGGGTCATTGCCGTGGCAAGCCCAGTCAATCTTACCGCCTTCCACCATAAGGAAGAATCCTTTATTGTTTCCCTTTGTCAGGAACGAAATAGCACTTTCGGTAATCTCCGGCAAGGTAAGGTCACCTTCCTTGCGGTCGATGGCATAAGGCAGGCAGGAAGGTACGGCACCCTCTTTCTGAATAAGTACCATTTTCCCTGCATCCGCAGCCTTTGTTTTGTATTCGTCCAATCCCCTGGCAATGGTATATCCCGCTTCCTCTATAATGGGGAAGATACTCGGCGCATCTTTCTTATCGGCTGTCGTAGCGGGTTTCAGGAAACCGCCGCCTGCGTAAAAGTCGAAACCGGCCTTCGGCAGGTCAAGCGCAATTTCGTAATACATGCTACGGTTGGGCTGGTGGGCATAGAATGCCGCCGGGGTAGCGTGGTCTACACTGACACTGGTGGTGACACCGACTTTCCTGCCTGCTTTCTTGGCTTTCTCAGCAACTGTCTGCAAGGCGTTTTATCATCGTCCATACCAATAGCCCCATTGTATGTCTTTGCACCGGTGGCAAGCGCCGTACCGGCTGCTGAAGAATCGGTCACGGAATTAGTGGCG
>ENA-OQCX01001189-OQCX01001189.1-human-gut-metagenome-genome-assembly--contig:-NODE-1189-length-12509-cov-5.115086_pt1 | contig 12509 bp, 15 predicted proteins | sample MGYA00242762_ERZ504587 | MGnify/ENA primary metagenome ERZ504587 (study PRJEB26092, sample SAMD00036337) | human gut metagenome | host: Homo sapiens | study: EMG produced TPA metagenomics assembly of...
TTACAAACCCACAGACCTTCACTGCTACCGAAGAATTATTCCTGACCTGGAATTTATACTTTCCACGTTCGCTAATCCGGATGGTCTTATCAATGCTTCCGTTTTTCACGTTGATATAATGAAAAAATCCATCTTCATCAACTAAACCAAAATCAACGCTTCCATCTGGTGAATAACTTGCATTGATCCGAACTGTGTCCCCGGCCTCTAACGATAAACTACTATCTGCAATTGCTTTTGTTTTAGCAGAAACCGTCATCTCAAATTCACCGATAGCTCTTGTAGTCAAAATTGATTCTGTATTGTACTCTACAAAATCGTCTGCAACTTCTTCCTGGATTGCTGCTGCGTTGGTAATACAGCTAATCATCACTACACAAGCTAACACAGTACATAAAAATCTTTTGGATTTCATATATTTCACCCCCCTTCTGTAATCATCAATTCATTGAGAAACTCTCTGACGGATAACTGTCACCTTTCTCTATTTGTAAGTCCTCGATTGGTATTGTCTCCGTTTTCTTTGCCCCAGAAAGAACCGCAAAGTAGACCACCCCCGCCACAATGAGGGCCACACTAATAAAAGCGGCAACGATTCTTAAAACCCTTTTATGCTTCTGTTTGTTTTCATCTTGTCTACTATCATCCTCTGAAATAGGCCGTTCTGTTTCCTCGTTAACCAAGTAATCAATGGGAACCTCATACAACGCTCCCAAGCATCTAAGATTATCTGTAGATGGCTGCGCCGTTCCAGATTCCCAGCGTGAAATAGCTTGTCTGGAAACATTCAGCTTCTCCGCAACAACTAATTGTGTTAGCCCCTTCTCTTTACGCAAAGCGACAAGTTTTTCTTTTAATTCCATGTTTTTCATCCTGATTCTATTTCATCAAGCCCCATCATGTAAACCGCAAGCGGTTTACATCAAGGCAATCGTAGATTGCCTTTTCGTTTTTTCTTGCTTTTTACAGATATTTCATCAATCCAGCTCGCAAAGCATCATTGACTGATTCTGTCAAGTTCTTTCCTTCCTCCAGCGCCATCCTACGCAGCGCCTTATCAATATCCCGATCCAGATAATAGGCCCGCTGCACCCGGTCACTATTTTTTTTCGCATTTTTTTCTTCAGCAACAACAGCATTCTCACTCTGGCGTCCTGCTCCGATGATAGACTTAAACGCAGCCTCCCGGTCAAACTTCGCTTTCTCTGCCATTATTCATTTACCCCTTTCAAAAATTCGTCAATAAATGCTTTATAGTCTTCTGCCACCGTAGACTTGTTGGCATAGTCAAAAATGTCCTGGCTGTTTGCCTGGGCCTCCTCCACCACTACAGCAGATCGAATGTATGTCTTGTAAATCGGCGCAGAAATGTACTCGCCAAGCTGCTCCGCCAGTTCCTTCATCTGCCGGCTGATATTCGCCCGCGGATTAAATCTTGTAAACAAAATTCCTCTCACTTTGACAGCTGGATTGCAATACTTCTGAACGCTGGTGACGGTCTCGTTGAGCTGGGAAATCCCGGCGGTCGCAAAAATTCCCGCCGTTGTCGGAATCAGAATATCGGTGGCACAGGTAAAGGCGTTCACCGTCAGTACCCCCAGGGAAGGCGGTGTGTCAATCACGATAAAATCATAGTCATCAGCTACCGGCGCCACGGCCTCCTTCAGCCGGTGCTCCTTGCCGGTCTGGGAAAGCTCCTGCTCTGCGCCAGCCAGCATAATATTGGCTGGTACAACGTCATAGCCGCCCTTCGTGTGCTGAATGGCGTCCTGGATGCTGGCCGCCCGCTTCATGACCTCATAAATCGTCTGGACGTTATAGTTCTCTGCTCCGCAGGCCGTAGAGAAATTTCCCTGCGGATCGAGGTCAATCCCCAGAACCCTGTACCCCTCCGCTGCCAGTCCTGCAGCCAATGCCTGGGACGTGGTTGTTTTTCCAACACCGCCCTTTTGATTTGCTACTGCAATAATCATGTATTCACGCTCCTATTTTTATAGTTTCATATTTTTGTAGATAACTATATTTATAGTTTACTATATTTGTAGATGTATAGCAATATAGAAAAGCGGAAGAACACGTTGTTCTTCGCTTTTCTATATTGTTAGATATATCCCTTTTGTAATAATTGGTTACTCTCTTCTTACAATAGCCCTTCCAGTATGTCCAGTATAGCGTTCGGTTCAAGTATTTTATATTTCCTGTTTAGGTAATAGAAACCTCCATCACTTGTTATTGATATCCTTATGTCAGCAGCACCCTTTCTTTTAAAAAAGAGCATATACTCATCTGAGCCGACTGGTCGCATTACCCCACTATCAGGCCCAATATACTTTACTGATGCCTTCTCTAATAATGAATAAAGGTTCATTAGTTTCCTTCTATCCAAGTCTTCACTCGGCCCAGTCTTTCCATTTTCAATTACACTACATTTCTCAATTTCATCCATGTTAAGTCCAACAATACCTGCTACTGTTTGGGGTTTACGTCCGGATATAGCAAAAACCATGCTGATTGTCAGAAGCCCTATTCCACAAACCAGAAATATTTTTTTCACTTTTCTGGCCAAACTGTTTTAAAACTCCTGATATTGACCGTATCGAACTTATCAGCTACCAACGATCCATAAAATACCTGCCATGCTTCCTCGCATAGCTTACTTGCACTATTTTTGTATTTGCGTGAATATACATTTCCGCTATACCCAAATCGCTTCCCATAATATTCCTTATAATCAGGGGAATCCACCGGATGGAAAATCATATACGGATATGTCTCAGCATACTGCTGAGAGGTAACCATATCATAATCACCATTGCCATACTGCGTATATACGCACGTGTATGATGTTCAAGTTACAGTAACTTCCGTAAACGCAGCAGACTTAACAGTATAGTCTTTCGGTGCCCCCATCATATTCTGGAAAACGTACCATCCTGCATTTACTTCTACAGATTGAAATACCAAGAAGCACGAAACCACCTGATCAGCCCATTTTTGAAGGGTCGATCTTGTGTCTTTTTTGATATTACTTTTCGTTTCCATCGAAGATGGGAAATATGTATAAAATTTTCTCGCTTGATGGGTGCCCAAATATGTTAGGTCATCTATACTTGGGGAATCGCTTTTGGGTGTATAGACTGTATAGGATAATATCTGTCCATCATCCATTCCTTCATAGGACTCCAGTTCTTCAATACATGAATTTTCGATAAAACCAAGGCCCTTGCTTTGCAAATCTAATGACCATACATACTCTTTTGCTTTCTGAATCACCTCTTCATTATGTCGTTTGGCATCTGCTCTTTGCTGCTTATCCCACTGTTCTTCGTCTGCGCCTGTCGCAGAAGCAACAGCCAAGTTGTCTTCACTGCTATCTGTTTCTTCAAAATAAATCGTATTAGAATTTACGTTAGTCAAGAATTCAGAAAACTCGTCATCCTCTGTTCCATCAACTGCCATTGTTGTGGGCACTAACGAAATTACCAGGGCTACCGCGAAAATCATTGCAGAGATTCTTTTTAAACTTTTTTTCATTTTATCCTCCTGTTTTCTCTATTCCAGACATTAGTCTGTGAATTTATGGTACGCCAAAATAATCATAAAAATAAACCACATTGACTTTACACCTTGTAAACTTTTGATTGCTTTTGCATACATTCTCTTGAATAGCATCCTGGATGCTGGTAGCTCGCTTTATACCCCATAAATTATTTGGACATTATAGTTTTCTGCTCCGCAAGCCGTAAAGAAATTTCCCTGCGGAACGTTTTTGTTTTGCCGACTCCGTCTTTTTGATTCGCCGCTGCTATGATCACGTCCTCGCCCTCCTGTTTCTTATAGTTTTGTAGATAACTATATTTATAGATATATAGTAGCAATAGAAAAAGCGGAAGAACACGTTGTTCTTCCGCTTTTTCATTACTGCCAAGACATTTGAATTTTTCTGCGATTGTCCGCACAATCCATCAAATTCTGATTGATAAGAGTCTGATACGGGATTCCATCTGCTGCCGCCATAGACTTAAAATAATCCAACGTGCTCCCTTCAACATCAATAGTAACCTTTACCTTGCTCGTGTACGGATTTTTACTTGGATTCAGTTCTCTGATATTATACTCGTCCCTCATAGCTAATCTTCATAGTTTAGTCCTGTCTTTCACGTGCCCACAGGCCCACCGGAGACACATCAGGATGCCCAGGCATATACCATCCCTCATCATTGTACTCGAAGGATACAGCCCGCCATGTGCCTCCATCGAGCCGATCTGGGAGCAACACATCCATACCCTGGCCACAATGAATATCCCAGCATCCCAGGTCAGGCGATCACGCTCCAGCTCGTAGCCGATCTGCATCACTTTTCGAGACATGGTTTTCCCTCCAATCAATCTTCATAATGCCCCCGGCATGACAAAACGATAATGTTGTCATTTTCAGCGGTATAGACGAGCCGGTTCGTATCGTCAATACGTTTACTCATGCCCTTGATTTTCCGCAGCAACTCCGCTTTTCCTATGCCTTGTACTGCCCCGTCACGCTGCAACTCTTGGAGCAACTTATTGATCCGCTTCAGCGTTTTCTTGTCCTCTGACTGCCAGTACAGGTAATCCGCCCAAGCGTCAGGCGAAAAGGTAATGTTATATGCCATCGCCCACCATCGCCTCCAGCTCCTCCATCGTTTTCACAATCCCAAGGCCAGCGTGAACCTGCTCCAGCCCTCTCTCCAATTTTCCAAGATAGGCAGCATTCCGCTCCGCTTTCTCCAACTCGTTAAAGCGTTCCTCGCTAATGATTACAACGTTTTTTTCAGCTTTTCTGGTTACAATTACCGTCTCTCCTCTGTCTGTCACCCTATCACAAAAATCCTTCAGGCGACCACGGGCAGTCGTAAAGTTAATAGCAATCATAAAAGACACCTCCAGTCTATATTATGTACCGTTTCTTGTCCTTTTTATTGTACCTTATTTATCAATTCAATTCAAGTCTTTTCTTTCTCTTGTGATGTAAATATCATCCCACCACTTGCGTATCGTCTTAGGATCAAGTCCGGTATCTCTATGGCAATCTGCTTTCCGTCCTTCTGGATGCTGTTGCCGCCATTCGTACACTTTCTTCTCTGCAGTCCCGCTTCCTTTGGGTCTCCCTTCCTTTACAGATTCTCCCAACTGTTTCTTCAATGTTTTCATAGTATTCATGACATGAACATGATCTCTTTGTTTTCTCCAATTTCTCTTATTAACCGGCATAGACATTCCAGAAATTTTTGCAATATCATCTCTGGGAAAGGTCACATAATCTTCATTGAACATTTCCAGAGCGCACACAATATCATCTTTCGTAAAACGGTTGATGTCCTCCACACTCATATCATCGTATCGCTGGAGTAGTCCAAAAGCATCCTCCCGAAGTTCGTCCTCGTCTATATCACATTTCTTCGCATAGATTGCCAGCGTCATAATGCCATAAAAACGATGTCCTACTTTAATCTCGTCAGCAATCCGTCTTAGCCACCAATCATAAAGGTCTCGCTTTACCGTCCAGCGTCCTCTGCGCTCCTTCTTCACAATCCTGCGCTCATACCAGTCTGGATACTTCTCTCTGGCCTCAGCCAAAGATAACCGGCTCTTTTTCATAAGCGCCTGCAGGTGCTGCCGTTCACCATTGCTGGCAGGAATATAGTCCAGTAGCTTCTCCAGCTCTACCGCACCACCAAAACGATACGCCACCACAGGATAGTCCCGTCCTAACTTGGAACCGGAACCAACTACACGAAATCCCTGCAAAACGCCCTGCATTTGCGGCTCCTTAATAGACGAGGTGAACCTGTTCCATATCTGCCGGGTAAGAGAGTATTTCAGTTCTTTCAAAATCTTCTGATTGTGCGGATACATAGGGACCGGCTCCGTCAGCACATAATACAGGTGCAAACCTGTTCCGCTGTTTACTATGAAGGTTGCCTTGGGAATAATATCCTTGTTCATCTGGTGCAGCGTGTCACGGAGCTGCGGCATACCAACACCGTCCAGATCGAAAACCAAAGCATAGAGATAGCGGGCATTCTTACCACTCCGCTGCCTGCCAAAATACGAAATGGGAGACATGATCGTAAAATCCGTGTTCTGGATCTCACCCAATTCCTCCAGCTCATCGGTAATCAAATGCCTTCTTGTCTTACCGTCTCCCTCAATCTCCAGCGCAACACCATTTTCCTGGCTATCCTGTTTCTTCGGTACTGTCAGTGCAATAGCGTTGCCTTTGGCATCTTCATAATGACCTTTTCGTTCAAAAGAACCTTTCGGGAAGATCTCCCGATAAAACTCATACGGCTCCACCGGCTCTAAAAACTGATCCAAATGGGCGTTCTTCTCTCGGTAAAGCGCCCGTTGCCGTTCCAGAGCGGTCTGCTGATCCGTCATTCAGTCTCCCTCGCTTTCTTTCTCAACCGCTCCCGTTCATCCGCAATCAGCTTTACATACCTCTGGCTAAAAACTTTTCGATCTGCCCTAAAATCAGCCTTTTCCTCTTCGGTCATTTCTCTGGTGTTTTCTTCAAGATAGTAAATCGTCTGCGGCACATCATAGTAATTATCCCAAATATACTGCGGCTTCAACGGATCAACCGGAATCCGCCCCCGCAGCCCCCATTGATTAACCGTTTTACTGTTTTCCGGTTTTATTCCCCGTTTCCTCGGTTGTTTCATATAAGCACCTCCAAAAGAAAAAAGAAGCAAAAAAAGAAAATTCGCTGCAGCGGGGAACGCCTACGGGCGGACAGGGGGAAAAGGTGAGCCAAAGAGCGCCGCCAAAGGCGGCTCAAGGAGAAAGTCACCTCCCCTTTTCCCCTCGCTCCGGGGCATGGAAATATGGAAAACCCAATGGGTTTACCACATTCCCACACCCCTCCGCACACCCCCTTTTTCCCTCCGACTTTCTCCCTTTTTGATAGAAAATTTTGTTTTTATTTTAGGTACGAAACCCTTAAAGGGGGGCATATATTATCAATGAGTTAATTCCCTATTTTTGATTATAAGTATAGCCTGTCCGAGAAAAAAATTCAAGCCCTTCAGACAGGCTATTTTTACAAATAATATTCTACTCACCGCTTGCATAAACTACGATAGGCGTGGTATAATAGCCATAGCCTAAGAGATTAGCAAAATTCCAGCATAGCGAAAGCCGGGAAGGGTGCCACCTTCCCGGCTTTCTTTCATGCTTAGTTGCCCTTGTTTCGGTCATCAAGCCATTTACAAATGTAAGTGCCAATTACACTTGCTCCGATGCCGATTAAGAGATTGCAAAATGACTCCAGCATAGCATTCACCTCCTTCCCATTACTGGGCCGGAGTTGGGCAACATTGGCATTTTAGCACACTCTGTCGAATTTGAAAAGCCGCTGTATCAAACAGCGGCTTTTTCTCATGGTCTCATATCTTTCGGAACCTGTGGTATCGGCTTCTGATGCACCAATATGATGTCCCAAAAGCCGGTCTTCTCCTCGCCGTGCCTGATAGTTTGCACGCAGCTGATACCGAACAAGAACATTTTCATTTTCCATTATTTCATTATATTCAAATGGGTCACAGAACTTCGGATCAGGCTTCTCACAAATTCCAATTCTGCTTAACGCCCACTCTTTTCCATCTTCATGCTGCATTAGATCTTCATGAATCTGATATCTGGCCTGTTCTTCAGTGAAATCTACAGAATAGGGACTCTGCAGCACCGTTTCCCATAATGTGATTGTGTAATAGCCCCGACTGTTCTTTCTCTGCAATTTCTTTTCCTGCATATTCATCACAACATATCCGGTATGCTCTTTTTTCGGTTTTAGTCCTCGATCCGCATTGGCTCTTTCCCGAGAGATCCGCAGCAGGTTTTCATTTAGGTGCCGTTGATATGCTGCATCCTTCTGGGCCTGCGCCAATGCTCCCTGCATTTCTGCGATTTCCTTGACCGCCTGATCTCTCACTTGCCTGATTTGGTATGCAGCATTGTTTTTTTCTTCGTTCATTTGACGGTCAGCATTCTGACGTTCAATGCCGACCGTTCGGATTGCCTCGTCCCTCTCCCGGACAATCTTTTTATACTCGTTCAGCGTCAGAATCACGTGGGTACAATCTGGGTCCGAGCTGCCGCCAGGAACATCTTTATAACCCACTATCGTTTTCTTTACAAACTCGCTCACGGCAGCGCACCTCCTTACAGGCCCCGAATATAGTTATCCGCTACAACACTGATTCGGTTATGCCCCAGCGCCTTGCTGCAAACCAGCATGGCAGCTTTGTCCAGCTTCTTCCCCGCTTCATCTTTTCGGCAAGTATAAACCTCGCTTTGATAACGCCGCCCGGTGCCACGGTTTACCCGGTCATAGGGAATCTCTTCGATTGCCCTGCATGAGCTTGTAGATTGCCGTGGCATACTCCGCACGATAACCGTGGATGTCGGCGCAATTATGGACGTGCTGCCACACCTTCTCCTCTGGCGGTGTATCAGTTATCCGTTCAATGATCTGCTCCGCATTTTTACCTATAATCGGGCTTAAACGCTCTCGTCCGCCCTTTCCGTTGCGGACATGGATAAACCACTCCTCTGGGAACAAACGTGCGTCCTGGAGCGTTTCAAGGCGCTTTGTGACGCTCGGCGCTCGCTGCTCCTCTGGGATTTTTTGCAGTTCGGAGATCTCCACCTCAATTTGCGCCCTGGGCACCAGATCCTTCCCCCGCAGCTCCTGCAGCTCCTTTCGCCGCAGGCCGGTTCCCCGGCAAAACTTTATCAGTTCATCATTGTTCGTCTTGGAGAAATGCTTGTCCCGCACCCGGTCCCCCCGGCTCCGTTTAATCTCCTCACGTTTTCGCTTGGGCGGCTTAAAGTAATTCTCGTCATCCGGGGAAATCCCGTATAGCTTTCCCAGCGCTTTCGCTTCAAGCTGCACCGTCCACGCTGAAAGCCCCTGATCCACTCTGGTCTGAAGCCACTCATTGGCATACTTCTTTGAGCTTTTCAGCGTAGTGCATTCCGGATGATTCTCTTTGATGTACTTGATAAAATATTTGGTATGTTTCCAGTAGCTCTTATAGGTGTTGAACGCAAATATTTTATCTTTCTCTGTGCCATTGGCTACCGCCTCTTTTTTGCTCTCGCCAAAAGCCTGCATCCCGGTAAGCCGGTCATAGGCTTGCTGGTGCAGATCTTTGAAGTACGCTTTATTTCTACGTCCCATTCCGACTTCCTTTCGTGCATCTATTTTTGTATAAATCTATATTTCTATAAAACTACATAACTATTTTCTTAGTTTTATAGACTTCTACATTTCTCGTTCAAGCTAAGCCGCCTCATGCCAGCTCCATTCGGAGGCTCGACAATCGGCAAAATACACTTTTTAACGTCTTATGTATGACGGGTTTGGGATTGCTCCCTACACTTTTTTTAATCTGCTTATGTGTGCAGCTCTGTTTTATTGAGATCTACGGCAGTTCAGATTCTGTCGGCTTCTTTGTAGAGGAAGCAGCTCTCCGGAAGATCTACAGTATTCCGGCTACTATCAGAAAGTGGATAGGAACAGATACGTTTTATTTACCGGCACGTTCAAAAGGATTACTAATACCGGGTCCATGATGCGCTTTCCAGTTCACAAAGGTTACTACGGCAAGCCCACGCATCACACAGGTGTATCGTACCTGAAGTGGCTTCTGATTAGCAAATTGCTAAACCCCCGACCGGCAGATCTGCCAGCCAAGACGCTCTGGCCTAATTACTATTTACCCTCGCCCAGACGAGCTTCGTTCTTCACTTCTGCTGCCAATCACACACCACTCGCAGCCGCCATCCATACCCCCTTTCTTTCAAGGCTTCGATCCAGCGTCTACCGCAGCCTTTCCTATCCAAGAACATCTTACCATACGTTGCGGAGGTTGTCAACATAACAACAAAATTAACCGTATAACGTACCCGTTCATTGCATAAACGGGTAAACCGTTATGAAAAAGTGTAGGCGTAATTTTAATATTACGCCTACACCAACACAAAGAGATTACTTTTTCGGACCGACCAATACAACCCTATGCGAGACGTAGCTGGTGCCTTGACCATCTCGTGACACAGTACTATTTCCTGCCCTGGTGAAATTGGCGATTTTCACCAAGCGCTAACAACGCAAAATTGCAAAGAATAAAATGTGTAACGGGTATGCCCAATAATAAATCCACTTTTTCTTACTTCCGTGTTGCCCATTGTACAGGCAAACAAACAAAATAGACAAAAGTGAAAAACACATATTTCGTATTGCCTCAAAAGAAACAACATTGCTATAAATATGTTGCCCATAATAGGGTACGAGTAACACTGCCATTATCACGGCAGAAATTTTAATACTTTTTGCCAGATATAAGAGTGAAATTAAAGCGACACCCCAAATACCATAATCGCAATCTATAAAGCTTGATAGTAAAAATGCTGGTAACGTTGACAAGATTGGAAAAATATTTATTAATATATTCGATTTTGAATTTGCAATTTCGTGATGTTTGAATATATGTGCGCAGGAAATTATCATCCCCATCACATATGAGAACATAAGGGCTAAGCTCGGCAAATGCTCTCCAGTGATAAAAGTCAGCAATATCCATTCCATAAAGAGAAAAAGGAGACAAACTGCAAACACAATCAGTTGAATCATTGTTTTTTGCTTTTTTATACTATCATAGATATAGACACATGCCGCTGATAAAAAAAGTGTGTAAAAAATGTTTGTCTGATCCAGGAAATTAATAGAGTTTCCAAATGCCAAGTCATAAGGAATTTCACTAATCAGCGCAAATATTCCAAGGCCAAGCAGATACCGTTCCATACTATGCGTATGCTTACAGCCTTGAGCCAAAAGGAACGCATATAACGGAAATGATACTCGTCCAATACTACGCAAAATATCGCATTGCGGGAACAGGATTTCCCCTGCATGATCGATAAGCATACATATAAGTGCAACGATTTTCAGAGACTCACTTGTAAACATTTTTCCTCTACAATGTTTAATTATGTGTTGCCTATTTTCAACCACTTGGCTAATTCTATTGCCTTTGTCACTCATAACCCTCTCCATAATTACTATAATCGCTGTAAAAATAAGCTGCCGGAAGAGAGTTTTCCCTTCCGGCAGCCCAAATTAGTCGTGATATCTTATAGAATATGTCCCATCCGTACTTGCAGCCATAATGGAAACGGTATATTTTGCGTAATCTTTATCAATTACCGGGGTTTCATAGGACGCGCCTACGCCAATCTCCGGGCTCTTGCTCACAATGGTATGTGCCGTTTTGTTTTTATCATAGGCGACAACTCTAACATAGATAGATCCTGGATTTCCCATTTTGTTTGTAATAGTAGCAATCTCATTAAGCCAATTGTTGTCACTATATAACGTTGTCCAGGATTTTGTATCAAGATTACGACTCGTTTCTGTCATCGGCAACCGTCGGATAGATTCTGAACCATAGATGATAGTGCCAGCCAAATCGCCCTGGGCCTCTTCAGTGAGCGTTTCAGGAACAACGATATCCCTTTCCGTGTCGACAGCCAAGACAGTCGTCATCAGCACGCTTGTCATCATAACAAAGGTCAAAACAAAACATAGTACACGTTTCATAATTACTCCGCCTTTCTTAAATCGGCATGGGAATGTATTCATGTTTCGTCTTTTCTCATGCCGCCGGTTTTTCACCCCGCTGTTAAGCTCTTTTTTAATCTTTGAAGCACATTCTCCGGCTTATTTTTCATTCTTTCCTTGATGGAACTTGCCTAACTAAAAAGCAATTCTGCCGACATGATAATCACCGTATCAGAAGAATTACTTTCAATTTGGAAGTAATAGTATCCAGTATTCTGAAACCTCGCTGTTCTCGAATACGACGGGGAAATAGACGTCCACTGATCTGGGACTTCAACCACTTCCGTCGCAGCCAAATTTGACTGAATCAGGCAATTTTGCATTGTTGCTTTTTTGTTCAACTGAACGATGAAATCATAACGTGTGCCAGCAGAACTTGAAAAAGCCTTATTACTGCCATTCAAAAATCGCACGTACTGCCCATTTGTTAATCTAATGCCTTCCCATAGGTATCGTTCGCCATTACCTTTTGGGGTTAGCCCCTCCTCTACCACATGTCCATCTTTATCGTAAACGATATAATATAGCTGTGTGGTCTTCTCGTTAGGCTCAACACGGGCTTGAATTGCATCAGCTGCACATACCGGAACACTCAGTAAAAAACACATCAGCGAAGTCAGTAGGATTGCCAAATTCTTTTTCATATTCCTTACCTCATTCCTTTCACAATTCAAAATTCATTAGTGCATTAATCATTTTGTAATATAGTCGGTCAATACCTTACAAACCCACAGACCTTCACTGCTACCGAAGAATTATTCCTGACCTGGAATTTATACTTTCCACGTTCGCTAATCCGGATGGTCTTATCAATGCTTCCGTTTTTCACGTTGATATAATGAAAAAA
>ENA-OQCX01001191-OQCX01001191.1-human-gut-metagenome-genome-assembly--contig:-NODE-1191-length-12498-cov-2.305634_pt1 | contig 12498 bp, 13 predicted proteins | sample MGYA00242762_ERZ504587 | MGnify/ENA primary metagenome ERZ504587 (study PRJEB26092, sample SAMD00036337) | human gut metagenome | host: Homo sapiens | study: EMG produced TPA metagenomics assembly of...
GTTCACAAAGATAGGGTATGTCGGAGTTCGTTTTGCCCAAAAGGGTAGTAAAATCGAGGATAGATTCACAGGTATTTTCTGGTTCCCATGCGAGTGTTATGTGTCCTATTCGGAGTTGTATTTTGTTCGATCTTTACACTCGGTTACTCTACGTTTTGCAGCCAAAAGAAAAATGATTGAAGTTATTTCATCATAGTGCAGCCATCTCTTCTCCCTTATTTTGACTTTACTTTATTGAACGTATATAGGAATACGGGGATAAAGTAAAGTTGGTTTTCATTTGAATAGTAACTAATCTTGAATATATGTTGTAAGGTAATTTTTGTAGAATAGACATTTAATTCGTTTGGAAAAATGTCGTGTAATGGGGATGATTCGTTTGAAAAAGTGTAGAGCCTTTATACTGCTGTGTCTTCTAGTCTTGCGATTTTGTCTGCAATCTATCATTAAATAGATAAAAAGTAATATTTTTACATATTATATGATAAGTTGATTATGACAAAGAATACAATGGGGATTAAGTTGTCTCGAAAATTGGAGCAGAAGATGTCGGTTGTGGGAGAGCAGATAAAACTGGCTCGATAGCGGAGGAATTTGAGTGTGGCTCAGGTGGCGGAACGGGCACTTGTTCCCCGTTGACTGTGTTCCGAATAGAGAAAGGCGCACCGATGGTAGCAATCGGAATATACTTGCGAGTGCTGTATGTTCTGCAGCTTGATGATGATATTCTGTGGCTGGTCAAAGAAGATAAATTGGGAAAAGTTTTGCAGAATTTGAGTTTGAAGACAAGGGAACGTGCTTCGAAGAAAGAGTAAGCGATGAAGACGCTATATGTATATGCCGATTTTGATTGGATCGAAGAAACAGAACTCGTTGGTGAGTTAGGCTATGAATCTCTTCGTAGCTCGGATTGCTATTGTTTTACTCTCAATGATGGATGTTTTGAAAAAAACACGGAGATTTGTTTCTGAGCGATGATCTGAATAATTATCCGGGACAGCAATATACGCAACCGGAGAAAGATATATTTGGATGTTTCTCGGATGCTTTGCCGGGTCATTGGGTGGCGAACGTTGTTGCTGCGACGTGAGCAGATTGTAGCGATGGAGGAGAAGCGACCGGTACGAAGACTGTTTCCTTTCGACTATTTGATAGGTATCGATGACTTTTCCGAATGGGGGCTTTCTATTGTAGAAATGATTTTCCGTTCGGTACGAAGCTCGGCTAAATCAAGGAATGCGGTTTTTCTTCCATAAGAGAGCCTTTGGGAACTATTTCGTAGGAATAGGCTTTCTCAAAGGCTTGGTGTCCGGCATCTGTCATAAGTACTCGGTCTTCAAGATTGATACAACGTTCTTTGTTTAACTCAGTCCAATGACTTCCTTTGCGATGAGGTGAAAGCCGCTGTGCAAGGCATCCGTCTGGCAATTTCTTTAGAGTTGAATCAATCCACCCGAAGCACAATGCTTCTTCAACAACTTCAATGTATGGAATACATTCGTATGTGGGCTGTTTAGAGCGTGAAGTTACAACCCAACACGATTTCACCCGATTATGGTTGACCTTCAGCCATTCTCTCAACTCGATGCGGTCTGTGAAGTCTAGTAGATTGATAATTTCCATATTTGCCTCCAACTGATATGTTATTAATCCAACTGTTTTCTATAAACTGAGTCCAATGTATTTCCTTCTTTATCTTTCCATACCAACCAGCCGTTGTTGCTGCTACCAATACAGAAATCTGCGGCAGTACTGGGACTTGAAAAAGTTTTATCTGATGTCAATACCAATATTCCGTTCTCAGTAGAAGTGTAATCTTGAAGCATCTTTTCTCGTTTTTCTTTCCAGTTGAAAGACGGAACCATTGTTTTGGCAACAGTACTTCCTTTTAGGACTGTGAATCCATCGGAACTGTAGAAACCTTTTGCATTGCATCCTCTACCTTTGGTGTAGAATAGATGTTCTTCTTTGGGTTGTGATACTTCAAAAATATTGCAACCGATAAATGATGCCAAAAACTTCACATCTTCGAAAAATTCATTCATTGAGTCCTGTTGATGCTCCGGTAGGTTAGGGGCTTTAGGAATTTGTTTATTATCGCTTAAAACAAAAGCGTTTGCTTTCTTGGCTTCGGCTATAGCTTTATGTTCTAGGTATTGCACATCAACTTTAGTCATATCGGCGTCTTTCGATACAAATATGAGTGCTTTTTGCCAAAACGATTTTTTGCTATCGTGGTCTTTTACACGTTCTTTAAAGTTCTCCGTTTCACCTATATACGCCTGCGGCTTGGTTGATTCATCTTCCCCCAGCAATATATAGAATGCAGGTTTTTGTAACTTCTCTTGTGTATTCAAATAAGAGAGATTAGAACGTGGTACGACAAACATTTGGCAAATTTTGTTGCTAATGAATGCGTATTGAGTTCCTTTTGGGTCTCCATCAATGAGATATGTTGTTACTGTCTTTCCCATAAATATGTCTAAATTCAATTACTTTGAGGTATAACTCATTTAAGAACTGACTTTTCTTAATGCAAATATACACTATTATCGAATATAATTCCCTATATTTGTCTAATAAAATCATATCAAGTAATGAAACTGAATAGAATAAAGACTGTTTTATCCGAAAAAGGTATTTCTCAAACGTGGTTAGCTAAACAGCTAGATAAGAGTTTCAGTATGGTCAATGCCTATGCCTGTAATCGGATTCAGCCTAATTTGGAAACCTTGCAACGGATTGCGGAGATATTACAAGTTGATTTGAAGGATTTGATAACCGATAAAAAAGAAAGGTTGCAATAAATTATTTAATACGGTTAGGAGGTTCTGGTTCCTTTTGTAACCTGTTGCAGATGTGCCTATGAACTTCCGATAATTTACAATATCAAGAACATGACTCCTGAAGAAAAAGCAAGAATAAAGATAGACCAGTGGTTTGCCGATGCTGGTTGGAAAGTAGTCAACAGGGAGGATTATGAACCTACTTGTACGGCTGTAGCCATAAGAGAAGGTTTATTGAAAGGAAATCTTGAGGCAGATTATTTCCTTTTCATTAATGGAAAAGCAGTAGGGGTACTTGAAGCTAAGCGTGAAGAAACGGATGCTTTTGCTTCAGAGGTATGCGAGCAAGCAGCCTTATATGCAAGAAGTGTTCCGAATATCTATCAGGCATATCAAAAGCCATTGCCTTTTATCTTCACTTCGAATGGTAAGGAACTATATTGCTGTGATTTTCGTGAACAAGATTCTTGTTTCAGGCAGATCATGAATATCCCTACACCACATGAATTGGTAAAGAGGCTGGGAATTGAAGATGCATTTGCCGGACTCCCTACATTGAAAAAGAAAGGGCTGCGTGATTGCCAATATGAGGCAGTGACAGAACTTGAAAAGAGTTTCCGTGCCGGGCAAAATCGGGCGTTGATGGTTCTTGCCACCGGTGTGGGTAAAACATATACTGCTTGTCTTGCTGCCTACCGGATGCTTTCTTATACACCAATGCGTAGAGTGTTGTTTCTTGTAGACCGAAATAATCTTGGAAAACAAGCAGAAGGAGAATTTGGAACTTTCCGTCTGACAGAGAACGGGGAGGCTTTCAATACTATCTTTACGGTCAATCGCCTTCGCTCGTCTTCTATTCCTTCTGATAGCAATGTCGTTATTTCTACAATACAACGTCTATTCTCATTCTTGAAAGGAGAAACTATTGAGGATAATGATGATGACGAGAATGAACCTATAGAGGAAGTAACCTTGCCTCCTAATCCCAACTTACCGCACGACTACTTTGATATGATTATCATAGACGAGTGCCATCGCTCCATTTATGGGAACTGGCGCAAGGTGCTGGAGTATTTCGATACGGCAAGATTGGTTGGTCTGACCGCAACTCCTATCCCTGAAACAATGGCATTCTTCAATAATAACTGCATTGTTAACTACACATTGGAAAAGAGTATTGTTGATGGCGTGAATGTGGATTGTCGGGTATATAGAATAAAAACGCAAGTCACAGAAACGGGTGGGGCTATATTAGAGGGTGAGAAATTTAAAAGAAGAAACAAGATATACAGGTGAGGTTAAGATTGTAAGTAGTAAGGAAACCAAAATCTATACAAATAAAGAACTTAATCGGAGTATTATCAATCCGGCACAGATAAAGTTAGTCCTTTCGACCTATCGGGATGTGGTTTATACGGAATTGTTTAATGACCCGCAACGTGAACCAAATATGGACTTTTTGCCCAAAACATTGATTTTTGCTCTCAATGAAGCTCATGCTACAAATATCGTACAAATAGCTAAAGAGGTGTTTGGACGGACTGATGACCGCTTTGTTCAGAAAATTACCTATTCGGCAGGCGACAGTAACGACTGATACGCCAATTCCGTAACGACAAGGATTTCCGTATTGCTGTCACCTGTACGTTGGTTGCCACCGGAACAGATGTAAAGCCGCTGGAAGTGGTGATGTTCATGCGTGATGTGGAGTCATTGCCTTTGTATATTCAGATGAAAGGGCGTGGAGTACGTACTATTGGTGATGAGCAACTTCGCAATGTTACCCCGAACGCATTCAGCAAGGATTGTTTTTATTTGGTTGATGCGGTAGCGTGACGGAACATGCGCAAACAGTGGCACCTATAGATGATGCTCCTACAACAAAGACGATTACTCTAAAGGAGCTATTAGAACGTATTAGTCATGGCTATATTCCTGACGAGTATCTCAAACGGCTTGCTGCAACGCTTGCCCGAATATACAACAAGGCGGATGATCCGCAACGGAAAGAGTTTGTCCGTTTGTCTCATGATGACATGAAGGAACTTTCTGCTAGAATATACGATGTGCTGGAGAAAGGCATTCTTCCACTGTTTGTAAGCACTGATGAGCCTAACAATGAACGTAAGGGCTAGTCGCTCCGCTTGCCAATCATGCGGATGCTCGGAAATACCTTCTTATACTTGCAGCCGGATTCGTCAATACATTGATGCCGGGTGAAGATACGCTTATCTCCAAAGGGTTTTCCATTGAGGAAGCAAAAAATACGACAGAGGCTTTTGAAGATTTTTGTAAAAAGTACTATGACGAAATAGAGGCACTGCGCATCATTTACAACAATGAGGGAGAGCCTATAACCTATTCGATGCTAAAGGATTTGGAGAACAGACTTAAAATGGCAAACAATCATTTTACATCCAAACAACTCTGGAACTCTTATGCCATAGTTAACCCTAAGTGGTAAGGCGTTCCATTACCAAAGAAGAAAGCGATGCATTGACCAATATCATACAACTTGTGCGCTTTGCTTTCCACCAAATCGAACGATTGGATAGCGTAGTTACTACCTCTAAACAGTTTTTCAATCTTTGGTTAGGGCAAAACCAGCGTGAAATAACTGACAAACAGCGAGAGGTTATCAGTCGTATTGTGGATTACATCGCTTCTAACGGAGCTTGTACTATCAGAGATATTCGTGAAGATGATGCTACCCATGCAGCCCAAATGATTAGAGCGTTTGGCAATATGCAGAAGGCAGACGAGGCACTTCATTCACTTTACACATTTGTAGTTTTAAGAAAAGCAGCATAAAGAAATGGCAACAAATAATACAACAGAGCAATCGCTCACCAAAAAAGTATGGAATCTGGCAACCACTCTTGCCGGACAAGGAATTGGATTTACTGATTATATTACCCAACTGACCTATCTTTTATTCTTGAAGATGGATGCCGAAAATGTAGAAATGTTTGGAGAAGAGTCGGCTATTCCAACTGGTTATCAGTGGGCAGATTTGATAGTACTTGATGGCTTGGATTTGGTAAAACAATATGAAGAGACCCTTAAATTGCTTAGTGAGCAGGATAATCTGATAGGTACGATTTATACGAAGGCTCAAAACAAGATAGACAAGCCTGTTTATCTGAAAAAGGTCATCACCATGATTGATGAGGAGCAATGGCTCATTATGGACGGTGATGTGAAAGGAGCTATCTACGAAAGCATTCTTGAAAAGAACGGACAAGACAAGAAAAGCGGGGCAGGACAGTATTTTACTCCTCGTCCACTTATTCAGGCAATAGTAGATTGTATCAATCCGCAAATGGGGGAAACGGTTTGTGACCCGGCTTGTGGAACGGGTGGATTCTTGCTTACAGCTTACGATTATATGAAAGGTCAGTCAGCAAGTAAAGAAAAACGTGATTTCTTGCGTGACAAAGCTTTGCATGGTGTGGATAATACGCCTTTAGTGGTGACGCTTGCTTCCATGAATCTTTATTTGCATGGTATTGGTACAGACCGTAGTCCGATTGTTTGTGAGGATTCTTTGGAAAAAGAACCGTCAACTCTTGTAGATGTGATTCTTGCCAATCCTCCTTTTGGAACTCGTCCGGCTGGATCGGTGGATATTAACCGCCCGGATTTTTATGTAGAGACCAAGAATAACCAGTTAAATTTCCTCCAGCACATGATGCTTATGCTCAAAACGGGAGGACGTGCAGCAGTTGTACTTCCTGATAATGTTCTCTTTGAGGCTGGAGCAGGTGAGACTATTCGTAAACGCTTATTGCAGGATTTTAATTTGCATACTATCTTGCGTTTACCTACAGGTATTTTCTATGCCCAAGGCGTAAAAGCCAACGTGTTGTTTTTCAGCAAAGGACAACCGACCAAGGAAATATGGTTTTACGACTACCGTACAGATATAAAGCATACGCTTGCCACCAATAAACTGGAACGGCATCATTTGGATGATTTTGTTTCTTGCTATAATAATCGAGTAGAGACATACGATGCAGAAAATAATCCGCAAGGTCGTTGGCGTAAATACCCTGTAGATGAAATTCTTACCAGAGACAAAACAAGTCTTGACATTACTTGGATAAAGCAAGGTGGTGAGGTGGACAACCGTTCATTGGCAGAGCTGATGGCTGATATAAAGGATAAAAGCCAAACGATAAGTGCTGCTGTGGTTGAACTTGAAAAGCTACTTGCGAATATTGAAGAAAATTGAGTTATGGGAAAAGAGGTTTTCACAAATGATAAAGATATAAACGACCTGTTCTTGAAGGTTGTTAACCTTGTTACGCAGGCAAGGGAACGTGTGGCAACAGCCGTCAATATAGCTGAGGTTTATACTAAGTTCCATATCGGACAATATATAGTAGAATATGAGCAAAAGGGGGAAACAAGAGCCGAATATGGAAAGGCGGTGCTGAAAGAACTCTCCAAACGTCTGACTGATAGGTTGGGAGATGGATGGTCATATTCAACGCTTAAGAATATACGGCAGTTTTATATTGTTTTTTCTAAAGGGCTAACCAGTGGTTGTCCAAAGCCGAGTCAAAAGGCTAACCAGTGGTTAGCCGATTATCCGAAGTCAGAGGAATGTATCTCTGAGCCGACATTCGCTCTCTCATGGTCTCATTATCTTATACTGATGAGGGTGGAAAATCCGGATGCCCGCAGTTTCTATGAAATAGAATGTACTCAACAACAATGGTCTAAAAGACAACTCAGCCGTCAAGTAGGAAGCTGTCTTTATGAGAGATTGGCTTTGAGCCGTAACAAAGATGAAGTAATGCGGTTGGCTAAGGAAGGACAATCTATTGGGAAACCATCAGACATTATCAAGAATCCCATCACATTAGAGTTTCTTGGTCTAAAACCCGATGCAGTTTATTCAGAGTCTAAATTAGAGAATGCCATTATCAACAAGATGCAGCAATTCCTATTAGAACTTGGCAAAGGATTTCTATTTGAAGCAAGGCAGAAAAGGTTCACATTTGATGAGCAGCATTTCTTTGTTGACTTGGTGTTTTACAATCGTTTGCTACAATGCTATGTGCTTATAGATTTGAAGATAGACAAACTAACTCACCAAGACCTTGGGCAGATGCAGATGTATGTCAACTATTACGACCGCTATGTCAAACAAGACTTTGAAAAGCGACAATTGGTATTCTACTGTGTAAGGAGAAGAACGATGCACTAGTGAACTTACCTTGCCTAAAGATGTTAACATCTATGCTTCTGCTTATCAACTCTATCTCCCCAACAAGGCTTTATTGCAAGCTAAGGTGAAGGAATGGATTGAAGAGTTTGAAGAAAATGAGGAATTAAAGAAACTGGAAGAACATGAATAGTAATTGTGCAGCCAAAAACTGCACAATTACAAACAGAAATATAACGATGGATACAAAAGCGTTACGTCAAAAGATACTCGACCTTGCGATACATGGAAAACTTGTACCCCAAGATCCCAACGATGAACCAGCATCAGTTCTGCTCGAACGAATCAAGGCTGAAAAAGAACGACTGATAAAAGAAGGCAAAATTAAACGGAGTAAGAAGTCTGCAAAGTCTTCCGATACGCCCCATTATGAGAATGTGCCGTTTGAGCTGCCGAATTCGTGGGTATGGTGTAGATTGGAAGATATAGCTTATGTTGCATCTGGAAGTACACCAGATAAACATGCTTTGTAGAGAATGGTGTTCCTTACATTAAGATGTACAATCTCAGGAATCAAAAAATAGATTTTGCCTATCATCCACAATATATTACAGAAGAAGTGCATAATGGAAAGCTCCAGCGTTCGCGCACAGAAGTAGGAGACCTTATTATGAATATTGTTGGACCACCTCTTGGTAAACTTGCAATTATTCCTACAACATTGCCACAAGCAAATTTTAATCAGGCCGCTGTACTAATACGCCCTTACAAATTTAAAGAGGTGTTGGTATCATATCTAAAAGTCTACTTAGAGGAAATGTCAGAAATAAATTCTATTGCCACACGAGGTTCTGCCGGACAGGTTAATATATCACTGACACAATCTCAAAATATGCGAATACCAATACCGCCTTTAAATGAAGTTAGAAGGATAATTGAAGAGGTGTCTAAGTATGATATTTTGATTGATTCGCTCAAACAAAATATTACTGACATTCAAAATCTTATAGCCTATACCAAATCCAAAATCCTTGATCTTGCCATTCACGGTAAACTAGTACCGCAAGATCCGAATGACGAACCAGCCATTGAACTATTGAAGCGCATAAATCCCGACTTCACACCTTGTGATAACGGGCATTATACGTTTGACGTTCCGAGCGGGTGGATAACGACAAATTTAGGGTCAATATTTAATGTCGTATCAGCTAAAAGAATTTTGAAGTCAGATTGGAAGCATAGTGGTGTTCCATTTTATAGAGCACGTGAAATAGCCAAGCTGTCTATTTATGGACTTGTAGATAATGAATTATATATTTCAGAGGAACATTATAACTCATTAAAGGAGAAATTTCCAGTACCCAAAGCGTCAGATATTATGATTTCTGCCGTTGGTACTATTGGCAAATGCTACATTGTAAAAGAGTCTGATAAGTTCTATTACAAGGATGCAAGTGTACTTTGTTTGTGTAATGACTATCAAATATGCGAAATATATTTACCACATCATGAGAAGCGAATATATGCTAAAACAGATGTATGATAACTCAAAGGGTACAACTGTTGATACCATTACGATTGAAAAGGCAAAACAATATATATTGCCCCTACCTCCACTTGCCGAGCAACAGCGCATAGTAGCCAAGATTGAAGAGACATTCTCCATTTTTGACGGTATTCAAAATTCCTTAGAAGCGTAAACAAGAACGCTTCTAAGGACTAATGTAACTTTACCAGTTCACCACTTTATCCACAATCTTCTGCTGTTCGCTGGCAGTGCGGCGTAAATAGATACGAGTGGTTTCTATGCTTTCATGCCCCATGAGGTCGGCAAGTAAAGCAAGGTCGTTAAAGCGGTCAAGGAAGTTTTTGGCGAAACGGTGACGGAATGAATGAGGGTAAACCACCTCTTTGTTCATCCCGTATTTTTCAGCAAAATGTTTGAGTTGAGAAGCTATTCCACGAGTAGTAATGCGCTGTCCAAACCGATTCAGAAAGATGTAGCCGGAAGTAAGTCCTATTTCTCTGAGCCATTTCGCAGCCTCCGTGCGCAAGTTCTTCGGGATATACAAACGGCGTATCTTCCTCCCTTGCTGTATAGTCAAGATGCCCGATTTGTATATGTTCTGCTTTGATATGGAGTAGTTCGCTGACACGTGCCCCTGTAGCAGCCATAAACCATACGATGAAATACCACTCATCATAACCATCTGCTTTGAGCTGGGCTTTGAGAAATTTGTAATCGGCATCGCTTATTACATTTTCCAAAAAGTTCTTCTGTTGTACCTTTACGAACTTCACTTTCAGTTTCTCTTGTTTTGTAAATTCCAGATACTTATTGATACCTTGCAGCCGAAGGTTCACCGTCTGTGGCTTAAAGTTCTCCACCAAGTACCCCTTATATGCCAAGAGGTTCTTCTTGTTTACTTCTCCATAATGATTGAGGAAATACTGTACCGTCCACACATACGATGTAACGGTGTTCTTGCGAGATTAGTCTTTGCCAAATGATTTTTGAATTTTGTTACCATACTACATTGATTTATAATGAATACAGTAACAATATAAGAGAATATATCGAACATGATAAGAAGTTGCCTGAAGGATGGGCTATGTGCAGGCTTGAATAAGTTGTAGATTATGAACAACCTACTGCTTATATTATAAATTCAACGGCTTATGATGATTCCTACTCAATACCAGTCTTAACAGCAGGTAAGTCTTTTATAATTGGTTATACCAATGAAGCGACAGGGATATGCTCAAATCTTCCTTGTATAATCTTTGATGATTTTACAACAGATTCAAAACTAGTTGTTTTTCCTTTCAAGGTAAAATCATCAGTAATGAAGATTCTAAAAATGCACAGTGATATTGAGATTGATTATGTGGCAATGTTTATGAGTGTCACATATCAATCTGGTTACACTCATAAACGATATTGGATTTCTGAATACTCAAAATAAGAGATACCTATACCACCGAAGGCAGAACAAAAACGGATTGTTTATACAGCCCGTAATATTTCATTCATCGTATCAAGCACCATATCTATTTTAGCCACAATTCGTTCTTGCTCTTTATATGGCGGTATGGGTATTAAAACATTACCAATAGATGTTTTTGTTAAACTGGGCATAGCCGTACTTTTATCTAATTTGCTAAAATCAAATGATAAGCAGAAATAATACAGATATTTATCAAGTATAGCATCATTAGCCTTCAAGCCAAAAGCTGTATCAACGTTCCAAAAATGTTCCTCTACGAATATAGGATTATTAATTGTACCTTTTCTTCCAATTATTGTAGAACCTGCGATGCAAAGATACTGATTAGCTCTGCCTATAACACCGCCACTACCATAAATTGGATATATACCGTTAAGTGTTTCAACATTTTTTTGAGACTTCCCATTCGTTATACTTGTAATCTGTTTCATTTTACAAATAGCCCATCCTTCAGGCAACTGTGTATAATGCCCGTTATCACAAGGTGTGAAGTCGGGATTTATGCGCTTCAACAGTTCAATGGCTGGCTCGTCATTCGGATCTTGCGGCACGAGTTTGCGTGAATAGCAAGATTGAGGATTTTACTTTTTGCCTGCTTGATAGTTGTTTGTAAATCTTCCTTGCTATTCTTGATAGTATCAATTAAAGAAATCCACTTAGCCACCTCTACAACAATTCTTTCTTGTTCCTTTAAGGGTGGAATAGGTATCATTAATTGCGAAAGCTTTTGAGCATTGATATTAGATTGATTAACAGCATCCGTTTTTACATTATAGCACCAATTACGATAATAGCTGCTATTCATTACAGTATTAAGGTAGTCTGAAAAAATCAATATCGGTCTAATGCGAATAAGATAGCCAGCATATATGGCTGGTTGTTCTTTCTTATAGATTGCCGTTTTCCCTACCCATTCACTACTGTTTGTGCGATTGAACAGTAAATCGTCTTTTTCAAGTGAGTACAGCTTAATATCTTCATTATTTGACGAATACACTAAATTAGAATAATCGATTGTACCGACATTAGTAATATTCCCCATTCGCAAGACAGCTATTTTTCCCACACTTAAAGACTTCTCTGAAGTTCCGTATTTCAATTCGCACACAATATCTTCTAAATTGCACCATTCCCACCCATTGGGTAACAAATAGGGATAATGGGGCGTATCGGAAGGAAAAAAGGAGAGGAAAAATCCTCTCCTTAATCTAAACCATGTATTAGACATTTAAGTTTTTCATCGGCAATCCATAATTGTTTTGGTTGAAAATTTATATGCAGCATATTCACATTCATACTAATCAGCCTTCTTCATTCTAATGGTACAAGTAACATTTGATAAATAGAATAAGAAACAAAGCACTTATTCTTCATTTATCCGATAAATAACCATCGGAAACAATGCTGTCATTGCAGCAGGTTTGATCGTGACAAGAGAGGTTCCGGCAAATACGGTTGTGGGCGGTGTGCCTGTTAGTCATATCCGTAATATCAAGGAATAAGAAAAGGAGATAACCAAATAGAAAAGTTA
>ENA-OQCX01001192-OQCX01001192.1-human-gut-metagenome-genome-assembly--contig:-NODE-1192-length-12498-cov-2.120039_pt1 | contig 12498 bp, 15 predicted proteins | sample MGYA00242762_ERZ504587 | MGnify/ENA primary metagenome ERZ504587 (study PRJEB26092, sample SAMD00036337) | human gut metagenome | host: Homo sapiens | study: EMG produced TPA metagenomics assembly of...
CTTGGCAGTACTAATAGGTCGAGGGCTTGACCATGCGAATTGGTTGAAGGGTAAATGTTGTGTTTAACACGCGATGGTTTTTTCGGTTGCCTCTCTTCTCCTTTGTTCAGTTTTCAGGGCGCAAAAAAGCTTGACAAAGCGGCGTTGATGTGAGAAAATATCGGCGTCAAAAGGTACACAATGATAAAGAAACAGGATGAGCACCATTAGCTCAGTTGGTAGAGCACCTGACTCTTAATCAGGGTGTCCACGGTTCGAGCCCGTGATGGTGTACCAAGCGTGGCCCGTTGGTCAAGTGGCCTAAGACTCCGGCCTCTCACGCCGGCAACAGCGGTTCGAATCCGCTACGGGTCACCAAAAACGCTTAAAGCGGCGGAAACGCTGTTTTAATAGAGATCTGTGTGAAGAGCACAGAGCAGAAGTCGGTGCTAATGACGGTGAGGGTCCACCCGTTCCCATCCCGAACACGGTAGTTAAGCTCACTGGTGCCGAAAATACTTGGCGGGTGACCGCCCGGGAAGATAGGACAGTGCCGACACAAAGAACCCGGTTCGGTTCGCATGGCAACATGTGAACCGAAACCGGTTTCCACATTCCGCAACATGTATCATTGTGGATGAAGTGGGAAAGATATTTTCCGAGCTCTTTTATATTCCTCCTTAGCTCAGCCGGTAGAGCATGCGGCTGTTAACCGCAGGGTCGTTGGTTCGAGTCCAACAGGGGGAGCCAAAAAGAAAAATCCCATCCGTAGGGTGGGGTTTTTCTTTTTGACATCTTGCGTAGCATGCAAACCGGCGCGCTTGTGTTTCGGCAGACGCATCGCGGCTGTGAACTGGCTCAGGTAATCCTTGAGCAGAAAAAAACAGAAGGATTGCGACGCGTTTCAAGCGAGCAAGACGACTATGTTTTTGACCGAAACGGTCTTGGTTCGAGTCCAACAGGAGGAGCCCAAAGATTTAGACAAAGAAGAAGCAAAAGAGTTATATAATTGATGCGGAACAATCAGAAGATTGCTCATTGCTTCTATAAACACTATCAAGGAGAATATGAAATGAACTGTGATATGTGCAAGGTTATTGAGGAAATTAAGAAAAATGAAAATCCGTGGTTTGTTAAGGAGCTTAAAACGGGTTATGTTATTTTCGGTTGGAATCAACATTTTCACGGTTATGTGATATTTATTTGCAAACAGCATGTTACTGAAATTTGGGAGTTGGAAGAAGATTTCAGGAAACAATATCTAAATGAAATGACACTTGTTGCAAAGGCAGTTAAGGAAGCCTTCGGGGCAGAGAAGATGAATTACGAGTGTCTTGGTAATGGCGATGTGCATTTGCATTTTCATTTGTTCCCACGAGTTAGCGGTGATTTGGGTGAGTACGGCAATAACGGAAAAGGTCCTGTGTGGTGGCTGCCGAAAGAAATTATGTGGGACAAAAACAATATTCCGGATATGAAAGAACTCGAACAAATGAAAGATAAATTACTTCGTGTTTTATGAGGGTTTAAAAAAGTGTAGTAAATAAAAAGAACATTCAACCCAAATGGTCTTGAATGTTCTTTTTTTGTTTTTTGGCGGAAGTTTTACAGATGTGAAAAAGAAAGCAGGGAGGAACACGAAACATTCCAAGAGACTGAGGCGACCATGTTTTTAACTAAAAAGGTCATTGGTTCGAGTTCATGGGAATATGAAAAAACAAGTCGTTTGCCTTGCTTTTTTGTAGTTGAGGCACCTCTATGGTGCATGTAAAATGAAGTCGCTTACAGCCAGGGAGCGTGCCTATTGGCATATTGCTTTCATTTTAATTCTTAATTGACAATGACAGGGGCATTGTGATATAATTCACTAAAATTAATAATTATTATAGGGGGAATTTTGTGTGTTTAAAAGGATTATTTCGCTGATTGTAGCATTCTTCCAAATGGCTTTTGTGTCGATCATGCCGATTGATTATTCAGGTGACGAGGTTTTTCCAAACGAGCGTAATCCGATGACCACCGAGCATGTTTATGCAAGTCGTGACGATGCCGTTCAGGCGGGTGGCGGCTGGTACGAAGTGCTGATTGATGATTTTGATTATGCAAGTAAGGAAGAGATGGAGCAGACTTGGGATTACGCCGTTCACGGGAATAGAAACCAGGAATGGTGGTGCCCGCAGGCTGTCAGCCTGCGCGATAACCAGGCGGTTATCGGCGCCTGGTTGGAAAGCGACCCTGCTGCAAATTGCCCCGGCGGTTCCGGAACAGGCAGTGTAGACGGCAAATGCGCCGCCAATACGGAGCACTTCCATGGCTATGGCGATAGTGGCGACTACGAAGTGGTTACCGGAGGCCTTTGCTCCAAGCTTTATCAGGCGTTTGGTTATTTTGAAGTCAAAGTGAAGGTGCCCCGTCAAGATGGTATGTGGTCTGCGTTTTGGCTTCAATCAAAGAGCCAAGGTCAAATAGGTAACCACGGTATTGATGGAACAGAGATTGATGTTTTTGAATCCGTGTTCACCAATGAAGATCATCCAAACAAGATTGCGCACGCATTTTTATGGGACGGATATGGAAATTGTGGCCGTACGCACGGCCAGCAGATTGATATGGAAAAGGATATGTATGACGGCTGGCATACTTATGGACTACTTTGGACGCCTGAGCAGTATGTTTTCTTTGTGGACGGGGTTGCAACTTGGAAAACAGTCGGCGGTGGAGTCAGCCAAGTTCCTGGACAGGTTCGTCTGACAAACGAGGTTCGCAAAGAGGGAAGCACCAACACGGCTTGGGGTGTGCCGCAGCGTGTGTTTGATGCGATGAAAAACGCTCCTGCGGAGTTCGTGATTGATTATGTGAAAATTTATCAAAACACAGAATATGAAAAATTTATCCGCTCAAGCGAGGATTTCTTTGATGCAGGCAAGCTGCTCCTCGATTCCATGAAATAATGGCGCGTGCAATCCGCCTGAAAAATTTTAGAATGAAAAGGAAGCCATTCCCCTCGGGATTTGGCTTCCTTTTGTGTGTTTGGGATATGCGCTTGCATACTTATTTCTTCCCGCGCACTACCATAATGATGGATACATCTGTATCCCACTGCTTCTCGCCGCAGTTATATTGTTTGATTCGAGTGTCATATTTTGTGTTCGCGAGGCTTTTCATGGATTCAACCTCTTCGGCGGTAAAGGCTTGCGGTATGGTGCGGAATACGGTTTCAATTCCGTCCAACGCGGTTTCCCTGTTGGCATTGATGATATCACGAGCCATTTCCGAAGAAAACTTCGGGTTATCCGGTGTCAGATCAACGGTTGCAAAGCCGGTCATAATTTCGCGGAAGCCATAGCGCTCCATAGCGGCGGGGAGTTCTGCTTCGCTCATGGGATATTTGCAAACGGCATATTGTTTCATCAAATCATCATATTGCTCCGCTTTTTTCCAGAACGCTTGCTCATACTCGTTCCATGTGATACAGCTTGGCATCAGGTGAATTCCTTTACGGGAGGAGAGCACAAGGCAGATTCCGCCGGGTTTTAATACGCGCAGCTGTTCTCCATAAAATTGGGAGGGCTCAATGTGCTCGCTCACGGTGTTGGAAATAGTCACATCAAAGCTGTTATCCTGAAAGGGGAGCGCTGTTGCGTCCCCTCCCAGGAATGTAATCCTCCCATCTTCATGATCTTGGGCAAAGCTGATAAATGTGCTGTCACGGTCAATTGCCGTTATTTCAGCATTCGGATACCAGCGATGTAAAGCTCCTGCAAGCGCTCCGGGGCCGCAACCAATTTTGAGGATTTTGAATGGATGGTTGGCATCCAAATCAAACAACGCCTTGTACTGCTCTGCAAACATATCATGAAATCGTAGTTTGCGCGTATCATACAGGGTGTTGACGCCTTGCACGTATTTCGACCAAATGACATTCATTTTATCCGCTCCTTTCTTTCCATTGCATCAATAATAAAATCGATTTGTGGATTTCTCGCATCCTTTTTACCATCCCTGCCTTAGGAGGCTCTCCTGCACTTCTTTCAAGGATTGGCGGCGGGCCTTGTAGTCCGGCAGAATTCCTTCTACAATTGCCCAGAAACGAGAAGAGTGATTGAATTCGATCAGATGCGCAAGCTCGTGGACGACAACGTAATCCATTGCTTCCGGCGGCGCGCACAGGAGGCGCCAGGAAAAATTGAGCCCGCCTTTTGCCGAGCAGGAGCCCCAGCGCGTTTTGGCCGAGGTGATGCGCACCTGCTGGGGGGCCTTTCCAACGAGTGGGGCAAAGCGCTCCACGCACTTGGCAAAAGGGCTTTTGCCGCTTTGCGGTAAAAGTCAACAAGGGCGGCGCGCAGCTCTGCCTCCGGCAGATCGGGCAGCAAAAAGCGCGTTCCATTGAAGGAAATATCCCTTGCTTGCGAAGGCTCGGCCGGATAACTCCGGCCGAGAAATATAACCCGTCCCGCCGGGCCGAATTCGTCCATGGCCTGCAACTGGATGCGTTCCCGCATTTTTGTTTGATGGGTTGTGATCCATGCTTCCTTCTCCTGCACGAGGCGATCAATTTCTGCTTCGGATACGCTGCGGGGCGCGCGCACCTCAATTTCGCCCTCTTTTGTGATATAAATGCCGACTGTTTTGCGCTTCATGCGCCTGAGCTGATAATTCATCGAAACACTCCTGTTTTTCTATTCTGTTTGCCAATCAGGTAAACCGGAGTTACCGTTTTATCCTATCATACCACCCTGTTTCAAGCAATGGATATGACAAAATCGATTCAAAACGCTTGGTGGGAAAAAGATTTATTTTTTGAAGGATGTGACAGGATAGGCGCTTGTGTGCTATACTAAAACAATTAATAATTCAAGATTCGTCAAGGAGGCGAAAGGGAATGGGCGATTATCCGACTGCGCCGCTGCCGCGTGCCGGTTCACCGGAGGAGGCGGGCGTTTCCTCCGCGGAAGTTCTCCGCTTTGTGGAGGATTTGCAAAAGAGTGGAATTGAAAACCACAGTTATATGGTGCTGCGTGGTGGCCGCGTTGCGGCGGAAGCATTTCATGAGCCGTTTGCGCCCGACCTGCCGCACCCCATGTATTCCGTGAGCAAAACCGTAACGGCGATTGCCGTGGGGTTTGCCATTGAGGAAGGCCTTTTCGCTTGGAAACCCGCCTTTTGGATCTTTTTCCGGAATATATGCCAAGTCGCCGGATGATCCGCTCTGGGAGCTGACAATTTTTCATCTGGTGGCAATGCAGAGTGGCAAGGAGGCCAATTTCCTTGACCCAAAGGAAAAGGGCGATTGGGTCGCCCGCTTTTTTGCCTCCGGCTGGGAGGGGAGGCCCGGCCGCTGGAAATATGTCAATGAAAATATTTATATGCTTTGCGCAGCGATTCACCGCGTCACGGGCGCAAGCGTCACGCAATTTTTAATGCCCCGGCTTTACCGTCCGCTGGGCATCCAAACGCCTTTTTGGGAGACGGATGAAACGGTGTGGAGCCGGCGGTTGGGGCCTTTGGTTGAGAACGGAAGACCTGGCCAAAATCATGCTTTGTTATCAGCAGGGCGGCGTGTTTCAGGGCGAGCAGGTGATTCCTGCTTTTTGGGCCAAGGCAGCGCCGCAAAAGCAAACTGATAATTCCTCCAGCAAAGGCGCAGATACGAGCGCAGGCTATGGTTTTGGCCTCTGGCGGTGTAAAGGGGAGGCGCACGCCTATCGTGCGGACGGTTTATTTTCGCAGTTTGGCATCGTTTTTGAGGATTATGACGCCGTGCTGGTGATGACAAACGCCGCGCTTGATGAGCAGTCCGTATTGGATTGTATTGGCGGCATTTTCCAAAAGCGTTTCAGGAAAAACCGTGGAGAAATCGCCTCCTGTTCCACCTGAACTGCTGGAGGAGGCCTATCCATTGGATGTGGTGCCGGTCGGCATCCGTAGCCGTATGGAGGAAAGGCTGGAGCAAAGCGTGATCCGCGTTAAGCGCCGCCGCTCGCTGAACCTCATCCATTTCCCGCCCAGCATCCTGCCCATTGCCGCCACTTATCTGAAGCGTGATAAAGCGGGTAATTTTGATCAGATTCTGTTTGCCTTCAGCGTGGATAAATGCGCCATGACATGGACGGAGGGAGATGAGACGAATACCGTCTCCTGTGGGATGGATGGTCATCAGCGCTATGGTAAGGTTGTGCTCGGCGGTATCAGCTACACTGTTTGCGCCAGCGCGGCGTGGCTTGATGAACGGACGTTGGAGGTGTGGATTCGCCCTTTGGAAACGGTGGCGAAGCGCACGCTCCGTTTCCATTTTGATCGATTGCGAGTGCATATCCGTCCGGGCAGTGCGCCTACCATCCGCGAGCTTGCTGGGGAGATGGCAATCATGGCGACGCGGCTGCTCCATTTCAGGCCTTTTGCCGCGATTTCCAAGTTCTTTTTGCGGCTGTTTTATCCAGTCCTAGAGCCGCATATGCACGGTATTTTGGTTCCGCGAGAGCTGGTAGACACCGTTCAATATAAGAAAAAAACAGGTAAGGGACGCTCTTGCCGCCCGAGAGGAGCGCAAGCGGGAAGAAGATTAGAAAGCTGCCGTTTCTCACGCTACGGAGCGTTTGGCCTTATGAAGGCATCAAAAATAGCCACAGGACCGCTGCAAAGCATTTTGCAGCGGCTCCTGTGGTATTCTCTATGAGGTGAAACGGGGATGTTTGATGAAACGGTCAGCGAATGCCGGCCTTTTGCAATGCTTCCATTGCTTTCTGAAGCCCATATTCCTTATATTCAGAAGCGGATTCCTTGCCGTATTCTTTATATTCGGATGCAACTTCTTTGCCATATTCCTTGTTTTCGCTAGCTATTTCAGAGGCATAGTCCTTATATTCGGATGCGAGCTCCTTGCCGTATTCCTTGTTTTCACTGGCCACTTCAGAGGCATACTCTTTATATTCCGATGCGAGCTCCTTGCCATACTCTTTGTATTCGGATGCGAGCTCCTTGCCGTATTCCTTCTTCTCGCTGGCAATCTCAGAGGCCTTCTCTTTGTGTTCCGTGGCAACCTCTTTGCCGTATTCTTTATATTCACTGGCAATCTCAGAGGCATATTCCTTGTACTGGCCGGCAATCTCCGCCCAGTCGCCCTTGCGCTCCGCCCGTTTTGCGGCACGCTCCGCTTTTTTTGCTCGCGTGAGATTGTGGTTTGCGCCTGCACCGTCTCTTTGGCGTTCCGAGATAAGGCTTGTGTGCCGAAAGCCGCACCCGTAACGATTGTGCAAACAGCGGCAAACGCCATTACCCTTGTGATACTTTTTCTCATTTTAAAATCATTCTCCTTTCGTTTGATTGACTATATGATAGCCTTTTTCAAAAGGAAAATAAGTTCTGTAAAGAAAAAATATCGCAATTTATTATTAAAAATGATTAATTTAAGAAATAGACCAGTCGGTTTGTTTGTATATATTGTTCAAAAAACAGACTGGTCGGTTTCTTAGTTGCAAATGAATGGAGTTTCCTGCGGATGCGTCTCCCTGGGAAGCAGGCCATAGAGCATCAAATGAACCACGCGGTCAAAAAAGGCGAGGTTTGTCTCCATCTGCGCCGTCATATCCTGTTCTGGAATCCAGCCCACCGTACCAACCCGGAAGTGGCAATAATAGCTCGCAATATGAAAGATCTGGATCGCTTCCTGAAAATACGTATGGGGCAGCGCGGGCTGCACGTTGGCAAGGATTTGGTAGAGCACCCGCGAGGTTGCGTCCACAAAATGATCCATCATTTGATCTGTTCGTTCCTTTAAGTGTGCGGGAGAGGAGAGCGCTGCCACACGCATCATCAGCGCCTCATATGGATGATTTTGAAAATGCTGCTGCCGCAGGCGAAAATACCGGTGGAAAGTTTGTTCAAGCGCTTCCTCCGGCTCGGCGCGAAAGAATTCCTGCACCTGCTGCAAATGGTCATAACAGGCCTGCACACAGGTTAGAAATAGCTCGTCCTTATCCTTATAATAATGAAAAAGCCGTCCTTTTGAAATTTGCCCCGCTTCACAGATGCGGTTGACCGAAGCGTCCCCATAGCCATATTTCCCAAATTCCTTGATCGCTTCTGCCAAAATCAGTTCCTGGCTGACGTAACGCCGCTGCTCCTGTTTCATATCCGATGTTCCTCTTCCGTTTTATTAAAATGAATTTCCCTGTCCTTCATTGCCGGCGCCCATATCCATCACAATCTGCACCCTGTTTTGAAAATCGCTGACGTGACCTGTGTGCGGCGTAATGGTAAAAAGGCACTGGCGCTTCCGATCTGTTATTTCAAAGGGGCCTTGCTGTTGCTGCGTTTGGCCATTTTTCCAGACGAGCGTCGCAAGCGTTTCCAATGGGGGTGCGTCATAGACCCATTCCACCGTGTAGAAAAGCACTGTTTCTGCGCCGGTCAGCTTTGCCGCCTGTGTGACTGGAAGCGCATAGAGTGCGGATAAGAAGGTGCTCAAATCGAAATCCTGTGCATACACAGGCAGTTCGGCATCATTTTTCGGCAGCTTTTCCGTTTGATTGCGGTAGAGATATAGCCCTGGCTTGCGAAGCAGAAGGGTAGCTGTTTGCACATTTTCTCCGGAAATGCCATGCAGGTCAAATTGGAGCGGACGCACGAGCTTCCCTGCCTCGTCTATGTCAAATGTAACCTTCCCGGAGCGTAACCCGCAAATTTTCTGGCTCTAATCGCATCTTGGAGGCCGCTGTCTGCACAATCTGCTGGGCATTGAGGTCAGAGAGCGAGTGCACCTCGATATGGGCGTAAGGCCGTTGATTGAGGTAAACCAAAAATAGAAAAACGGCGGCCATCATAACAACCGTTAAGATGATTGTGCGCTTGCTTCGCTTATTTTTCTTTGTTTGCTCCATGTGGCACCTCTTCCGTGTTATTTTGGTTATGCTAATGCTGTATTCCTGCGTTACTGGAAAACGTGGCTATGGTCTTTTGCCCATTCTATTTCCTTGTTCACTGGCGCTTTCCTTAGTTACCATAGCATGCCGGCGGGCGGATGTCAATATCAACTCGGGTGCTGAAATAGCCGTTCTGGAGCGCTATTTTGTTGATGCTGCCGGCGCTTTTTTTTCATGCTTGCATGATGCAGAATTGTTTATAAAAAGAAAAAAGAATGCGCTCCATGCTGTAATGTTTCGCAAAAAAACGGCGCCTATGTTGCAAAAATTTTCACAAACCGCTCCTTTCCGCATCCTGCACTTGCCTTCCTTTTCCTGGAACGGTATAATCATAATCACACAGAGTAATCGCACTGCGGTGTGAGCAAGGGGTTATGGGGGGGATTTTAAAATGTTGGATATGGAGGCTGCGATCGACCGCATCCGCGCCAAAGAGGGCTTCCTCTGCGATATGGATGGCGTGATCTATCATGGTAATCGCCTGCTTGACGGGGCGAAGGAGTTTGTGGAATGGCTGTATCGGGAGAATAAGCGCTTTTTGTTTTTGACAAATTCCAGCGAGCGTTCTCCGCGGGAGCTTCGGCAGAAGCTGCAACGCATGGGGATGGATATCAGCGAGGAGCATTTTTATACCAGTGCGCTGGCTACCGCGAAATTTCTGCACGGCCAGCAGCCGGGCTGCACAGCCTACGTGATCGGCGAACCGGGTCTGGTCAACGCCCTGTATGAGGCGGGAATCACGATGAACGACGTGAATCCTGATTACGTCGTCGTAGGGGAAACTCATAATTATAATTATGATTCCATTCTCAGCGCCGTTAAATTTGTGAGGGGCGGCGCAAAGCTGATCGGCACCAATCCGGATATGACAGGCCCGAGCGAGGCGGGCATCATTCCGGCCTGCCGCGCTTTTATCGCGCCAATTGAGCTTGCGGCGGGCTGCACGGCCTATTTTGTCGGCAAGCCCAATCCTTTGATGATGCGCACAGGAATCAAGCTCCTCGGCGTGCACAGTGCCAATGCAGCATGATTGGCGACAGGATGGATACCGATATCGTCGCGGGGATGGAAACCGGCATGGATACCGTGCTTGTTCTCTCCGGCGTTTCCAGCGAGCGCACGGCGCAAAGTTTTCCCTACCACCCGAGCTTTATTCTCAACGGCGTGGGCAATATCGCCATGGGGAAGGATTTTTGCGTGACCAACGGCCGTGAGGGAACGCGGTGAGCCTTCCTTCGCGCTTGATAGCCCAGCACACATTCCGCGGCCGGGCGGCATCCGTGCTCATCAACAAATGGAGTGTGAGGGAAGCGGGCAGCGCCGGCTGCCGTTTTTTTCGCTCATGAGAAGGAGTTTTTCCGTTTATGTGGTATAATACCAGTGTTTTTTATCAGATTTATCCGCTGGGCTTCTGCGGCGCGCCGCGTGAAAACGACGGCATTCTCGCGCCGCGGATTCAGAAGGTTTCTGCCTGGGCGAATTATCTCGTTTCGCTCGGCGTGGGGGCGGTCTATTTTTCACCCGTTTTTTCCTCCGACCGGCATGGGTATGACACCCGCAATTATGGGGAAATTGATTGCCGCCTGGGGACGAATGCGGATTTCGCAGCGGTGTGTGATGACTTGCATGCGCATGGGATCCGTGTGGTGCTCGACGGCGTTTTCAACCATGTGGGGCGCGGGTTCTGGGCTTTTCAGGACGTGCTGGCAAATCGGGAGCAGTCGCCCTATCGGGATTGGTTTTATATTGACTTTGGCCGGGATAACGGCTATGGTGACGGCCTGTGGTATGAGGCTGGGAGGGGCATTTTGAGCTCGTCAAGCTGAATCTGCGCAATCCGGCCGTGGTGGAGCACCTTTTCTATAATATTCGGGAGTGGGTCAACCAATTCGGGATCGACGGCCTGCGCTTGGACGTCGCCTATTGTTTAGACCGCGATTTTCTCAGGCGTCTGCGCACGTTTTGCGATGCGCTGAAACCGGAATTCCTCCTGCTGGGGGAAGCGTTGTTTGGGGATTATAATCAGCTTGTCAATCATGAAATGCTCCATAGCTGCACGAATTACGAATGCTATAAAGGCATTTATTCCAGCTTAAACGAGCTGAATTTTTTTGAAATTTCCTATTCGCTGAACCGGCAGTTCGGCCCGGAAAATTGGGCGCTTTATCAGGAGAAGCATCTTCTCAGTTTTATCGATAACCATGATGTCTCCCGCATCGCCTCCATTTTGAAGGAGAAGCGTCACCTGCCGCTTGCTTTTGCGCTGCTGTTTGGCATGCCGGGAATTCCCTGCCTCTATTATGGAAGCGAGTGGGGCGCGCAGGGGGAGAAGCAGGCGGGGGATGACGCATTGCGCCCCTGCTTTGACGCGCCGGAGCCGAACGAATTAACCGATTGGGTGAAAGCGCTTTCCCACCTGCGCACGCAGAGCCGGGCTCTGTGTGAAGGCGGTTATCGAAATGTGCACGTCACCAACCGGCAGCTTGTTTTCGAGCGGGCTGTGCCGGGCGAGCGGGTGCTGGCGGCCCTCAATGCAGAGGGCGCGCCCTATACTGCTCCCATAGGCGCAGGGGATGCGCTCGACCTTCTTTCAGGGGAAACAGTGAATCTTTCCGCCGGGCTTGCGCTAGGGCCTTATGAAGCCCGCTTTTTGCGGGTTTCCGAATGAAAAGCGATAGAGAACAAAGGGGGAATCAAAATGCGTGCTTTGCACAGCGGGTTTCTCATGCGAGCGTCTCCGTAGAGGGCGAAACGGTTGGAAAAACGGGTGAGGGATTTCTTATCCTGCTCGGCGTGATGCAGGGGGATACCGGGGCGCAGGCGATTCTGCTCGCAGAAAAACCGCCCTGCTGCGCGTGTTTGAGGATGAGGCGGGTAAGATGAACCGCTCTCTGCTCGATATCGGGGGAGAGGCGCTGGTGGTATCGCAGTTTACCCTCTGTGCCGATACACGCAAGGGCCGCCGCCCTTCTTTTACGCATTCCGCCCCGCCGCAGGAGGCAAAGCGTCTATATGAAGCTTATGTGCAGGCGCTGCGCGGGCTCGGCGTTGCGCGCGTGGAAACGGGCGTGTTCGCCGCCCATATGGAGGTGTCTCTTCTCAACCACGGTCCGGTGACGATCCTGCTGGATACAGAGGAGTGGGCCCGAAGCTGAGCGGTATGCGCAGGCGAAAGCTCAAGTAAATTAGTGCAAAGGAATGGAATCAAAGAATGAAAATTGAGCGCTTTTCCATGGGGCCGATGGCGGCCAATTGTTATATCCTGCTTGATGAAGCGAGCGGGGAAGCGGCGGTGATCGATCCGGGCGCGTGCGAGCAGCCGCTGATTGATTATCTGCAAAGTGATATGATCAAAAAAGTTCGTTATATTCTGCTCACGCATGGGCACTACGATCATCTAATGGGTGCAGCGCAGGTAAAAGCGCTGACCGGCGCACTGATATATATCCACGGGGAAGACGCTGCCTGCCTAACGGATGAGCACGAGAGCCTTGCAGATACGCACCTGCCTGGGCAGCAGGCATATGTTGCGCCGGATGGTTTCCTGGAGGAGGGGATGGAGCTGCCGTTGGGCGGGCTTTCCATCCATGTGCTGCAC